>ENA-OSJC01003819-OSJC01003819.1-marine-metagenome-genome-assembly--contig:-NODE-3819-length-10597-cov-3.281749_pt1 | contig 10597 bp, 10 predicted proteins | sample MGYA00237885_ERZ534234 | MGnify/ENA primary metagenome ERZ534234 (study PRJEB26413, sample SAMN06343907) | marine metagenome | isolation source: coastal waters | place: Atlantic Ocean: West Antarctic... | reverse complement strand
CCTCATGTGGTATTGGTTTACCTACCCCTGAACTTTCAGTCGCATCCTTAGAGGCTTTTTCGATTAAATTTCTTGAAACCCATACAGTGTCATTTCTTTTTAATAAAGGAGTTGTTATTCTAAAATAACTTAATACTGAATCTAATGCACCAACATTAGTTACACCTAATTTTAATGCTCGTATACCTGTGTTAACCATTTTTCTAGTTCCATCTTCGCCACTCCCACTCCCTTCAATTAACTGACTAGCATCGATACATCCATTAACCATTATACCATTGGTTTGTTCTGCGATCTCTAGTTCTCTTTTTTCAACATCGCGTACATCTTGTTCCATGCATTTCGATATAGCTTCTACTTCACCTTGTAAACAACATATAGGTTTTTTAAGTAGATTATCTTGTGTAGGATTAAATTCTAATTTTCCCCATTGTTCATTCAAATCTTTCGTTTTATAACCACTTTTTTTTAAAGTCATTTTCAATGGTGATATCTGGTTTTTTTGGGTATTCTGATTTTATATCTAATCCAACTAAATTTCTTTTATTTTGTTGATAAATTTTTTTCTTATTTTGATTAATAATATTTTTTAAATTTGATTTTATATAAATTTCAACATAGTTTTTTATATTTTTACGATTCCAATCTCTAATATCATCCATCATTCCTATAACAGCAAATATTACATTAATATTTTGTGAATTAATAAATTTTGCTAATTTACAGTACTTCATGACTGTTTCAAATCTACCATTGTAAGAGTAATTTTTTAAATTAAATATTGTTCTTATGTCGTCACCACTAAACAATACTGTCGGACCATAACTTTTTATGATTTGAGAATGAATTTTTTTTGAAATTGTGGTTTTACCAGAACCGGAAAGTCCAGTAATCCAAAACAAAATTCCTTTTTTTCTTATCATAGTTTTTTAAGTATTAATTCAATACCAATTTTTAATTTGAAATCAACATAAGAAATTAAAATCCTTTTACTTAGGTGTTCATTTTAGGTTGTAATTAAAAAAAATTTATATGCGTGTAATTTTACCAAAAATATCAAAACATATTCTTAGTATTGTATCATTTAATCAAACATAACTTGCAATCAACTTAAATGATTGATAAAAAAATTTCTAAATTTCACTTTATCTAGTTAGTATATAGAACATAATAAATGAACCAAAGCTCACAATTAAGTCATTCAATTAAAAAGATTTCTATAATCGATGCCAATTATGTTTTCATAGATGGTATGAGTAGATGTGGTAAGGGTGGTATTGCTCCAATTATAAGTTCATTTAACAGGGTAGAACATTATAAGGTAAGAGCAACCTATGATAGGTTTCTAATGCTCTACGAGTCAGGTGATTTGAGCAAACAAGGATTCAAATATTTATTCGAATCTGATTTGTTGATGGATATTTGGTTCAGTATGATGGGTAGAGATGTCAATAATAATCTTCATGACCAAACTAGCATCTTAAATTCACCCAAACGAGAAGAATATCTTGCTCGTGCAAAGAGAAAAGATACACCTAATACATTCGATGAAATAGTTAAAGAAGTTAAAGAACGTCAGTTAATTTTTCCTTTTGTTTGTGATGACTTCATGACTATAGGAGGTTTTTTAAATGATATAAGTAAAAATTTTAAATATGTTATTGTTATGAGAAATCCAATAGACCTTGTATTTACATGGTTTAGAAGTGGAAGAGGAACTCGACTTGGGACTGATGTGCGTTACACCAATCCTGCTTTTCAACTTCGAGGTATTGATAATTTGCATTATTCAATGCTTGAGCATGCAGAAGAATTCAATGAAGTAAATCCTTTAGAAAAATGTTTTTTGGTTATCGAAAAACAGCTTATTTCATATTTGAATAGCGAACTACTTAGCTCAAAAAATTCATGTATGGTTCCATTCGAAAATTTTTATATTGAGCCTGAGAACTACATTCAGAAATTTGAAAATCTTTTAGGTACTAGCCGAACTGAATTTACAAGTGATGAAATGATTAAAGCTAATATTCCAAGAAAAAAAGATAGCGAAACTTTTTCGGTAAAAGCAAACATGATTTTTGATAATATGAATGAAAAGTATGTAGACCGATTAAAAAATTTATGTGAGCGTTATGAGTCTGAAATATCTGATGTTTATAAATTAAGTTCAATTACCAAATCTCCAAAAGGTAAATTTAAAGGGTTGAGTATAGATAATTTTGCTAAAGTATCGGCAGGCTCAACATATAATAAAGGCAAACATGCCTCGATTAAATAATGTGTGGAATTGCAGGGTATCTCGGAAAAGAGTTAATAAATGATACTATTATTGAAAGAACTTTCAAAGCTCTTAATCATCGTGGACCTGACTCTATGGGTTATTATCATACCAATGATGAGCACTCAAATAATCTATATTTACTGCATACTCGATTAAATATTCTTGATATTGAAAAGAGGTCAAACCAACCTTATCGTTTGGGAGCTTTTACTCTAATCTTTAATGGTGAAATTTATAATTATCTAGAGGTAAAAGCTTTACTTATAAAAGAAGGTATAAAATTTGAGACCACGGGTGATACTGAAGTTTTGATGCGTGCATTAGTGCAATGGGGAATTGATGCAACCTTAGACAAATTAGAGGGAATGTGGGCATTCGCATTTTACAACAAAAATTCTGGTAATTTATATATGTGTAGAGATCGCTTTGGTGAAAAGCCCTTATATTTTACCAATCAAGATGATGGAATATACTTCTCTTCTGAGACTAAATCTTTATTTCAACTATTAAACCGCCGACTAGATATTAATTTTGATCAAATCCACAGGTATCTAATTAATGGATATAAATCGATTTATAAAAAAAATCATACTTTTTACAACGAAGTAGAAGAAGTGGGCAGGGGGCAATGGATAAAAATAGATAAACATCTTAAATTGACCAGTGGGACATACTGGAAACCAAATACGAAGGTTAACGAGACACTTACTTATAATGACTCGGTTGAAAAAGTTAGAGAACATTTACTTAGAAGCGTATCTATAAGGTTGCGATCTGATGTTCCAATAGCTTTTTGTATGAGTGGAGGAATTGATTCTAACGCATTAATAAGTATTGCGTCGCGTGAAATGGGATTTGATGTACATGGGTTTACGATAGTTAATTCAGATGAAAGGTATGGTGAAATGGATCTAGTGAACAAAGCAGTTGTAGACTTGGGTATATCACACACATCAATACCATTACAAAAAAAAAATTTTTTAGAAGATTTACAAAAGCTTGTTAATGCTCATGACTGTCCAGTTTATACTATAACATATTTTTTGCACTGGAAATTGATGAAAGCTATAAGTGAAAAAGGTTTTAAGGTCAGTATAAGTGGAACAGGTGCAGATGAGCTGTTTACTGGATATTATGATCACGGCAATCTATTTCTCAAGTCAATGCATGAAAAAAATCCAGAAATATTTAATAAATCTTTAGCAGGTTGGAAAAAAAATCATCTACCTTATGTGAGAAACGTACATCTCAGTGATCCTTATTTATATATAAATAATCCTAATTTTAGAGAACACATTTTTGATGATAGTAAAGTATTCTCAAGTTTTTTAAAGGAAGATTGGCATGAAAACTATTGTGAAAAAAATTATGGTCTGGGTTTGCTAAGAAACAGAATGTTAAATGAATTATTTCATGAGATAGTACCAGTTATTCTTCATGAAGATGACTTAAACGCCATGTACTTTTCAGTTGAAAATCGATCACCTTTTTTAGACCGCCAACTTTTTGAAACTGCATTTTCCATACCTGAAAATCACTTAATACAAGATGGCATAAAAAAAAGTATTTTACGTGATGCAGTTCGTTCTATCGTTTGTGAACCAATCATAAATAATCCAAAAAAAGTTGGTTTTAATGGCCCAATAGAGGATCTTTTGGATACTAGTGATCCTTCAGTTCGTGAATTTCTTTTAGATGATAGTCAGGTGTTTGACTTGGTAAAAAAAGAAAAAGTAGAAGATTTATTTAAAAAGAAAAATCTTTCAAATAGTGAAAGCAAGTTTATTTTTAACTTTCTTAATGTAAAAATTTTTCTTGAGACAGCTAAAGGCTAAAAATTGATTTTGATATGTAATTTAAATAAAGTATATATCTAAAAATATTCTTATAAAGCAATACTTATTCTTAGCCAATACTTTAGTTTTTGCTTACACAAAAATGATGAGTTTGGGATTATTCAAAAGGATCTCCAAGCCAAGCAACAACAGTTTGATTTTCATCTTTTAAATATGCTCGAAATTCGATAATTTTTGATTTTTCAACAACCATTATAAATATACGATTATGTTCGTTAGCCACTAAAGCAGTGATAAAATTTTCGTTCATCAGCCGTGAATTTATAGAGGGAGTTGTGTAAAAACCCCAATTTTTTCTGCAAAAATCATGTCGATCATCATTATCAGTTACAAAAGTCACTTGCTCATCTGGTTTTAGAAAAATGTCACCCATATCACTAATGGAAATATTTCCATTTTTTCCTACATTAAAAATACGTGGAGGATTTTTTGACTTGAACTTCATTACGCCCATTTCCAATCTTTAATTAAAAAATTTTTTATATGCCAAATTCCACTGGCATTAGCTTCCCATATATTTTTATTTCTAAATGAGTTTGATATTTCAAAAAATTGTGACTCAGATATATTAACATATTTGCAAAATAGAGAAATCTCAGATCTAGGTAATTCTTCACCCATAGATCTAATCTTTAATATAGCTTCTTCTCTTGTCATTCTATCATTTCTTATTTCCAAAGAAAGGTTGTCCCAAATACGTGTAAATCCAAACTTATACCATTTTATCCAATGATGAATGGTGATTAAAAAAGCATCATCAATATCTGCAAATGCATAGTACCCCGTTTTAGCTTTATCTGCACTTTTAAAACCAAACTTTTTTGCAACTTCAAATGTATTTTGAGGATCCCATTTAAAATAATGACCTAAAAAAACAGCTTTTACTCCAGCCCGATCCTGCTCTTCGTCACTAGGCCATTCATAAGGAGCTAGATCTTTTTTTGATAATTCTTTATCAATCCAATCCAAATGACTAGTTCCGTTTGTTACACCATATTTCAGTAACCAATTATGATTTAATTTTTGACCTTTTAATCCTTCTTCACCTCCATATTCATCTGCTGAATTTTCTCCCCAAAGAATTAAAGGTATATTAAATCTAGTTGCTAATTGCAGTGGTATTGCATGGAGTGCCATATGCATTGGAATAACTGGGCTTCCAAGTTTTTTAAAGGTTTTTAATGTAAATATTTTTTCTATTTTTGGGTTTATGCTAAAATCTATATGGTCAACACCCAGACGAATTAAATTTTGTAAATTTTCATTACCAAGACCATTTCTAGCTGGAGTTTTCCATGTTACACAAAGTGGATGCAATCCATACTCTAAAGCAACTATCACTTGCCAGGTACTATCCTTACCACCGCTAACAGGTATAATACAGTCATATTTCTTTTTTTGGAGTTTTACATTTTCAACCAAATCATTAAAAAGCTGCTTTCGTCTGGACCAATCAATTTCTTTTTTGCTTACTGTATTGTTGCAAGCATCACAGGTCGAAGTATCGTAATTAAAATTTATTTGAGGTCGTGTGTCAGGCAATACACACTTAGAACAATATTTAACTTTCAAGATCTCTCCTAACAATAAGAAAAAATCTCTCCGCTACTATGTTGGCTCCATCCATTACTAGCTTTTCACCATTTTTTAATTCTTTTGTAAAGGTTCTTATAGGGTTGTTAACATCTTCTTTTATATCAATTGGTAAATCAAATTTTTTAAACTCATATTTATAACCTAGTTTTTTAAGAAATTTTGATATCGTGTACACAGAAAATGCAGACAATCCACCTTCCCATTTTGCTTCATTCCGAGTATTGTTTTTGAATAATATTTTTGTATCTACATCTCTGCTATTAAATCGGCCAAAAATAAGTAAAAGACCATCATCAGATAGCCATGACAACCATTTTTTTAGAGGGGATTCAAATTCTTGGAAAATACTCAAAACTCCTGAAGCACAAATTAAATTAAACTTTTTATCAAAATTAATTGAATTAAAATCACCAACAAAAAAATTTGATTTTGTATTTTTATTAAATTTATTTGCATATTCGATTAAATCTTTAGATATATCAAAACCAGTAAAATTATACTCGGTAAGTTGTAGGGATAAATTTTTAATTAAAGAACCTGATGCACAGCCAATATCCAAACCTTCTCCTGAAGACTTTGAGTCAATTTTATCTGTTATAATTTTTATAAATTCCTTTGCATGAATTTTCAGTCTCTCAGGTTCTTTCAAGTAGGCTTCTATTTGACTATTTATTGCTGTCATTTTTGCTCCATTTTATAATTGAATCTATAACACTGTTTCAGTTTTTATCAAATAAAGTTTAAAAGATGAAATTTTATTCCATTTTTAAGAAAAAAATTATATATGTATGGAATTATTAACAAAAACTCAAGTACCATAAAATTTTATTTTAAAACACCAAATTTATAACTAATGAGAAAAAAGATTTTAATAGTAACATTAAATATAAAAGAAGAAATTGATAAAAAAAATAATATTTCATACGCGGGTAATAGTTATCAACTCTATAAATTATTATTAAAAAAATTTGATGTCAAAATTTATGAGTATAATTTTAAAAAAAATATTACTAAAATAAATAATGATATAGTAAACCAAGCAAAAAAAGTTAGCGCTGATATTATTTTTTTTTTAGACCTAGAGTCTAAGCCATATCTATTAAGTAATACAATTAATGTTTTAAAAGAGAGTTATTATCTAGTGAGTTTGTGTATGGATAGTGATCTCTACATTTCTAATAATAATTTTTATAACCAATATATGGATTATATTTTAACAAATTCACCCTCTTCTATGAACAGTTCATGTAGAGATAAAGTGCAATATTTTGATCTTGGTACTTACAAAAGCTTAAGAGTTAGAAAAAAAAAATTTTTTGATGTTGCATTTTTGGGCACAATAGAAAAGGCCAATAGAAGAGAATATATCCAATTTTTAAGGAAAAATAAAATAAAGGTTCATGATTTTGGAAAAGATACCTCCAATGGAGTGGTTACACCTAAAAAATATTTTGATATAATTAATAGCTCGAAGATCTGCTTAAGGTTTTCAGCTAGAGACTTTAAAAAAGATATTTCTAAGTTAAGGCAGGATCCGCTGACAGTTAATAATAAGTCTCAACATATTGGTTTCCTGGATTATTTTTCCTGTGGAGCATTTCTGCTAGTTGAGAAAATTGAAACTCTTAAAATATTCAAGCAAAATGATTGTTTTAAATTTTTTAGAAATAAACATGACCTTTTAAAAAAGATTAATTACTATTTAAAACATAGTAAAGATAGAAATAAAATTGCCTCAAATGGATATAAAATTTTTCAAAGTTTTTATAAAAAAAATTTGCTTAATAAGCTATTTGAAAATTTAAATACTACAAAAAAAAATAAAAATAAAAACTATCAAATTAGTTTAAAAAACTATTTATATTTTAAATACTGTCAAAACAATTTTATAATTATTACTTTAGGCTCAAGAAAAAATTTGAAATCTATACTTAAGGATTTATTAATTATCTTAAAATTTCCTTATTTTAGTTATTTTTGGACTTCCAAAATGGTAGCTAAAAAGTTTTATCAGAAATTAACAAATTCTTTTCTTTTTAAAACACTATAACCTTTAATTAATTCATCTATTCCTTGACCTAAGCTGACTGCAGTTGAAAAGCCTGATTGTTCAATTTTTTCATTTGAAACTATATAATTTCTTTGATCTGGATCTTTGTTAATTTTTTCTTCAAAAAAAACAAAACCTTTAATCTTCTCTTTTATTAAATCACATAACTCTATTTTTGATAAATTTGCATCAGACAAACCAACATTGTAGATGTTATTTTTCATTTTATCAAAATTTTTCAATGCATGAATAAAAACGTTTGCAGCATCGTATACATGTAGGTAATTTCTTTTAAAGTGACCCTCAAATAAAACAATATATTTATCTTTTGTTGCTCTATAAACAAAATCATTTACTAATAAATCAAGTCTCATTCGTTGTGACATCCCAAAAACTGTAGCAAGTCTAAAGCTAACAAAGTTTTCCAGGTTAAACAATTCTTTTTCAAGTGTAACTTTATCCTTAGCGTAATTTGAAATAGGATTCAGTGGAGACTCTTCGTTGCAATAGTTATCTTTATCTCCAGTACCATAAGCCGAGTTAGTTGTGGGCATTAAGACTATTTGAGAATTTGAAAGATTTTTAAAGATGTTAATGTTGGCATCAAAATTTATTGTTTTAGATCCGATCGGATCATAAGAACAAATTGGAGCACCAACTAAAGCAGCTAGTGGTATTACTACATCTGATTTATCCAAGTATTTCTTTAATTTGGCAAAATCTCTTACATCTCCGTTAACTAATTCCAAATTTTTATTATTACATAAGTCAAAAAGAGATGCCTGACCATATAAATAGTTGTCATAAACTATGACTTCGTAACCATTTTCTAATAATAGTTTAGTTAATACAGATCCAATATATCCCGCTCCACCTGTTACAATAACTTTTAATTTAGACAATTTTAATTAACTCACTTCCTTTATTTTCAAATCTAAAATCTACATTAGAAAAGTTTTTCATTTTTTTTAAAAAATATTTTTGCTGCTCTTTATTAACATAAAATAGAAAAAAACCACCACCACCTGCTCCTAATATTTTGCCGCCTAAAGCACCACTTTTTAAAGCTTTATCATATATATCATCAATTTCTAAGGTTGAAATATTATTACTTAATTTTTTTTTTATTTTCCACGACTCATCTAAGAGTCTTCCAAAATCAGATATTGATTTTGATTTAAGTATTTTTTTACATTCATTAACGCATGTAAGAATTTCTTTAATAGTATCTTTTTTAGTAGTTTGTAATTTGTTAGAAAAACTCTTAGCTATATCTGATGCCAGTCTTTGCTTACCTGTATAAATTAAAACTAGGTTATCATTAAGTTTTTGAAGATTGTTCTGAGATATAATGTTCTTTTCCACTTTAAATTTTTTGTTAGGGTAAAAAATAATATTATTAAAGCCCCCGTAGGAAGCAGCAACCTGATCTTGAGAACCAACAGTCTCTTTTAAAATATTTCTTTCCATGTAAATACTTTCTTCGGCTAGTTTATTTTTAGAAATATTTTCTTTTTTTAGATTTAAAATTATATTTATCATTCCAACAATAAACGAAGAACTTGAGCCTAACCCACTTCTTGCAGGCAAATCACCATTATAATGAATTTCATAATTATCTTTAAGTTGATAGAATTTTAGAGCCTCTCTAATAACATTGTGTTCTATTTGACTAATTTTTTTGACATTTTCTACTTTTGAATAAACTATTCTATAATTATAGCCTAGTAAATTCTGAATTGTCTTAAAATTAATATATACATATTTATCTATTGTAGAGGATATAACTTCCCCTCTGTTTTTAGAATACCATGATGGGTAATCAGAACCTCCTCCAAAGAAAGATAATCTTAATGGTGTTTTTGAAATAATCATGTAAATAATAAAGAACAATTAATTATAATATAAAAAATGATATTACAAGAATTAAAAACAAAACCTTTTTTTGACTTTAGAGGTAAATATGTTGAAAGTTTTAATCTAAAAAAAGTAAAAAAAAAATTTAAAATAAATTTTGTTCAGGATGATTTTTCTTATTCAAAAAAAAATGTACTTAGAGGTTTTCATGGTGATAATTTTACCTGGAAGCTTTTTACTTGTGTGTATGGAAAAATACAAATTGCAGTAATTAACTTTGATAAAAATTCAAAGAATTATAAAAAAAATAAATCAATCATTTTATCTGAAGATAATAATACTCAAATATTAGTTCCCCCAAAACATGGAGTGGCACACCTTATATTATCTGATAGAGCCATTCTACATTACAAACAATCAACTTATTACAAAGATCATGAACAATTTACAATTTCTCATAACAGTCCATGTCTTAATTTTAAATGGAAATCTAAAAAATTTATCTTATCAAAAAGAGACAAGGGAGATAAGGCAATTATATTAACGTAAAATTTATTTTTTTTTAAATAATTTAAAAAATAATATTAATTAAATATGACAATTTCGAAAAATTTCTTAGAAAAAAAAATTCTTTTCCATAAAAAAAGAGTTTTGTATTTATGTAATAAATTTGGCGGTCATATATCTTCTTCTTTCTCAACAGCTGAAATAATTATTTACCTGTATTATAATAAGATAATCTCTCGAATAAAAAACTCAAATAAATTTGTAATTAGCAAAGGTCATGGAGAGGTTATTTACTTTTCGGTTCTGTGTGACCTAAAATATTTTAATAAAAAAAAACTTTTTGAACATTATAGAAGTGGAGATTGTTATTTAGGTGGGCATGTTAGTCATAAAATAAATGGTGTAGAATTTTCCACAGGATCTCTTGGTCATGGGCTTTCTTATTCAGTT
>ENA-OSJC01003818-OSJC01003818.1-marine-metagenome-genome-assembly--contig:-NODE-3818-length-10599-cov-3.289489_pt1 | contig 10599 bp, 18 predicted proteins | sample MGYA00237885_ERZ534234 | MGnify/ENA primary metagenome ERZ534234 (study PRJEB26413, sample SAMN06343907) | marine metagenome | isolation source: coastal waters | place: Atlantic Ocean: West Antarctic... | reverse complement strand
CGTTGTGTTATCAACCGGCACCGTTTTTTCTGGGAATTCTTCATTTATCCATTCATCGGTGGCGCGTTGTGCGCCACCGACAAGAACATCACCTAAATCTGACCAGAAGCTCATGGGCTAGTGTCCTGAGTTATGAAGGCCGATATATTCGACGTAAGCGGTTACCGTTTCGGCTGCGCTCATTGTCAATTCAAACCGTAGATCGGAAACTCCGGCTGTCACATACGCCTGATCCCCTGCACCCAATTCGCTTGAATCAATATTAAACGTGTTGGCAATAGGTGTTCTAACGCCATTCGTTTGTATCAATTCATTTTCGGCTTTAGTTCTCTCGAAAATAATTGCGTTGTCACGTTTAACCGTGATCGCGTCAATTTTTCCTGAGCTGGTAGGCGTATGAAAAAAGATTCGGGAAATCAAATCAGACCCAAACGGGAAATCAGATTTCTGGTATATGCCAGCACCACCGGGAGAAAACGAAAACTTACGTTTTTTGATGATTCGGTTGTCTGCTAGTTGGCCGGTTGAAACGATACCCTTAGCACTTAGCGTTGGGTTTGTACTTCCAGCGATATCAATTTCAAGTTGCAGCGTTCGCATCAATCTTGAATTAATTGCTGTCGCTTCTCTGGCGCGTGGCAAACTTAGGCCAGCACGTTCAAAGTTGATTGTTGAAAGTTTGGTTGTGTTGTTGCCAACTGCCAAACCGTCAAACGCTTGGTGATCGTCAAGATGAGCACCAGAGACATCCCACACTGGGACACCATCTGCCATTACCCTAATGCCGGTAATATGATCGTGATTAAAAGTTCCACCCCTTTGTAAAATCAGTTGGTGATAGTTCCAACCTATTGGCAGATTCATTGTCGCTGTGCCGTTTGCTACTCCGCCAAAACTGGGGAGTTGTATTGTTCGCTTTGCCATTTTGTTATTCCTAATTCGTTTACGGAAGCCGTTTAATTAAACGGGAACCCATCATCGAAACGCCCGTCGTCGAAAATATCGACTTCCCGCGCAATCTCATTTGGGGTGGCTTTTTCTTTTTCTTTTTGTTGTTTTGAAAAAAACCAAACGGCTCCGGCAATTGCGAGAACCGCTAAAATTGTGTTACTTGAGTCCATTAGCCTAAAACTAATTTTTTAGCTGCTGGAACTCGCGCTACAACTGCAAGCGCAACCATAGTGGCTACAACAGTTGTTACCTGAGATTTTGAGAGCATCATCGGTTCACCTTTTGAAGATTATTTTTTGAACAAGGATTTGCGCGATTACTGCGACTACTACAGATTGCAATATTGGGTTCACGAAAACGCCTTGGGTTAGTTGTTGGGTGAACCCTAAACGTGTGCTCTGGGGTCAGATCAAGAAAAACCAGACCCCAGAGGTGTTTTGCGGGGCGTAGCGAATTACTTGGGGGTTTTGGCGCGTGGTTTTTTCTGTACTTGGGATTTTTTGCGGGTTGCGTTGCGGGTGGAATCGAAATCAATCAGCTTCGCCGGGGATGGCCCTTGCTGTTTGTGGAAAAATTGACCAATTGGAAGTGAAAAAATTTCGGTTTCTGCTACGTCAATTTCTCTGGCAATTATTTTGGCATCCCTTCGGGCGTGGCATCCCACATAAAGGTTTTTGACTTGGGTCAATATCGTTTTGTCGATCTCTTGGGACCGCTGGCTGGTTGCTAGAATGATCCCCCCAAACTTACGGGATTGGTTGATTAATAGCCCCCAGTATTCCCCGGCTTTGCCGATGCCTGATTGAATACCAGCCGCCTCTTCCACAACAATCAATACTCGATGTTCGCCGTTTAAAACCTTTTCCCACAGCGCCCGACAGAATAACTCGAATGCTTTGTGGGAAGGTTTGTCCAGAGTAACCGCGATTTTCTGCCGGTCAGTATTTAAGGATTGAACAAACGCGCCCATCGTTTTGGCTCTGGGTGCGTTGTGGTCATAGCCGGGATCCCAAATGTATTGCCGGTGAATCTGGTTAAATAGCGGGTTCGCTTTCAGGGCTGTACTCTTCCCGTACCCCGTTGTCGCCAGATATAGGCAATGCTGGTTCGGACGTGACGGGTTCGGATTTCGGTTTTTCATTTTTTTTCAGTTCAAGTTGCATTTGATATTTCGGACCAAAAACAAGGCCCAGCGTTAATAGCAGGGTAATTTCTGGCGGCATCGAATAATTGCCAGATAGATATTTTTCCAAAACAGCGTCTAGGCTTATGGCAATTGATTTGCTTTGATCTTCCTGCACATTCCAATGATCTGAATTGAAGTAACCCGCTAGACCAGCTCCCGCCATCGTCACAATCATTTGCAGCGCCATGATGATTTCAGCGTTTGGAACGTGTCCCGGTGGGGGTTGATTGCCGTTGATAGGTTGAGGCTGATTCTCCTGCATTCCCATATCAACCGGCGCTGGTTCGCCGTCGATTTCTGCGGCCATTTCTAGCAATTCATCTGTCATAATTCTTCAAACCATCCCGATTCTGTTTTTTTTGGTTCTGGCTCCGGTTCTATTTCAATTCCCGCCGTCGCCTCGATTGTCTCGATTGTCTCGCTCTTTTCGCTTAAAAGTGGGGTCACAGGTTCGGCCAGGAATAACTCGGAACTCTCATTTTCGCTTGAAAGTGGGGAATCTGGCTCTTCTGGCTTTTTTTCCTTACCTTTCAAATAAAGACTTCGACTGATTGCCGCTTGAAATTCCCCGCCCTTCATTCGGACGCATTTACACGTTGGGCAATTGTAATAAAGCAATTCCGTTGCACGTTCCTGAGACACCAGCGCGTCCTCTGCTCCACAAATTACACAATCACACCATCCGATGACCGGATTTCGTTTAGCTGTCATTTTTCTCCTTCGGTACAGTTAATGTCATAAATCCAAGACGGCTAAAAATCCTGCGGATCTTTAACCTGTAAAATCCATTCGGTGGTCCGGGTGATGAGCGTTTCAACATTCAGAACGTCCACGCTTACCCCTTCAACGTGTGCAAACTCTTTAAGATCGCCCCATCGGTTCACCACATCGCCGGGATCGTTGGAAAATATCTCCCCGGTGTCTGGGTCAAACAAGCGCCGTTTTTCCAGCTTGAAATCATTACTCCAGCATTCGGTTATAACTTCCGCATAATTGGAGGCATCTGCTGCCGCCCGGACCCGCTCGTAATATTCCATCGCCCCGGACTGTTCTTTTCTGAGCTTTCGCAGTTCCCGATAGATCCCGATTGGTGGCAATCCAAAAGTCTGAAATTGACGTATTCCGTGGATCCGCGCCCATGCAATAACTCGCTCCGCACTACTGGCGGCTGGCAAATCATTTTCATCATCGAAATCAACACCGAAACCATCTATGTTCTTACTGACATATTTCGAGATATATCCGGTTGCTTTCCTGCCCTTATCCATTGCTACCACATCAAACCGGGGGGTGGTGTCGTTTCTCAATTCTTCCCGGTCTTCTGCAATCGAATAATCCCGCATAATCCCGGTAATGGTTTCCGCTTCCGTGGCATCGGAAAAGATCAGCAAATGAAAGTGGGCGGTTCCATCGGCATGGGGTTCGCAAACCCGGACACCAAAATATTGGTTTTCAGTTTGTCGGTTAATTTCTGCCCGGATTTTTTGCCAGACCTTGTTCAAGTAATCGACTGAATCCCGGACTGTTGCGCCCTCGTATTTTTTGTTAATCCTCCCGGAGGTTGTCGGGTGATATTTTGATGGCGTGGTAATCGTGTAAAAATTAGCCGTCCAGTTTTTGTCCTGCGCGACTTCTTCCATTCCGCTAATCCTTACCATCAATTCGGCTCGACGGTTGGCTCCGTTAGCAAGTGATTTTTCTATGATGTCTGCCAGTGGCACCTTGTTATCTTCATTCCCAACCTCTACCAGCTCCATGCCGTCGATTTGGTTCTTCTGATTGGTTTGTCTGATACGAAAATAATTCAGCGCCACATTTGAAATATAGGATTCTTGAGATTTTGAAACATGCCCCCGCGCCCTGATCGCGTCATCTATTCCCCGGACTAGAACCTTATTCAAAACCTTGGACCAGTAATCCTTATGGGTGAACCGATTAACGATGGTGTGCATTTCTTTATTGATGAGGTTGTGCCGTGATTTGAGCTGGTCCAAAACGCGGAACCCCTGAACGCGCAATAACTCAATATCTGCGTTATTCAATACAAGGTCTTTGTGTAGGTTTTGGAATGCCAGAGCGATACGTTCGCTGGCGGTCTTTATGTCGTAGCTGTTTTTGGCTTCATAGATCAAACCATCTATCAGCTCATGACAATCATCAACTAACGAATACCCGGTCCACTTGTTACCCGTTCGTTTCGTTTCCGCATCCGCATAGGCCGAAACATCAAACCCAAAATCGCGCAGCGTTCCAAGCCGGTGCTGGTTGTTGTGTTCGGGCCAGCCAGAAAAGCCAACCTCACCGGGTTTATAAAACCCGGCGAGGCTTACCCCTTCCAACGGGGTGGAGTCACCCCCGCCAAAACTCACCAGCGGCCCCTAGTCCACCCCCCGGACCTAACGCCGATATAATATAACCTCGCTGCAAATTTGCTTATTCCGGCATTGATTAGGCAATCTTTAAAAATCAGATCACATTGTTTGCGGGTGAACATTTTTTCACTGTAAAGAAAATCATGTAGTACCGCCGGTTTTCGACTTTTCCCGTTTCGATTAAATAGCCCCCGGATGATTCTGGGAAGGCTCGCAAGATCGGTGCTAAATCCTGCGGGGACGTAAAAAGAATGCTGTTTGTCATCTAGCACCTCCAGCCGGTTTAGCAGTTTCCATTGCCCTACTTCCGGCAGTGCGACTAGGACCAAATCCCTTTCGTTATCTTCCTCGTTGGCGTCTGTAATCGTTGCGGGCTTCTTTCCGACAATGCTCATTTGGACGCCCCCGGCATATCAAATGCTTTCAGGGCTAACGTAAGTTTTTGCAATTCCCGAATGGTTCGACAGATTTCCTCTTGTTCAAAGTTCTCGAATTGATCCCATCCGTAGACCCTTCCCAGCACAATTGGGGTTCTGGTTTTTGCTAATTTGATGATGGTAGTTTGCAGTTTGTTTGGCAGGTTCTGCCAGAAATTCCTGCGGTGGTTTTTTAGGTCATCGCTTGAATAAACGATGTCTCGCATTTCGCGCAAAGCGCGTACAGCAATGCTTTCGGCCATGATTTCAAATACTCCAATAGATGAAAAATGGAGCCGTATGATGCTTCTTATGCTAAAAAAGTATTTGACACATATTATACATTATACGCACTCTAGACGTACTTTCTGACAACGCCAATCTGATGTCAAGATGATTCTTGTAGTTGGCTCCAGAAATCCGTTGACTTGCATAGGCAAACATCAGATGGTGCGTCCACTTAAAGAATTAAAACGAAAGAAAATCTACCATAAGAAGCGATTTCATTTAGAGCATTTAGGCAAACACCAGTTTTTTGACGACAATGATTTGTCTCAGATTCTAGGCTGTTCGCGTCGCAGTGCTCGCGTTTATATAAACGATCCTTCAAAAATTCCCGAACTAGCTATTAAATATTTGCGGATCGTCGCGCTGGGTCATATACCCGGATTTGAGGCTGTGACCCTCGATGTTGAAGAACCCGGAACCATGGTTACCCAAACTAACCTGCGGTTCAATGAACAGCACCTAATGGGTTACCTCTGGCAGATGCAAGCATTTCGCTCGATGGAAAAAGAGGTTGATCGGCTACGTGCTCTCCTTGAAGCGCCGGAAATTCCTACCAGTGAGGATTTCTTCGATATGCATGATGAGGCTGTAGCAGTAAAAAAAGCGCCGCTCGATCTGATGTGGAAAATTCAGGGCGAGCGATTTAGTACCCATTCCAGAAAAAACGCAGCCATTAAGAAATTTCGTCAGGATCTGAGCTATCTGCGTTCCCGGAAACCGCCTAAGCGAGCTAAGCAAAACTTCCCACCCAACGTGGCATGGGAAGTTAAGAAGGTTCGAGAGTTCGGTGCTAGTTATATTCTGGATTTATGGGGCCAGCGTTCGCGCGGTAGCCCTGTTGATCCAAAAATAATTGGAACTAATGTAGCTGGTGTGTCGGGTGGCCGTATTGTGGTGCCGTTTGAGAAATTGGCAGAATCTGCCAAAACCCATAAATCATTCACTAAGGCGTTTTTCAGTCGCTCTTAAAGCGGATGAAATGCCTTCCTTGTACTATCTTGCGTTCGAATAATCCCTGATAACTCGCCAGCTCGATTCTGAGCTGATTCAACTTTTCGAGTTGTTCTTCGTCGTCCAGCTCCCAATCACTGGTGGGGACCAGACAAGCCGCCTCGAAACTGGTCCATTCAGTAAACTGGCTCGCAAATCCTACTTGAAGGGGTGAAGTGTTCTGGTATCCGGTTAGTTTGGTTTCCGGGCTGGGAATCATCCGCAAAATAACGGACAGGATTATTCCACCGATCCCTAAATAAATTGCGAGATTTTCCCGGCCCGGAATCAATTGGTAATCGTAAAATTCGCCAGTGAACCCCGCAACCAATCCGATTACGGACATTACAAAAACGAGTTGCCAGAGCTTTAGTTTCTCGACAAATTTGAAGGCTTCATGGGGTGACGTCATGTGACGACATGTCGTTAGGTTGACAGGTGGTATTTCTCATATAGCCGTAGTCGCCGCCCAAAAATGGCACCGATTCAGGGATATGTATTACGTGATCAACATCGGTACAGGTGTTAGCAGTGCTCGCGCAGCCGCCCAGCATGATGGCGCCGACTGCGGCAAGTAGCTGCAAAATACGTTTACCCGAATATTCCTGGGGGGTCATTTTAGTATCCGCCCGTGGGCGGGGAATCGTTGTGGGTGGCTCCCCACATGGTAGTCCCGTCTGGCATAACGTGCGTTGGTCCCTCATATTCTGAGCGTTCAATCACTTCTACTCGTTTCGAGGGGTTCCAGAATAAATACCATTCTCGATTCCAATCAAATGAGTCATTGTTCATGCCGTCATCTAATAGATCGCCAACCTGATCAGCTCCACCGATCACAATGTTGTCTGGGTCCGTTGGGTCTAGGTTCGGTAGTTTGCGAGTGTATAAGTAAAGCAAACCGTAGATCACTATTCCCGGAATAATATAATCAACGTATTTCATAGGTACATGGCTCCCTGTAAATCAGTGTAATTTCCTGCCACCCTGCCCCAATTGGCAAACCCTGAATCACGAACGTCCAGATGAAACATTGACCAAGGAACACCCTTAAAAACGGTGTCTCGATAAACGCCGATACCAGTAAACCCAATTGTTTTTGCTAAATCGTAAAATGTTGCGAGGTCATCCGGGTGGATGGCGCGTCCGTTAAAACTTGGGAATACGTCAATGGCGTTTATTTTCCCACCGTTATTGATGACGTTGTGCTGTGATGCTGAATCGTCGGCTCTACCAATAGCGCCATCAACCGGAGATACGGAAATGGGGTGACCCCATTCTGTTCGAAGCTGATCGAGTTTTTTTAAAAGATCGTTATCAACCAGCGGATACCATATGCCGAATTCGGAGGCGTTGAAATTCGCCAATGCCGGTTTTGATAGTAACGTAGCGCCCAAAATTACCCCCGCCCATATGAGATATTTTCGCATTTCACAATGTTGGCTTTGTGTCTGGGAAATTTTCTGTATCTGCGGGCCATGCTCTTAACGCATTTCTGTACGTTATATAAGCCGCTCTTTCGGGATGATCTGCTATCGCCACAATCCAATCTGTATTTTTTAATTCTTCATTGCGCCATTGCCGCGCTGACCAACTGGGAACAAGCAATAGCTGCTCCTCGCTCATTGGTTCGGGTGTCGGTTCCTCTTCTAGCTCAAACGAATCAAAATTTTGGCTTTGAACAAACCCCAAATCAGCGCAGATAAGGTTAGATTCTTCCCCGCGAACTACTCTAAAATTTGGCATTATGCTGGCCTCATGTAAATGATTACACCACCGCCGCCGCCGTTGCCGCCGCGAGCGAAAGAATCGGTTGGGTTTCCGTTTTGAGTAAATCGGTAATTTATTGCGGCGCCGCCACCGCCACCTAGGCCCCCTCTGCCGCCATTGCTGGGCCAGTTGTTTGCGCCATATGTAACGCCGCCGCCACCGGCAAACATTCCGCCTTGGCAAGCGCTCGGCGCATAACCAATCGTAGTGCCGTTATGAGATCCACCGCCACCCGCACCAGTTCCGGCTAAAACGAATCCACCGGGATTATCTGTTATTGATTTTTCGCCGCCAATGCCGTCACAAAAAATATCACCAAGACGTTGTAACCCTCCCGGTTCCCCCTTGTTCTGGTAGTTCCACTTGACGTTATGACCCGCACCAGTTCCACCTCCGCCGCCGCCGGTAGAGCCACCTGACATCTGACCAGCACCGTTGCCACTGGTTTGATAGTTCGGACCCCGGTTGCCAGAGCTTCCGTTTGCGCCTAGACCGACTGCGCCTCCGCCAAAAGCCCATCTTCCTCCCTGTGGAGTAGAGACTTTATTTCCAGCACCGCCGCCAGTAGTATTTTTTATATTTCCGTTCGTGCCTACGCCGCCGGTGCTTGCACCAGATGCGCCGCCCGTCGCCGTTAATACCGCGTTCGCCGCTATTCCCGGTCCTGTCACAGTGGTTGTGCCGCCGGTTCCGCCACCCGTCGTACCACTATAATTGACGCGATGTGCGCCGCCGCCTTCACCGCCGATTGTTAAAACAAACTCATCCCCGGCGGCTACAGGCAATAACGAGCAAGCTAAACCGCCAGCCGCACCACCGGGAGTTGTAACCATAGCGCTGTTTTGGGTGATACCGGCCATCCCGCCACCGCCGCCGCCAATGGCCCAAATCGTCATTTGAGCGGCATAAGGAACCACGTAGGTCTGTGATGACGTAAAAATTTCAGTAAAAGTTCCGCCTAGTCCTCCGCCGCCGCCACTTGAACCAACAATCGAGGTCATGAATAAGTCTCCGTGAATAATCGAACGTCGACGGTTGCCCCGGCCCTAGCAAATAGCTGATCTCCAGATGTGTAATTGAATACCTCGCCGCTTTTCACTAAAAACCCTGTGACTACTGTAACTCCAACCACATTGCCTAGATAAATATCGCCGTCGATTGGACGTATTAAAACTGTTCGGGATACTGCACTGGCTGCAACCAATGAGGCCGCCGATGTTGTCACGTTCGGGTCTGCCAGTGTAATGGTAGATGTGCCGCTTACCTTTGTTGATAGTCCCCCGGTGATGTTTACTTGACCAGTTAAACGAGAATCTGTCAGAGTTGAATCGGAATAACCAAACCCGTTTTGGAATTGGAAAGTTTCCTGCCCTCCCCTACCGTTGTCTGGTGTTCCTATGTAGAGCGTTACGGTTTGAATCGCGCCGCCGTTCGTTACTTCGATCCGGTCAAAATCTGCGGCCAGTGGGTTGTTGTCAGACGTCGGTTTGTTCAGTAGCAGGTCAAAAGGTAGGTCACCTTGGGTGCATCTGATCGTGTCGCCGGCTGCGGCAATCGGCCAAATTTCGTTAGCTGCTAATTGCTTTGTAAACTTTCTTAATCCCATTTTTTACCGCCCAAAAATATAGGCAAGTCCGGCAATAGATACCATCGCGCCTATCAAATAATATGTGTTTGTTATCAATGATTCTTGTGCCGTGGTGTTTTCGTCTGCTATCTGTTCTACGCTAGTTGCAAACGATCCAGACAATGCCTGTATTGTTTCGTCCGTTTGCGCCCCGTACCCCTCCAGAATGTCATCGACTGTTGCAAACAATCCCGTGGTTTGTGTCGTGAGGGCTTCAATACTACTTTTCGATATTGACGCCGCCGCTTCTATTGCGCCGAAATCGGTAGTGGTCACATATGTCTGGGTATTGTCAACGAACGAGTACGCACTGTTGTCGGTGTTCGTGGTTGTGGTTTGTGACGAATCGGTTTGATCCACGCTGTTATCAATTTGAGTGACTGACCGGTCAGAATTATCTGAATTGTCAATTTGCGTAACCGAACTATCCGAGTTGTCGGTGTTCGTTGTGGTCCTAACGGATTGGTCAGTGATCCAGATACTGTTGTCGACTGAGTTATCTGACTCATCTATTTGATAAACCGAATTGTCTTCACTGATATTTACATTGGCGTTTTGATCGTCGCCCGCCGTAATATTAATGTTGGAAGCTGTACCATCGTCCTGCGCCTGAGAACCTTGTTCACTTCCAGCCGTTAAACTGGTGCTTTCAGAGCTGCTATCGAAAATTCCCATTTTTTATTTTCTCAGAATGAAAACTGCCGCAATCGAAACCGCAATCACCCCGGCGACAATGATTCCTACGTTTATCGGTTCAGCGTCGAAAAACCCCGCGCCCAATTGGACGCCGCCCATCGAAATGTCTCCAGATTGCGCACGAGAGTTTGCAGACGATGACCCGGTAAAATTAATCGGTGGTATCGGTGGCATTATCGCGTAACCAAGATGGTAACGAGAACCAAAACCGCAACCGCTGAACCCCCCAGGATTAATAAATTACGCTGTTGCGCCGCCTCATATTCCGTTTCCCATTGATCGAGAACATCGGGGGTAACGGTGGTG
>ENA-OSJC01003813-OSJC01003813.1-marine-metagenome-genome-assembly--contig:-NODE-3813-length-10605-cov-5.744016_pt1 | contig 10605 bp, 20 predicted proteins | sample MGYA00237885_ERZ534234 | MGnify/ENA primary metagenome ERZ534234 (study PRJEB26413, sample SAMN06343907) | marine metagenome | isolation source: coastal waters | place: Atlantic Ocean: West Antarctic... | reverse complement strand
ATCGTAGGTAGACATTAGCCACGACAGGAGATTCTCATGGCGAATACAACTTTTAGCGGCCCAGTCCGTTCAGAAAATGGTTTTGAAGTAATCACAAAAGACAGCACTACTGGTGTTATTACAACTGTACTAGACATCAATGCTACCGGCTCAGTAATTGCTAACGCTGGTATAGCTACACCTACAGGTCTAGTAGGCGGAACATTAACCGCTAAAAATCAAATTGGTAACGCCTTTAGTGGCGCGCTGGTAAAAAACACAGTAAACATAGCCCCCGCAGACGGGAATGACGCCACTATGACTTTACCTACAGCGGCTAGTTCTGTTGCCGGTGATGTTATTGTTGTCGAATATCATACTGCTATGTCAAACGGCCAGACTCACAAATACGGCACTGCCGGTGCATTCTTTATGGCTAATGCTGTCGTATATCGACGTGCTGCTGTAGAGATTTTCTCTAAAGACGTTGCTGATGGCACTGGCGATGATTTCTTAAACCTTATTGGTTTAACTAACGCTGGCCCGGGTATTGGTTCGTATGTTGTGTTTTCTTACAACGGCACACAATGGAACGCTGAAGCAAGATTAACATCCGTTGGTAATGGTACCGCAGCTAACTTATCTGTATTTGCCACGTCTTAATAACTCGGGAGTATAGATTATGGCGTTATCATTTAACATAGAAACGCTAGCTAGCACCCAGCGTAAGTTAGTGGTTAAGTTTTCGCTAGTTAACGATAGTAATGAGGATAACCTAGCGAAAACTGACTTCATCGACCCTGCTGACTACACCAGCCAAGAGGGTAAAGCGTGTAGTTATGTGTCCATAGACCGTATATGGGCGACAGTAGAGACAGGCATACAGGTTCTCCTACATTGGGATGCCTCTACGGACTACTATGTGTGGGGCGCTAATGGTGTTGGCTCTAGTTCTGTTATTACCGCGAGTTCAGACTTTACTTTAGGTGGTTGGGGAGGGCTAGTACCCCCCGGAAAAGGCGCTAACTCTGTTACCACTAACACTGGTACCGGCGCAGGTACGGGCGCAACCGATGGGACGTTATTAATTTCTACTCTTGGTATATCCCCTAATGATGTATTAAGTGTAGTTGTAGAAGGCACTAAGCACTATGCGTAACTACTACAAAAAAGGCGGTAAGGTCAAAGGCTCTATGAAGGGCCACACCATAGGCGGCGGGCAGAAACGCCCTACCAAATCTGGTGCTGGCATGACCGCCAAAGGTGTAGCTAAGTATCGTAAAGATAATCCCGGTAGTAAATTAAAGACAGCAGTAACTGAAGACAAACCAACTGGCAAGCGCGCATCACGTCGAAAGTCGTACTGTGCGCGTTCTGCCGGACAAATGAAACAGTTTCCGAAGGCAGCGAAAGACCCCAATTCAAGGCTTCGCCAAGCGCGCAAACGTTGGAAATGTTAGGAGATTAACATGCCAGAAGTAAGTGGTAAGGGTAAAAAAGACTCGAAAGACTACGCAAAGAAACTAAAAGAATTTGGCACGACAAGTAATCCGGGCCTTCCTAACCCTAAGTTCAGCAAAAAAGCTGGCTCTGCGGAAACTAAACGTAAACAAGATTTAGACATGGGTACTGATCCTAAGACAGGAAAGATGGTAGGCATGAAAAAATCTGACTATAAAAAAGGTGGTAAAGTGAAAACTAAAAAATATATGGCTGGCGGAATGGCTATGCCCGGCGCTGGTGCTGCCCCTGCTATGGGTGGTGGTGCCCCTGCTATGCCTATGACGGAAGAGCAGAAGAAAAAGAAAATGATGGAAGAAATGATGAAGAAGAAGGCTATGGCTGGTGGCGGTGGTGCCCCTATGGGTGGTGCTCCTGCTCCTGCTGGCGCTCCCGCTATGAAGAAAGGCGGTAAAGTACCTAAAGCTAAGAAGAAAATGATGGACGGCGGTATGGCTAAGACGTACAAGTCTGGTGGTAAGGTTCGCGGTGCGGGCATTGCTAAGCAAGGCGTTCGTAAGTGTAAGATGCGCTAACCATGCGCCGCTACTATAAATCTGGTGGCAAAATATGCTCTAAGGGTAAGTCGTGGGCGAAACGTACCTTCGATACTTACCCTAGTGCATATGCTAATATGGCAGCTTCTAAGTACTGCAAAGACCCTAATTACGCTAAAGGCTCTAAAGGTAAGAAGAAATAATGGGCGATCTAAAGAAATGGGTTGACCAAGACTGGGTTCGTGTCGGTACTGATGGTAAAGTCAAAGGTAAGTGTGGCACATCAAAAGACAAGAAGAACCCAGACCGTTGCTTACCGCGCAACAAAGCGAACTCGCTAACTAAAGGCCAACGTGCAGCCACTGCTAAGAAAAAGAAGCGGGAAGGCGCAAAGGGCAAAACGGTAGTTAAGAACACTAAACCCGCGACAGTAAAGTTTGGGGGCGGTGGCTTAGCTCGTAAACGACGACACAAATGCGGATGTGGAACTAAATAATGGCTACTTCAGGCACTGCTACATTTAACCCGCAATTTACAGAGATAGCGGAAGAGGCGTGGGAACGCGCTGGGCGCGAGTTGCGCACGGGTTACGACCTACGTACGGCTAGACGTTCCATGAACATGCTTACCATTGAGTGGGCTAATCGTGGGATTAACCTGTGGACGATAGACGAAGGTTTTATCAACCTTACTAAAGACGACGCTACGTATTCTTTACCCGCTGACACGATAGACGTATGTGAGATGAACATACGTACAAACGCAGGTAACGCGTCATCGCAATCTGACCTGTCGCTAAACAGAATTAGCTTACCTACGTACGCAGCTATACCCAACAAACTATCTATAGGTAGACCACTACAAGCATTAGTCCATAGACTAGGGCAAGCAGGCACGTACCAAAGCGGCGACCACACCGGTGGCGCTACACCGACTCCTACCACTATAGGCGCAAACGTACAGTTCTTAACCGTATGGCCGGTGCCGGACAAAAGCAGTACTTACCAAATATATTACTACCGTATGCGCCGTATACAAGACGCGGGTACGGGAGCGCAGACAGCAGACATGCCTTTCAGGTTCCTCCCATGCGCGGTAGCAGGACTGGCATACTATATAGCTATGAAAGTACCTGAACTAGCCCCTAGAATACCTATGCTAAAGCAAGAATATGAAGAGCAATTTGCACTCGCTTCGCAAGAAGACAGGGAGAAAACTTCAGCGCGTTTCGTGCCTAGTATAGGTCGTTGCTAATGGCTAATAAATTCGCCTCCGCCAAACGAGCTATCGCTATATGCGACCGTTGTGGGTTTCAGTACAAGTTAAAGAAGCTCAAAGCTCTGGTTATTAAGAGCAAGAACACACATTTAATGGTATGCCCATATTGTTGGGAGAAAGACCACCCACAGAACAAGTTAGGGGAAGTTGTAGTAACTGACCCACAGGCGATACGTAACCCACGCCCAGACAACGCCCTAGCTGAGAGTAGGGTTACTCAGTATGGTTTTCGGCCTGTAGGTGGTGGCAACAACATAGACATACCCAATACATTAGTAGGTAATGCCAAGATAGGCACAGTAACGGTGACGACATAATGAGCATGACATACGCAGACATGAAGACTAATATAGCTGGCGTTACTGAGAACACGTTTTCAGATTTCCAGCTTAATTTGTTTATAACGCAAGCGGAGCAAGCTATATACACAGCTATTGATTTACCTGCTAACACGTATACAGAGACTTCAGCTAGCTTATCCGTAGGAAACCCCCTAACAGCAACGCCTAGTGGCTATCTAAGTACCCTTACCCTTGCTACAAAAGATGCGGCCAACGTTGTTACGTACCTGATAGAGAAAGACAACAGCTTCTTATTAGAAGCATACCCAGACCAAGATACTACAGGCGACCCTGTGTACTACGCGCAGTTCGGCGAGAGCGGGATAAGTGGCAGTGCTGAAACTTTGTTTATTGCTGTAGCACCTACTCCAAGTGACGCACTATCTCTAATACACACCTACAAAGCCTACCCAGCCTCACTTACGGCAGGTGCGGATAGTGGCACTACGTGGCTGTCTAGTAATTTTGAGAGTGTGCTACTTAACGGCGCGCTAGTAGAAGCAGCTAGATTTATGAAAGCTGAGGCAGATATAGTAGCCATGTACAATCAACAGTTCGTAACAGCTTTAAAGCTGTTAGGCTCCCTAGGAGGTAGGTTATCTACAGACGCGTACCGTGCTGCACCCGCACGCGCACCGGTAGGAGTAGCATAAGATGGCTATTACACAAATAATGACAGACAAGTGTAAAGAAAACCTGTTAAAAGGCGATATTCACTTCGATTCGGATACGTTCAAGATAGCTTTGTACGATAGTACTGCGACACTAGACGCTTCCACAGCGGCGTTCGCTGGGGTTGCTGGTGAATTAGCTGACGGTGTAGGCGGATACTCAACAGGTGGCAACACGTTATCAGGGGCGGCTATTACTGTTTCGGATAATGTAGCCTTTGTCGATTTCGCTGATAGTGAGTGGACAAGCTCTACGTTTACAGCTCGCGGGGCACTCATATACCAAAGTGGTGGAGCTAACTCATCTATAGCTGTGCTAGACTTCGGCTCAGACAAAACATCATCTAATAGTACGTTTGCGGTTACTTTCCCTGCCGCGAGCGCGACTACAGCAATAATTAGGATTGAATAATGGCCACATTCACAGATAGTTTAGGACTTGTAAAGCCAGCCGTAGGCGACGCTGCGGGCACTTGGGGCACAACTATAAACGCGTCCCTTACCGACCTGTTAGAGCAAGCCATTGCTGGACGGTCAGTAATTAGCTCATGGTCTAGTAACGTCGCTAGTGTAACGGCAGGTGATGGCGCGGTTGGGGACGGGCGTGCGGCAATATTACAGCTAAATACTGGTGCAGGCGGTTCCGCCCTTACCGCTGCGGGCACTCTCAATGTCCCGGATAAAAGCAAAGTGTTTGTTGTGTTTAACAACTCTAACCAAATTGTAACCGTAAAGGTTAGCGGCGAGACAGGCGTAGCTGTACCAGCGGGTAAAACATCTCTCCTACACTGCAACGGCACTGATGTAATAGACGGGGTAAATAACATTACTGGTAACGCCACAATGGGTGGCACGCTAGGTGTTACTGGTAATACCACAGTGGGTGGCACACTAGGTGTTACTGGCGCGGTTACTATGGCTGCTGCCGCTACTGTAGGTACTACGCTAGGTGTGACGGGTAACACTACATGCGCGGGTATAGTAAAAGGCTTGAGTATCTCAGGATCACCTACGGCTACTGTACTTACCCCAACCGCCGACAAAGACGCCGCAGCAATGACAGCACTTGTCGGGCAAAGAATTATATCCATAGCTAGTGGAGACACTAAGTACACCCTACCTGACGCAGCTACAACGGCCATCCCTGTTGGTTCTACTTGGGTTATTGTTAACGCCCATGCAACGGCTGATATTACTATCGAATCCGGCGGTACTGACGATGTTATAGCCCTGTGCTCAGGTACAGCATACACTCCGGGCGACGTAAATACCGACAGAACCATTGTGCAGGGCGGCGTAGCCGAGATCGTATGCGTACAAGCTAACCTATACGTTATCTTTGGCGGGGGTGTTAGTTAATGTCTTCGGGCGTTATAGCAATGCTAGGTGCAGGGAGTGGGACTAATGTCTCCACTATGACTGTGGGTGTTACTAACACAAAGGGTGTTTTATTCCATGGGTTTATAGCACTACCGTTTTCTGTGCCATCTGATGAAAGCACCCCCCAATTCGGCTCATTATCCCCTAATCACGTGACAGTGGGTGGCGCTAACTACACTATACACCGCCTCAACACGTCAAACGTTGCAGACGAATTCATATTTACAGTAGCCGACCCAGACGAAAACCTATCAGCCACGTCAGTTACGTCTGTGGTAACAAGTCTAGGTACAGCTACTATGAGTGCGCTTACCTTTACAAGAGTAACAGCCGAGGGAGTTAAATACGCAGCGTGGTCAGGTAACGGGCAAGGCGATATATTTGGTACGACAGAAGACGCGCAAGTGGAGGTGACGTTTAATGTTTAGCACGGCAATAGTTAATACAGTTGACCTAGTGAAGTTAGAGCAGCTATACGCCGAAAACAAAGACGTTATAGATATTAATACCGGCCAAGACTTCGCAATTACGAAGAGTGCATTTACTCATGCAATAGACGGTAAACTTACCGCAGAGATAACTAAAGACGGCGAAGTTGTGGGCTACACAACTGGTAGAGTAAAGAACAAAGCGTACCACTGCACAAACGTGATAGTGGGCGACAACAAAGCATTTATACTGTCTGGTGATTCCTTTTGTAAGGTGTTACGGGATTTAGACATTACAGCCATAAAAGGGCATGTAAAAACAAACACTCCAATGTATGATTTCTTACTTGCGAGTTTTGGCAGAGAAGACTTATTTACCGCCGAAGTGGGCCTTCCTATCGAAGGGCATGACGGTATTATCATAACTTTAAACATATTGTAGAGGTAGTAATGGCAACGCAGAAGGAAATGCTAGCAGAAGCAGTCGCAGGTATTGAGAAGCACGAGGCAGAGTGCAATTTAAAATACGCATATATCAAAGAACAACTTTCTTCTGGGTCAAAGAAGTTTATCCGCCTAGAAAACATGATATGGGGGCTGTATGCGGTTATTATCTCTGGTGGTGGCGCTATTATTAGCAAACTCCTCTAACGCTCAAGAAGCACAAGATGCTTCAGTAGGTGACTTTGGGTCTAACAACCAACAAAGCGCCGAGAGTATTGATAACCGAACCACCACCACAGTTACACAAGAAGGTGCAGTAGTTAGCACTGCGGTAGCTCCGAGCGGCTCAAGCTACAATCAGGACGTATGTGTGTTTTCTGGTAGTGCTGGTGTCCAAACACAGATGTTTGGTATAGCCATCGGTAAGCCTGTTGTAGATCAAAATTGTGAGCGATTAAAGCTGTCTAAGCAGCTACAAGCTCTAGGTCTAAAGGTTGCTGCCGTTAGCGTTATGTGCCAAGATCATAGGGTGTGGTGGGCTTTATTTGAATCTGGGACTCCGTGTCCTACTAACCAAGGATTAATTGGAAATGATGCGTACACGTTTTATAAACATCGCCCTGATAGGGTTCCTGATCAGCCTCTCATCTACCGTGAGAAGTCAAACAGACCTCCAAAACCATACAGCCGCCATAAATTCCCTAATAGGTGAGGAGGCAAACAATTTCATATCGCAAATGGCTGCTAACATGGTCAATGGCTCTACTACTATCGTGCATCCTGATACAGGACAAGAGTATCATCTCACACAGGGTCAGTTGGACGCATTCAATGCTGCCTATGCTCTGGCACTCTCCGAATCCACTCAAGAGCACCTCACTAGTCTGCTAATACAAGATCAGATTATCGGCCAGCAGGTTGAGTTTGAAGACCAGAAAAACGCTATGATAGAAGAAGCGCAGCAGATTGCGGCGGTTACAGCTATAGCGGCTGAGATTGAAGTAGCTGATGAATCGACTAAAATCGGTATGGAGAAATACGCTACTGATAACGACCTACGCGATATTAAACAAGATACAAGAGACAAATATGCAGCCAGCATTGAGGGGATGGTAGTAGCATCAAGAACAAAGAACATGCTTGAACAGTATGAAGGTGCGATAATTGAAGCGACTACTTTTAGCACACAGGCATCCGATACTGTTCAGGCATTCTACGATAGCGCTATAGTAAACATTGATGACGTATACCTAGACCAAATAAACATATCTTGGAACGGTACAGTAGTAGGTGTTGAAAGTGAGTTTTGGTCAGTTAATTCGACTAATGGGCAAGGCTTTTTTCCCGATAGCGGATACGAGGTAACACCACGATGAATGCAGAACAAATTAGTACTTGGGTTGGTATAGCAGGCGCTCTAGGCGGTGTTGCTATGACTTTCGCCACAATGGAAGAGAAAGTAGCTCAACTAGAAGGTTCTATGTCAGAACTATATAATGTCGAAGAAATTCGCGTTATGGAGCGTAGATTGACTACACTTGAAGTCACACAATCAAACAGTGATATAGGCCATATATCGGCTACTATTGCTACAATACAAGCGGAGATAACCAATGCTGACCAAACTATTAAACGACTTGAAAGCACTATTAGCGGGCTTCAAAGCCAAGATACAAGCAAAATCGAAAGCGGCGTTAGCGTTAATAAAAGCCGAATTAGCAATCTTCAAAGCACGATTGAAAGGCTTGAAGGGCAAATTGCGCGCCTTAGTTCGAGATTAAGTAACTTAAACAACAACCCACTAGGATAAGGGCTATGCATAAACGTACTTCAGGGCTAACCAAGCGGCAGAAAACAACGCTAGAAAAGCATAAAGAGCACCATACAGCGAAGCATATGGCTTTTATGCGCAAAGAAATGAAGAACGGTAAGAGCTTTTCAGCTTCACATAAAGCAGCTATGCAGAAAGTAGGTAAGTAAAATGAATTTTAAAGCTATTAAAGGCTTAATTGGGGCGGTTGCCCCTACACTTGGTACGGCACTAGCTGGCCCTCTTGGGGGCACTGCTGCACAAGCAATTGCCTCTGTGCTAGGCTGTAAGTCAGACGCTAAGTCTATCGAGACAGCGATGCAATCTGCCACACCTGAGCAACTTGTTGAGATTAAAAAAGCCGAGCTAGACTTCGAGAAGAAGATGGCAGAGCTAGAAGTCGATGTATTTGCTCTGGAGGCTCAAGATGTCAAAGATGCGAGACAGGCACACAAAGGTGATTGGACGCCGAGAGTCGTTGCTCTTGTCGCTCTGGTGGGTTTTGTTGGGTATATTTTTCTTGTTACTATCCAGCCACCTGATGCTAATAGCGACACTATAGTAAGCCTAATCCTAGGTTACATGGGGGGTGTAGTATCAGCTATAACTTCTTTTTACTTCGGTGCGAGTCATAAGCCAGATGAGTAACTTTAAATACTTTAAAATCGAAGAATTTGACTGCCAAGAGACTGGTGAGAACGATATGCAGGATGAATTTATTCATGCGCTAGATTCGTTACGCGAAGCGTGTGGGTTTTCGTTTACGATTACCTCTGGGTACAGAAGCCCTAAGCATTCTATTGAGGCTAAGAAAGCCGCACCGGGGATGCACAGTAAAGGCATTGCCGCAGATATACGTGTTAGCGGCGGGGCACAAAGATTCTTGTTAGCTAAAAAAGCATTCGAGTTAGGGTTTAGTGGTATTGGTGTTGCTAAGACTTTTGTTCACGTAGACACACGCAATACTGTACCTGTGCTGTGGATTTATTAAGAGGTAACAATGCCATTAAGCAAGTTAGAACTAAAACCCGGCGTAAACAAAGAAGGTACGCGCTACAGCACTGAAGGTGGCTGGAACGACTCCGATAAAGTACGGTTCCGTAAAGGTCTGCCGGAAAAGATCGGTGGGTGGGCGCGCCTATCTAACAACGTGTTTGACGGTATCTCCCGCTCTATTCATAGCTGGCGTACTTTAGCGAGCAAATTATATGTAGGTGTTGGTACGAACACTAAGTTCTATGTAGAGTCTGGTGGGGAGTACAATGACGTTACTCCACTTGACCAAGCCTCTGCGACAGTAAAAGCCGCTACTTCTAGCTCTACCACAGTAACCCTAGAGAACAATGTAGGCACCGTACGTACAGGTATGATTATGACTGGCACAGATGCTAGTGGTTCTGCCATAAGTGTCACTGTTGCCGCCGTAGCTAGTCAAGGTAGCATAACCATAGGCGCCTCTAAAAGCATAGCCATAAACGCGATATTACACTTCAATGCAGTTATAACTCTAGGGGCAAACCCACTACTTACCGACGATACTAGCGCGGCTACTCACTTTATTATTCGAGTTATAGACGCCAACCTTGGGTATAAAAACAACGATTTCGTTACATTTTCTGGTGCAGGTGCTACTAACGGTATAGCAGCCGGTGTAATAAACAAAGAATACCAAATATCCTACAACCTAGCCGAAACTAAAGCTGTGGCAGATGGCTCCAGCGATGCTACTGTAGAAATAAATACTATTACCGGCGCTGCTTCTGCCATATCAATAGGTATGCTAATGACTGGCGCGGAAACTGATGGTACAGCTATTAGTGAGCGTGTAACTGGCGTAGCGGGTAGCGAAGATGACACTATTGTTACAATAGGTACATCTAAGACCATATCTACCGGGGCTGTTCTAACCTTTTCCTTTGTTGATTCTTATACAATTGACACTACGGCTAGTAATGACCCCGCAACAGGTGACGGCTTCGGCGGGGGTAGTTCTGTAGTAGCTACTTACCAGATAAACTCAGGCGCTGAAATACAAACTGCTCAGGCTGGTTGGGGCGCAGGATACTACGGAGGCGGGTTATGGAGCACTGGCCTTACCACCGAAGCTACTATACGTTTGTGGAGCCAAGCTAACTTTGGTGAAGACATAATTACTAACTTTAGGGGTGGGCCACTATTCTATTGGGACGGCGCAAATACCTTAACTACACGTGCTGTCTTGTTGTCTAGTAGAGTAAACTCACTTAGTGTGCCCGCTAAGGCTAACAGGGTACTGGT
>ENA-OSJC01003809-OSJC01003809.1-marine-metagenome-genome-assembly--contig:-NODE-3809-length-10607-cov-3.404463_pt1 | contig 10607 bp, 4 predicted proteins | sample MGYA00237885_ERZ534234 | MGnify/ENA primary metagenome ERZ534234 (study PRJEB26413, sample SAMN06343907) | marine metagenome | isolation source: coastal waters | place: Atlantic Ocean: West Antarctic... | reverse complement strand
CCGTCTAAAGATAATCGATATAGATGTTGAAAATAGGGATCCTCATTTTTTTCTCGACTATTGGCCATAAAGAGAATATTTTTTTTTGTCTCATCAATCCCCATAACTTGACGTACTGAATATGGACCACTAGTAAGTTGCTTAAGAACTTTACCTTTGGAATTATATAAATATAAATGACCCCACCCATCTCTCTCAGACCACCAAACCATATTACCATTTTGTAATAGCTCAAGTCTTTGAAGATCAATATATGTGTTGAGCCTCTCTTCAAACAAAATTTCAACTTCTCCAGTCTTGGTATCAGCACGACAAACATCTACTTTGTGCCAATCTCGACTTTGACGATAAAAATATAAATATTGTGAATCATTAGAAAGCCAGATGTTGCGTTTAGGTTCATTGCTCGCAGGATAAACAAACTGTCTTTCACCATAAATTCCTATTCTTTGATCTTTAAACAACTCCGTTTCGATAATGACAGATTTATCTTTATCTAGATCATAAGCCATCATCTCATATTGAGAAACTGCAGAGTCTCCTGCCATATCATATTTATACGTTTCAAGCTCCGGTCTTTTATAACCAACAGAATGTATAACCCAAAGATTCTTTACTTCTCTTCTATCTGCGCGAACAACTGCGAATTTTTTAGAGTCTTTTGACCAATAAAGGTTAACCTTTTTTCTATCATCTTTTTGTTCTTCCCTCTTAGAATCAATAGTACCTCGAGACCAAAACCTTGAATTAGAATAACTAAAATCTACCTCACCATCATAAGTTAATTGAATTTCATTTAAGTCAATTTTATTGGATGCTTTGTCAGCTGCTTTAGTCTCTTTATCTCGCCTAACTTCAAGTATTTTACCATATTCTGATTTATCTATTTTAAATAGATTATCATTCCGTGCGAATATAATTATTTTTCCATTCGGAGAAATACTGGCCCAATCAGGATGATTATCAGGAGCTTCCCATTTATTAAGTTTTCTTAAAAGTTTATTTTTGACATTATATTCGAAATGAAAGATTTTCTTCTTTGCTACACTTTTTTTCTCATCATCATCTTTTTTTTCTTCTTGATTCTCATTATCTTCTTCAATTTTATCTGCATCTTGTGATGATTTGACATCAAACTGGATCACATCCTTTTTAATAAATTTAATTTTTTCAATAGGAAGATGCTTACCATCCCAAGGATCAAGAGTTAACCTCGTTAACTCAGATGCTATTTTAGCATTATCAAATAATTTATTTTTAGTACCTTTTATAGGATCGACAATATAAAAAGCACTCCCCATTGATGTTTTCCACTCATACCAAAAATGATCCGTTCCTTCAATCCATTTAGGATTCAAAGAGGTTGAATAGGTCAGTTTTTTTATTTTATATGGCGCAAAACGTGAGGCTAAATCATAATTAGCTTTATTCTTCTCTTCTATTGCTAATAATTGAGAAATAAAAACAAATAAAGTAAGAGTTGTTTTAATTAGCATATTCATTTCAACCTCCTCAAGGAAATATTTAGCTATTATAAATGGTATTCTAATATAACTAAGTATCTAAAATAAATATATTTTAAAAAAACAAAACAAATATAGTTCTTTTCAGATAATTAAAAACCTCACCTAGTTCAAAAAATAGCAGGATTTAGGGAATTTTTTGTAATTAATTATTATTTATATGATAAATCTAATAATAATGGAATTTTACTTTTTTGATTCTGTAACTGTGAGAGTATTCTTTCACCTTTGGTAGCAAAAGAAAGATCCCATTCAATTACTTTTTTAGCCATTATTCTATGAAAAAAATAAGGCGTAAAAAGAGCTAAAAATAACATTGTAAGATAACCTTGTGGTAAAGTGGGTGCATCTTTGTATGCTTTAAGCTCCCAATATTTTAAATTTGCTTTTTCATGATGAGATGAATGACGAGTTACATTATACAAGTATATACTACTTAAAATACTATTTGAATTCCAAGAGTGTCTAGGGAAAACTGATTTTCCTTCCTCTCTAACTAGTCCATAATGCTCACAATAATTAATTGCTTCAAGTAAGGCTTTTGCAATAAAAGCACATAATAAATAAATAAATATGCCGCTTAATCCACCAATTAAAAATGCAAAAAAAGTAATAAGAAGACTTCTGAGGTAACCCTGTAACATCCTATTTTTTATACTTAATGAACTTTGATTCTTCCTTTTTAATTGAGCAAGTTCAATAATCCAAGCATCTCTCTGCTCTTTAAAAATAGCTCGAAGAATAAATTTATATATACTCTCTCCTCTCTTAGCTGTTGCAGGATCACTTGATAAACCAACATGCTTATGATGCCCATAAACATGCTCAATAGCAAAAGCGCAATCCCATGAAATTGCCATCAGCCAATTCCCTATAAACATATCAAATCTATTCTTTTTACGATGAACTAATTCATGACCAGGAACAGTGCCCATAATTCCAATAAATAACGATGTCAGGGCAATAAGAAAAATTGAATCCAATAAATTGATTGGTCCCTTCGCACCATAAAGATCTATTTTAAAATAATCTAAAATATTTGCAATAAAAATATTAGAGGGTTCACTACTCAGCATATATACTGTCATTAATACTAATAGCATTAGAAATAGAAAATTAATATAAATAGGAAGGTTTAATAAGAAGGGGTAAACATAATTTTTTTCAGATAAATCTTCACCACTAAACATATCACCAATAATAATAAAAAGTGAAAAGCCTATGAAAAAAATAGTTGGAAAATATGCCCCTAGGGAACAAATATAGATACCTAATGCTATAGTTAAAGTTGAAATATAATATTTACAATACTTCATAAGATTCTTAAACTGCTTTAGTCACTATCTTTAAAAGAGTTTTTATTTCTTCTATACTATTAAACATATTAGGCGATATCCTAAGTGCATTTATGGGTTTCTTAAAAGGTCTCAAAAATATATTATATTTTTTATCTAAAATATTAGATAAATCAATCGCATCTTTATTTAAAACTTCAATTGACATAATTGACGATGATATTTCCCATTTTCGAGGAGAATTCCAGAGCAGGTTTATATCTTCATCAACGATTTTTTTTGTTTCACGCCATAATGATTCATAATATTGATATTTTATTTTTTCACCTAACATATTTTGAAATCGTATTGCATCGCCAAGTGCGACTACAGCAGGCCAAGCGCGAGTAGAATAATCTTCATACTTTCTTGCAGAGCCATCTTGACGATCTGCTGAGGTTTTATACCACATTCTTGGTAATTCACCACGCAACTTTTTATTTACATAAAACAGACCTGTCCCTTTAGGTGCTTGAAGCCATTTATGGGGACTCATTGAATATGCATCAACCTTAGAATTTGATAAATTTACTGGTATCATTCCCACAGACTGAGCACCATCAACAAAAATATATTCAACTCCATTTTGCTTTGCTTGACTTGCAAGTTTATGAATTGGATGACGAAGCCCTATTATATTATCGATATGAGGGAAAATTAAGACTCTTGTTTTTGGTCCAATATGAGAAAGATATATATCAATAATCTGTTGTTCATCCATTTTTGAAACATTTTGGATTGGAAATTCAAATGAACGAACTTTAAAATTTTTTATTTCCGATAATCCTTTCCACGACATTGAAGCTCCCGAATGATTTAGTGAACTAAATAAAACTTCATCCTGAGGATCTAGCTCAAGACCATGAGCTAATATATTAAAACCTTCTGTAGTATTATGTGTTATTGCAAGATCATCAACATTACAATTAATTAGTCTAGATGCGAGTTTCCTAGTTTCTTCAGTAACCTCTTTCCATATAGAACCCCAAACATATAATGAAGGATTTGATTCGCAAATTTCAAGATATTTTACATGTGCTTCATGAATTACTTTAGGTATAGTACCAATAGAAGCATGATTTAGATAACTACTTCCTTTTTTTATTAAATATTGTTTTGACAATCTCTTTGAATCGAGGATTGTATCATTACTAAGAATATTAGATAATAGATTATCGGTTAATAAGAAGGAACTTCCTACGATTGATGCTAAAGATTGTAAAAAATCTCTCCGAGTACTTGTCATATCTTTATCTTATCTCCAAAACATTATAATGTATAATAAATCTAATAATTATGAAGCATAACAAAAAACCTAAGATTGTAAGTTTACTTTTTTATTAATTAATATCAAATTAGAAGTCTATAACATTATATAATAATTCAAATAGGAGGTACAAATGATTTCAATACAAAAATATTTTTTCAAATTATTAACTCTTCGCTTTAACCTAAATAGAATTAAAGTGAAGATTTAGAGTTTAGTTAATGAAACGTACTGAAAAAGCAGAAAAAATTGGGATAATTTTAGATCGTTTATATCCTAACCCTCCTATTCCGCTTGAACATTCTAGTGCATATACATTGCTTGTAGCTGTAATGCTCTCTGCACAAACAACTGATAAAATGGTCAACAAAGTGACACCCGATTTATTTAAAAGAGCAAATACACCGGAAGTAATGGCTACTCTTAAAGTTGAAAGTATTAAAAATTTAATCCAAAAGATTGGATTAGCACCAACCAAGGCAAATAACCTTAAAAAAATGGCTCAGCAATTAATAGATGGCGGTGGTGTCCGCGCTGATTGGAAATATCTCGAAAGCCTAGCTGGAGTAGGTCATAAAACTGCGAGCGTTGTAATGTCACAGTGGTATGGGATACCTGCTTTTCCTGTAGATACTCACATTCATAGACTAGCTTCAAGATGGAGATTATCTAAAGCAAAGAATGTTGAGATGACTGAGAAAGATCTAAAGAATCTTTGGCATAAAGAGACTTGGAATAAACGCCATTTGCAAATTATCTTTTTTGGACGCGAATATTGTCCTGCACAAAACCACAACCTTAAGGAATGTTTAATTTGCTCTTGGACAGCATCAAAAAAACAAATAAGTATAGAGATGAATTAAATACTTAGTTAGTATTTCTAATACCACCTTTAATTGAATTGAGTCTTCTTCTTTAGATTATTATTAAATCGCGATAATGCAAAGAAAGGATCCACTTCTTTTTTACCAATTACACGATCGGCTACAAATTCACCAAGAGCTGGGCCTAATTTAAATCCATGACCAGAACCCCCACCAATCACCCAAGTATTTTCTGCCTCTGGATGTCGATCAATTATGTAATGTCCGTCAGGACTATTTTCGTATTGGCAGACTCGTGATTCAAGTAGCGGTGCATCCTTCATTGCAGGAAATCTTTTGGCTAAATATTTTCGTGCGGAAGTTATACCACTTTTGGATGCTGTGCGATCACCTGTAGTTGGATCAAATTTGATTCCTCGTGTGTCATCAGCAACTTTAAACCCTCTCCAATCTGCGCCAGGTATACCATACCATACTTTTTCACCAAAATCAACCCAGACTGGCATATTTGATTCAAAGAAGCTCGAATCACCATAAGGTGTTCCGAAAAAGAAAACCTCCTGACGTGTTGGCTGAATAATATTTTTTAATGCATTTGGGAATATCTTACTTAGCCAAGGACCACAGGCAAAAATATACGAATCGGCTTGAAGCTTGGATCCATCGGAGAGCACCAATTCACTTAATTGATTATTAGTGATTTTTCCAGGTTTAACAGCTAACTGTTTATATTCACCACCCTTTCTAATAAAATTTTCTAAAACAACTTGGCAACAGTGTCTCGCTGGTAAATATCCCGCCTCATGTTCATAATAAAAAGATTTAAGTCCTGATAAATTTATTTTAGGATATCGTCTTTTAACTTCTGCTTTTGACAATTCTTCAGATTTTAATCCAGCCTCATTTACAATAGGAAGGGACTTTTTAGCATATGTATCATCATTCTGAAAGAACCATAATGCACCAGTTGGAAAATATAATGATTGATGCCACTGTTTTTGATAGCGTTTCCAAAGCTTAAAAGAGCGAGAAACTAGATCAACATAAATTTTATCTTCGCCATAAATACTTCTAATAACTCTTGAATCTCCACCCGAACTCGCGCGTGAATTTCCAGGACCAAAAACATCTAAAAGCGTAACAGAATATCCTTTTCTTAATAAATGATAAGCAGTCCATCCGCCAAATGCACCTGCGCCAACTACCGCAATATGTCCTTTTTTTCTGTTATTGATTTTAGTTTTATTAGATTTTATCATAGCATGTATTGGGTTCGCCAAAGCAGCTATTATTGATGTTTTTACAAAACGGCGCCGGTCCATTTAGCCTCCTTTATTAGAAATTTTATAATAGTTATGATGCAATAGGTTGCAGAAGCTTATGCTCATGGTGTTTCTTCCGGAATCAGGCGCAGTGAAGTGAGACCATTATTTGGTCCCAAAGAAACGAAGACCCGAAAGCGCTTTTCCCCGTACCACGCCCAGTATTGAAGCACGGTGTCATCACCTACTGTCTTCCTGTTCATCAACTCCATCCTGTCCGGTGCGCCTCGGTTCTTTAGCTGAGCGGTTAGAGCAGAGCGCATGCGCGGAAAGACCGTCTGACGGACGAATGCAAAGTCTTCAAGGACAAGTTCACCCCTAGCGATTTTCACGAGCATTTCTCTAACGTATTTGGTCGCCTTCGGATCTGGATCTAAAATCTGGGTCGAAGGAGGAAGAGCAAGGGCAAGAGATGGATTCAGAAGCGCACCAATCCTATTCGGTAGCCCTGAGACACTAAAGCTGCGTGCATTCGCGAGGACAATCACCGCGAGTTCGTCACCAGTAAATCGATTGAACTGCGAACTGAACCCCTGCCAGTTTCCGCCGTGCTTTTGGATGGTCTGACCACCGGCTTCCTCAAGGAACCAGCCGTAACCGTACGGATAGGTTCGGCCACTATTCAACTTCATTGGATTCAGGATGAGGTTCCAGCTTTGTTCGCTCAGAATGCGGCGATTCGCTACGACATCATTCCACGCAATCATATCGTTAAGACTCATGAGCATTGAACCATCGGCCGTGGTATTTGTCATGGGTGCGACGTAACCCGCATTCTTCCAACTACCCTCTTTAGGCAGGTATCCCCGCGCCCTATGCGGTACAACTTCACTCTCCGTGTTGATCCGAATAGTTGACATTCCAGCAGGATCGAATATTCGCTCTCGAAGAAACTGCCAGTAAGGTTTTCCCGTTAATCGGCTCATCAATACACCGAGGATAACATAACCTGTGTTCGAGTAATTAAATCGCTCTCCCGCAGTAAATTCAAGCTCTAGTTCTGACGCCATCTTCACCAAATCTTCCTCGGTATAATTCTTTGAGTAATTAAATTTTTCACTTGTATAATCTGGGATACCAGAGGAATGTGTCAATAGATGACGAATTTTAATAGGCCGCCATACCTTTGGAGCTTCCGAAATGTATGTAGTCACAGAACCGTTCAAATCAATAAGGCCATCTTCCACTAGCGCCATGATTCCAGCTGAAGTGAATTGTTTACCTAGCGACCCAGATTGGAACATTGACTTAATGGTTACCGGCGCATCCGTCTCCAGATTTGCGACACCAAAGCCCTTAGCGAGGAGGACCTGACCTTTCTTAACAACCGCAACTGCGGCACCTGGAATCTTTCCACTATCCATTGTACGTCTTACAATATCTTCAATCTTTGAAATAACAGCTCCTGGCTCATTAGCGCGCTGCATAGTCCAAGGTATAGGTAAAGGTTTTTGGTTAGGCCAAACTTCATCAAGTGTCTCACCTTTATAAAGAACTCCGTTTTTCATAACATATGCTATCGCCTGAGTTGCTGCAATATCTTTTAGAGGATTTCGATCAAGAATAACAAGATCAGCAAGCTTGTCTGGCTCAATACTTCCTAGATCTTCTTCGTACCCGATAGCTTCTGCGCCGAATAAAGTCGCAACCCTAAGAACATCGTGATTACTCATACCTCCACGTGCAAGTAATTCCATCTCCCAATGGTTAGAGAGGCCTTGTATCTCACCATGCCCACCCATTGCCACGCGCCCACCTGCTTTAAGAATAGCATTGGCGCCTGCAGCAACCTCCAAATCGTTATAATCTTCAGTGGGAAACCATAGCAACCGAGAAGAAGTTTTTGAGTATAACATACCATCTGCAAACCAACGATTAAGTTTAGCGTTCTCATGTGGTCTTTTGTCTGATAGCAATCGATAAATCGGAAGGGCTCCACCAAACGCAACTACCAATGTTGGAGTGTATGTGATACCTGTTTGTGCCACAAGTTGAATGAGATCATTAAAAATTGGTGCAACGGGAAATGCATGTTCAAGTCCGCTAAACCCATCTATGGCGTACGTCAGGTCACCCTTTGTATCAGCTCCACCCTCAGTAGTGGGCATCATCTTAAATTCTCGAGCAGCGTTTATAAATGCCTGACGCTCAGAGCGCGGTCCAGCAAGGTACCACTTAAGCAAATGAGTTCTAAATTTCTCGTTATATGGTTTGATAACTTGCCAAGCTTCACTAGAAGAAGAAAAACTCTCCCTAGAGAAAAGTCCAGGACCAGTAGAAAAAATACGAGGTGCGGGCACACCATCAACATCAATCATATCCGAAAACCCGAATATATCCGCCTTAGCTTGAGGATTGCGAAGAGTCGTAATTCCATATGCTAAATTAGCAAATGAGACCGTTGACTCTGGACTTGGCAGTTCTTCATTTATCATGAAATGAGAATGTATATCTATAAAACCGGGCACAATATATTTTCCGCTCATATCTAACTCAGTAGCATTCTTTGGAATATTTATTAATCCAGTATTGCCGACATCCAAGATTCTATTACCCTTTACAACTAGGTCAGCATTCTTAATAACCTCATACCCATTCATTGTTAAAACCGTAGCATTACGTAGAACTACAATGCCATTTGACCTCTCCCTAGAAACAGAAATATTGAGTTGCCTAACCTTAGGTCCTTTCTTTGGTTTAGCAACATTTATTATCTGGAGTTGAGCACTAGAAATAGCTATAACATTTTCGCTGTCCCCAGACCAAACTATGTGACCAGGGCTATCTTTATTAACCTCTATGGACAAGGGCGATTTCAGTTCACCTCCATTCAGACCTTTTGGCGGAACCTTGTAAAGCTGAGTAACCCTACCATTAATAGCCATTACATGAGTTCCATTAGGACTCAACCTCAACTCGCTACTCCCACCTTCAGTACCTATTTTAGCCTCAATTCGAGCATCACTTCCATCAAGAGCGATAGAGGTAAGTGTCTGGCCGGAAAGATAAACGCGTTCGGATGACGGACCAAAGTGTGGTCTTCTCCGTCCCTCGGTTGTCGTCAAGAGGCGAGGGTTGCCGCCTTCAGAGGATATCACTACAATCTCGGCGTCACGGGTAACAACTCCTTGCTTTGAGCTGGGAGACGTTAAAGTAGACTTGATTGGCGCTCGAAGGGCAACAATAGAAGTCCCCTCTGGCGTCCATACTGGATCTATCCATAGAGCTGCTTTGTCTGAAATTCGAATCGGCTTCCCTTTACCATCAGCTCGTGCCTTCCAAAGGTGTCCACCGGACTCATCCCAAGTTACGAAGCTCAACCAGCGCCCGTTTGCAGACCATGCCGGCATGAATTCCCTTGGTCGCTTTGTAGCAGTAAGACGTCGCATCTTGACACCTGCCAAATCGGTGATCCAAATCCGACCAAGTGATGATAATGCGATCTGACCATCGATTGATACCGCTAATTGCTGCACGTGACGTGCCCGTACTTTTCCCTCTTCTACTCTCCTAGGAAAATCGAGTCTTGGAGTCACCGCGAGTGATATTTCAGCCTCAAATGGTACCTCTCGAGTACTGCCATTGTCCAAATCAATTCTGTGTATTCTCCCATTCCATACAGCGAAAAGTGTTCGACTGTCTGGTGTGATACCGAAATTAGGTAAAACATCGCGCGTAGCTCTACTTTCTAACTGATTCCTTTGAATAGGGTACGCAAGCCAGCGCTCTATACCAGTTTCGAGTTCTCTAACCTTTAAGCCTGTCCGGCCGTCTATTACAGCACCATAAATTAGTTGTCGACCATCGGGTGTCACTGCAGGCTTCATTGCAATGGGACTTTCTAAAAGGACCGACTCCGACTTTCCGGTCTCCAGCGACAGCCTAATAACCTCACTTTTCGCCCCTTTCCTACTACCGTATGGGCGTGGTGTCAGAGAAGTATAGTACAAATCAGATCCGTTCGGGTGCGGTGCGGGTCCATAGGATCCCGGTGCGGGTGCGGACACAAGTGGCTGAGATAGACCGTTCTTATTCTCGGCCACTAGCACTCCAGTGCCCGACTTTATGTCGAAGCCCCAAATTTCGGCAAATGAGCTGAAGCCTGCGGATGAGATAACGGTAACATAAATTGATGAGCCATCAGCCGACCAAGCAGGCGAGAGCATCGTCGAAGCTTCTCTATCTGTCACCTGTCTGGGCATGGAACCGTCAGCCCTGGAAATCCAAATATTATCTGTACCCGACTCATCACTCACGTAAGTAATAAGTCGTCCGTTTGGTGAAAAGCGCGGTTGAGATTGAAAGGCTCTTCCAGTCAGTACCGGACGGGCAAGAAC
>ENA-OSJC01003808-OSJC01003808.1-marine-metagenome-genome-assembly--contig:-NODE-3808-length-10608-cov-4.268161_pt1 | contig 10608 bp, 14 predicted proteins | sample MGYA00237885_ERZ534234 | MGnify/ENA primary metagenome ERZ534234 (study PRJEB26413, sample SAMN06343907) | marine metagenome | isolation source: coastal waters | place: Atlantic Ocean: West Antarctic... | reverse complement strand
TTGTTCAGGCTGCTATTGATCACGGTTTTTACAAGCCAACAATGTTTATGACGTTAAGCGATCCGAACCAGACTGCAGAAAGCATTTACCGGAAGGCTGGCAGGGATAAAACCGTGGCTCTTGAGGAAATATTCTGTGAAGGCAACGGACATGGCAGAGGTGATTATGAAACCACCAGCCTGCAGAGACACAGCAGCATTTCAGTAGGTGATCTGGTAGTAGATCTAGAAGATGGCAGTGTTACAGTCTGCATGCCTTGCGGCTGGCAGCTGCTGAACAAAACTACGCTGGCGCTCAAGTCACAATATAACCGGACATCAGCAGCGATTACTATTGATGACGTAATAATGAAAAACCGGAAGGAAGCAGCGGAAGCAGCTGCAGAAGCGGAAGGCAATTACTGCACAGCCTATAATCCAGAAACAGATATTTAAGGAAATCAAAAATGAAATGGGATATTGAGGACAAGTTAATTTTAGCAGGCTGGTTAATGGTCTGCTCCGGTTTATGTGGATTACTTTACATCGGCTTCTTTAACTAGAGCCACTCACAAGCTTAGAACTTAGAGCCAGCCCTTCGGGGCTGGTTTTTTTTGTTCAGCTGCTCAGGGGATCTAGTTGGGGCATCTGGCGGCGGGAAACGCCTTGGCAGCCGATTACTATTTCCGGCGCTGGCCACTGGTTCAGGCAGATACTGCAGGTTCGAGCGCCATTTAATGCAGTCTCAGGTTCAGCAGCTGCCCAGATACCCAACTATAATTAAGCAGATCGACCAGAGAACCCGTTTTAATGCTGGTTTAGCTGTTTGGCTGCTAAGTATCGATACTTATTAGAATAGGCTTAGAAACGTGCATACGCAGGTTCTCCGCGCCTTTATTCTTTTTATGTCAGGTCAGCAGCTGCAGATATTTCCTATTGATCAATAATTGTGAATTATTCTTATGAATATTTTACCGGATATTCCTTATTGATAAGGCCAATTAGTTTAATTGACTGTTAACTGCTATTTATTAGGCGCACGTTTAAAACAGATCTGCTGACTTGTACGTTTCTATATTTATCTATTAGAAACAATCGATTGACCCTTATTTTTATGATTTTTTCGAAGGCCGCCAGTGCCACCCCCCCCCATAGCGTTATCGTGTACAGCCCAGACATATTTTTAGAGTTTTAGGACCGTAAAGTACCCTAAGCATAGACCCCCGTAGTGGACCAGCATATGTATTTGTAAACTTACTAGATCTAGTATTAGTATTTATAAGGCATACTATGTAAAGTATGTTACGCTTGACATGGTATTAACACTGTACTATATAACTATTGACCACTTAATTAATCCTAGTTGGAGAATTACAGGATGAGTGATGTAGGTGAAGACGTACTACTGGAGGTTCCGGTCTACGTGGAATATTCCCTCGAAGTTGATAAAGAGGGCGTACTTCAAATTAAGAATAAACTCTGGTTGGACGAAGAAAGCTGTTCGGAAGTATCCGTGCCGTTTTATCGTATAGCGGATGATGTAGTAGCTTCTGAAAGAACAGAACATAACTTTACTCATCTGTTTGCAATCGCCAATGATCTTACAAAAGAAGCAGAAAGAATACGAGAAGTAGCTATGAAAATAGAAGACAGTACTGAGAATGTTGCTGATCTATTTAATACTTCTTTTGACCCAACTTAGTCTCTTTGAATTTACAGATGATGTGGTGTCTAGTGATGAGGTCACTAGGCGTTGTAAGCAGTGTGCTTCTGAACTTCCGTTAGACTTGTTTGTGGGAAGGGATAATTACTGCAAGCCATGTTCTAGTGAATACCATGCTACTCTATACCGTATGAAAAGTACTTACAAAGTACCTGATAATCATAACTGTCCTATATGTGGTAAGGGTGAGGCAGACTTTAGATCAGATACTATGAACCCTAGAGGCACAGGGAATGTAGTTAAGAAGACGCCTTGGAGACTAGACCACTGCCATGAGAAAGTTAAGTTTAGATCCTACTTATGCCACAAGTGCAATCTTGGAGTAGGCTTCTTAGAAGACAACGTGGCTACCCTTAAAAATGCTATAAAGTACTTGGAGAAGCATAACGGGTATACCGAATAGATAGCTACTCTCGATGACACTTAGTTGGTATAATGTATATACATATAGATATACAGGAACAGACAAATGTTTAAGAGAATGCTAAAGAAGTTTCAAGACCAACAAATGCGTAGAGTTGCCTTCTGGCAGTTGCATAATTTGTCGGACCGTACCTTAAAAGACATTGGAGTATCGCGGAGTGACATTCGAAGTATTTCAAATGGAAGTTGGGATATTTAGCAGTAGTCTACTATAGACGTTTACTATAGTAGTACTCTCAAGCGACAATTAATTATAGCACGATTACGCCCGTTGGTCAATTACAAAGTGCCTAACCGACGATTAATTAAGTGTTGCTTTACCCATTGTATAGTGTTACAATGTATGGGTGGGCATCCTCTGGAGAACCCATGCTAAATTTATACTATATACGTGCAGCCATCGAGCAACGCACCGGACAAAAACTTACCTTTGATAGAATACGTCAGTTGTTAGTCGAAGAAAAATTAATCACTAAAAAAGAATTAGACGCTAATCCTATGGCGCATGAGTTTACAGGATACGGGAGGTACTTCTTCTTCAGTGAAGAAAACTCTGTGGAGGTTCCTCTAGAACCTAGACGATTTTTACCAAATGTTCTTATAGAGGACTTTGACGAAACCGACTAATTGACCAGACCAACATCGAAGGGGATTATAAGTGTTAGCAGAACTTGCTATGGCTAATGCAGCTTTTGGCGTAATTAAGACTGCTATTGGTAACGGACGCGATTTAGCCCAAGTAGGCAAACAAATCGGGGATTGGGTAGGGGCAGAAGAAAGCCTTAAACAACAAGCCGATACTGATAAAAATTCTATTTTTAATAAGGTTATGGGTAAAGACACAAATGACTTTGAATCCTTTCTTGCATTAGATCAAATAAAAGAACAACGCCGTCAGCTTGAAAGCCATATGCGTTTGTACGGGCGTCCGGGATTGTATGACAGCTGGGTAGCATACCAGTCTATGGCCAGAAAGTCTCGCAAAGAGGCTAGGATAAAAAGAGCGCGGGAGCGTGAAGAGTTTACTCAGGCGGCACTTGTGGTTGGTGGATGTTTAATTTTATTCGCTGTAGCTGCGGTAGTCTTATATTTTTTGTATATAAATAGTAATTTGTATTAGGGCTAATAATGGCACAAACTAAGTCTGAGAAAATAGCTTCTGGTAAAAAACGTCATGGTTTTACCTCAGTAAATAAACCTCGCAGAGGTGGCCCTAAGAAGTTCGAGGTGCTTGCTGTAGAGGGTGACAGCGTTAAGTATATCACATTCGGAGACCCTAATATGGAGATCCGAAAAGACAACCCAGCTGCACGTAAGTCCTTTAGAGCGAGGCATAAGTGCGACACTGCTAAATCAAAATTAACCGCACGATATTGGTCGTGCCGAAACTGGTAATCGCAAGGAGACTACTATGCCTAACATGAAAAAAGATGATAAGAAAATGGCTAAGACATCCGGATATATGAAGGGTGGCATGGCTACTAAAAAAGCTGGTTACATGAAAGGCGGCATGGCTGCTAAAAAGAAAATGTCCAAAGGTGGCATGGCTGGGGCAAAAAAGAAATAATGTCTTTATATGAGAACATTAATAAAAAGAAAAAATCTGGTACAAGCCGTACTAAGAAAAAGTCCACGATAAGCCCAAAAGCTTATGCGGATATGAAATCTGGCTTTCCTAATTCTAAAAAAAATAAGGCTAAAAAGAAGCAGGCCAAAAAAGCATGACCAACTTAACCCGTTCTAAGAAGAACATGCGTAAAAAATAATCCTAAGAAATGGTATGCTAATGGAAAACCGCCTTGATCGAATTGAGGAAAAATTGGACAAGTTATCTGATGCTATAGTTTCCTTAGCAAGGATGGAAGAACGGCATAAGACTATCTTCAATCGCATGGACAGTATGGATGAATATTTCAAGTCGCTAGATGAACGCATGGACCGAATAGAAATAGTCAGCGCCAAACGAGGTCAGACTATAGCATTTGCAGAACGACTATTTTGGATAGTCATTGCTGCTCTGGTTGGAACCATGTTTTTTTTATACCGCAACATCTAAGGTTTTATAATGATAGAAACTCCTAAAGAATATACGGAAAAGCAAACAGCGTTTCTTGAAGTGCTTATGAGCGAAGAGTGCAAAGGTAACATACGTTCTGCTATGAACCTAGCTGGGTATGCAGATACTACTTCTATTTCCGCTGTAGTGGGGCCGCTCAGATCAGAGATCAACGAGAGGGCTTCTCTTATGCTGGCTATGAACGCCCCTAAAGCTGCTTTTGCTATGCGGGACGTATTAGATGATCCTTCTGCTATGGGCGCACGTAACTCTATTGCAGCCTCTGCACAGATACTGGACCGCACAGGTCTGGTTAAGAAAGAACAAGTTGAAGTTAAAAACACAGGAGGTGCTATGTTTATTCTTCCACCTAAGTCAGACGAATGAAACAAAAGCCAAAAAAAGCCCTGACTGCACGGCAAGAAGCTACCATGAAAAATCATGGGGAGCATCATTCTAAAAAGCACATGAAAAACATGCGTACAGCAATGTTAGCTGGAAGTACGTTTACAGCTGCTCACAAGATTGCGAAGAAAAAAGATTGAGTAAGTGGGCTATTAAGAAACGGCCTAACAGGACAGCAAAGATACCTTATGGGTATCGAGAGTCAGATAATGATCCTCTTGTTCTTGTGGCGGATGAACCTGTAGCCGTATTGGTTGAGCAGGCCTTAGACTATTTGGAAGAAGGTAATTCTTCTAGAAAAACTGCTGAATGGTTAACTAAGCAAACAGGGATTAAGATTAGTCATCAAGGGTTGATCGGCAAGTGGAAAATTCTTAGAGGAAAAGGTACAGAAAAGCCCTCAAAAAGGTTGACACAGCTAGACAAAGAAAATAGAAAAAAGAAACCTAAGACAGCAGAAGCAAAGCGTCTTCTTACGGCAAAACAAAAAAAGTCTAATGCTAAACGCAGCCTTACTATTGCTAATAAAAATCTAGCTAAAATTACCCCTAAAGAAACTATAGCAACATCCGGCTTAGATTTTACTACTATCGAGATACAGAAGCAGAAAGCAGAAGTAGTTTTTGCACCTAACAAGGGTCCACAGACAGAGTTCCTAGCTGCATCTGAACGGGAAGTACTATATGGTGGAGCGGCTGGGGGTGGTAAATCGTATGGCCTTCTTGCAGACCCCATGCGCTACTTTAGCAACCCTAATTTTAATGGGCTAATACTGCGTAGATCTAACGATGAGTTAAGAGAACTCATATGGAAATCACAAGAATTATACCCTAAAGCTTTTGAAGGAGCTAAGTGGGGGGAGAAGAAGTCTCAGTGGACCTTTCCTAGTGGAGCCAAGCTTTGGCTTACATACTTAGAACGGGACCAAGACGTACTCCGGTATCAGGGACAGGCTTTTAGTTATATTGCCTTCGATGAGTTGACGCAGTACCCCACTAGTTTCGCGTGGGATTATTTAAGATCTCGCTTGAGAACTACAGATCCTACCCTTCCTATATTTATGAGGGCTACTACTAATCCCGGTGGAAACGGTCATGGATGGGTAAAACGCGCCTTTATTGATCCCGCTCCCGCCAACACAAAGTTTATAGCAAAAGACATCGAAAGCGGAAAAGATCTTGTCTACCCAGAGAGCCATGAGAAGGCAGGGGAGCCACTATTCTACAGGCGGTTTATACCAGCGTCCTTAGCAGACAACCCTTACTTGATGGAAGGCGGTCAGTATGAAGCAAACTTATTATCGCTTCCTGAGATGCAAAGAAGACAACTACTTGAGGGCGATTGGAATGTTGCCGATGGCGCTGCCTTTTCTGAGTTCAGAAATAGTATTCATGTTATTAAACCTTATGATATACCCCCTGATTGGACTAGATTTAGGTCTTGTGACTATGGCTACTCTAGTTACTCTGCCGTTCATTGGTTCGCTATTGATCCTAACTTTGGAACCCTAATCAATTACAGAGAGCTATACCTGAGCAAACACACAGGTAGAGACTTAGCCAAGGCTGTTAAAGAAGCCGAACTAGGCGAAAGAATGCAGTACGGAGTGCTAGACAGTTCTTGTTGGCACAACCGTGGGCAGGTAGGCCCGTCCATTGCAGAGGAGATGATCTCTGAAGGCACACGCTGGCGTCCCAGTGACAGAAGTAATGGGGCTAGGGTTGCCGGAAAGAATAGGCTGCATGAAGTACTTAAAGTAGACGAATACACAGAACTTCCCGCAATACAGTTTTTTAATACGTGTCGGCAAATTATAGCGGATCTACCAATAATCCCCTCTGACCCCAGAGGCTCTGATGACATAGACCCTAGATACGCCACTGATCACGCATATGACAGCGTTAGATACGCCGTTATGAGTAGACCACGGGCCTTTTCACCCTTCGACATGGGTAAAGGAATTCCACAACAGAGTTGGCGTCCCGCTGACGCAACATTCGGGTATTAAATATGGCATTAATGGAAAAACCTCTACCAGAAGACGCTACAGATTCAGACATTGTAGTACCTCTAGATGAATCTAACGATGTAGAGCTTGAAAACTCAGAGTACTCTGGTGCAGTTAGTTTCGTAACCAGCCAATACAGGCGTTCTAAAGACGCTAGACTTACAGATGAAGAACGATGGTTAGTTGCTTATCGCAATTACAGGGGAATATACTCCAGTGAAGTACAGTTCATGGAGAACGAGAAGTCCAAAGCGTTTATTAAGGTTACAAAGACCAAAGTTTTAGCTGCATACGCCCAAGTAGTGGACGTACTGTTTGCTGGTAGTAAGTTTCCTATAGGCATCGAGGCCCGACAGTTCCCTAGCAACGTAGCAGATGCAGTTTCTTTTGAGCCAAACGCTCTTTCAACAGAAAAAGTCAAAGAACAGGCAGGCATAGACTTTAATGTGCCGTCTACTGTGGCGCGTCCGGACATTGCAAGAGACTTGGGGATCTATCGTGATGCTGTAGCGCCTATAGAAGATGATTTACAGCTTGGCGCAGGTAAACTTCAGGGTTCCATCACCTATGAGCCAGCCAAAAGAGCCGCTCAGAAGATGGAAAAGATGATGCATGACCAGTTAGACGAGACTGATGCACCTAAGCACCTTAGATCGGTTGCATTTGAGTGTTGTCTGTTTGGTACTGGCGTTTTCAAAGGTCCATTTGCTCAGGATAAGGAATATCCACGCTGGACAGAGGATGGAGACTACGATCCTATCTTTGAAACCATACCTAAGATGGAATATGTAAGCATTTGGGATTTCTACCCAGATCCTGACGCCCGTAACATGGACGAAGCAGAGTTCTCTGTACAACGTCACCGCTTAAACCGCTCTCAACTACGCACCCTAAAGAAACGGCCACACTTTCGTGACGAAAGCATAGAACTAGCCGTTGAAATGGGTTCTAACTACTCAAGAGAGTACTGGGAAGACGCTTTAGCTGATGATTCCATCAATTCAGGCATGGATAGGTACGAAGTTCTTGAATATTGGGGCATTTTAGACGCTGAATTAGCTATAGAAGCCGATATAGACATACCTAAGTCGTTAAAGGATAAAGACGAAGTTCAGGTAAATATCTGGGTTTGTAACGGTCAAATACTACGTTTAGTGCTAAATCCGTTCACTCCTAGCCGTATTCCATACCTTTCAGTACCTTATGAACTCAACCCTTACTCTTTCTTTGGAGTAGGCGTTGCTGAGAACATGGTAGACACTCAACTCCTTATGAATGGCTTTATGAGAATGGCCGTAGATAATGGAGCTTTGTCTGGTAACCTATTGATAGAAGTAGATGAAACCAATTTAGTTCCCGGACAGGACATGTCTGTGTACCCCGGAAAAATATTCCGTAGGCAGGCAGGTGCGCCGGGACAAGCCATCCATTCCACATCGTTTAAGAACGTGTCTCAAGAGCTTTTGATGATGTTCGATAAGTCTCGACAGCTTGCAGATGAGGCCACAGGCATTCCATCCTATACCCACGGCTCTGGTGCTGTTGGTGGAGTAGGCCGGACTGCTTCCGGTATGTCTATGTTGATGGGTGCTGCAGCGCAAAACATTAAAGCCGTGGTCCGTAATATAGATGACTACTTGCTTGGCCCACTAGGCCGCTCATTGTTTAGCTTCAATATGCAGTTCAACTTTGACAAAGAATTTATCGGAGACTTGGACGTTAAAGCGCGTGGGACTGAAAGCCTGATGCGTAACGAGGTTCGCAGTCAAAGACTACTGCAATTTATGCAGATGACCCAGAATGAACAGATGGCCCCGTTTGTAAAATATGATTACATCTTGCGGGAACTAGCCAGCAGTATGGATTTAGATGAAGACAAGATCCTTAATGATCCGCGAGAGGCTGCTATACAGCAGAAAATGATGGCTGAGATTAAGGCGCTTATGCCCGAACAGCCAGCACCTCCTCCGCAAGAGGGTCCACAAGGACCGCCATCAGTAAATGATCCAACTGGTAATGGGGGAGCAAATATTGCAGCAGGTCAAGCACCTGAACCTGACGCCGCTGGCTTTACTGGTGGCGGCGGTGGAGACAACGGTGGGCAACAGCCTCAAGCTCAAGGACCAGTACAGTAATGGATAAATTATTATTTAGGTCATTGTTGCCTCTAGTTAACGACAAATCACATTACGAAATACTTAACGAATATGCCTCTGCTAGGATATCCATCCTTCTTGAACAGCTTAGTACTGAAAAAGATATGGATCGAGTAAAATCAATACAGGGTGCAATTGGAGAGCTTCGAAGAATTAAGACACTAAGGGATGAAGTAGTAGCAGGGTCTAAATAATGGCAGGCTGGTTAGAAAGTTTAGGTAACATTTTCTCTAGGGATGATGATCTAGAGACTGCAGACAATGACGCCCCAGAAAAGAAAAACCACCTAGAAAATGTTTATGCGTTTGATAGGCCTATGAACGCTTCTGAAGACGATAGAATAGTTGGAATGAGTGAATTAAACGGGCCGATATATCAAACTGCATTTGGAAACCAATACACAGTTAGTATAAACCCAGACCAAAGAAATCCACATGAGAAAATTGTTGACACTGCTAAAGCTGTAGGAACTGCTGTATTAGATTACGCTGAAGAACCCTTTATTCCTAGCAAAGAGCAAGTTGGAGAATTTGCAGTTAATGCAATGACAGACACAACTGACAAGCTAAATGACATGATGTTCAAGGGCGAGGGAACAGTAGGGGATCTAATGGGCCTTGCAACCTTTAAAGCAGGCGCAGGTCTTACCGCAAGTAAACTAGTACCCCCTACTGATGCAGGTTCCTACATGGGTATGTTCCTTAATAGGAAAGCTGCCAAAGGGGATAAGTACGACAGTCCATATGATAAAGCGTTAGACATGGAAATGAATGGTATCGACAGAGATACTATATGGAAAGAAACTGGTTGGGGTAAAGTCTTTGGCGAGTGGATGACTGAAACAAATGACAGCATCACCACTACTAAAGGGGTACAGGATGCAGGTACAGATTTAGCTCCTAGATTTAAACTAGACGCCGTAACTGAAGAAAATGTTATTAGTAAGGCTGTAAATGCCCATAAAATAAAAGCAGCTATAGAGCTAAAGTACAAAGAATTGTACAGACTTGCTATGAAAAATACAAACGAGGATGCTCGTAGGGCGGAAATAGAAAAACTACAAGGGCAAGCAAGAACGGAACTTGAGGCTGCGTTTTCTCCGGTAACTAAAGAAACTATTGAAGTATCTACTAATCTTAAACCTACTAAAATAAAAAATGCTAAACTAAAGAAAAAGGGAACTATACAGGAAGTCTTAGGTAATGCTGACGAAATATTTGATTTAATCCCTGAAAACATAGACACCATAGCTGAGGCAGGTCTAAGAAAAGGTTCTAGTGTTCCGAATGAAAACTTTGGCAATTATGGTGGGGTACATTATACAGCACAATATTTGGATGGAAGTGAAATATCTAACATTCTTTCATTTAAAAACTATGGTCCTAAAGACCTTGAAGGCCCATTTGTAGAGAGAGCAGATGGATCTTTTGGGTACGTTAGAAATGCGGCTGACGTAGATACGGCTAATATTGTTTTAAAACAAATAAACAGAATTAGATTAGACGCACAAGATGCAATGACTAATCTTAAAAATTCTACAGTTTCTGATGGTGAGTATGGCAAAATAAGTACGGCAATACGAGTCAGAAGAGATGCTGCAATGAAAAAGATTTATGATGCAGGTAAAGAAGACTATATATGGTCTACTATGTTGCATGAAACCCAGCATTGGCTTGATAATATTTTTGAATCCGGTGGCGGTACGGGTGCTAACTGGACAGATAAAGACAGAAGAGCTTCTATAAAGCTTTCTGCAAAAGCAGAATACAGAAAAGAATTAAATAAACTAGAAGATAAATATGGTTCTTCAGATCCAGACGCAGTTACTCCAGAGTTACGCAATGAGTTACTTGCTGAAT
>ENA-OSJC01003805-OSJC01003805.1-marine-metagenome-genome-assembly--contig:-NODE-3805-length-10613-cov-3.061598_pt1 | contig 10613 bp, 6 predicted proteins | sample MGYA00237885_ERZ534234 | MGnify/ENA primary metagenome ERZ534234 (study PRJEB26413, sample SAMN06343907) | marine metagenome | isolation source: coastal waters | place: Atlantic Ocean: West Antarctic... | reverse complement strand
CAATAGTTTTCACCACTAATGATAAATCTAAAGTGATAGATAATGTTGAAGTGTCAAAAAAATCAGATACAAATGGTTCTCGACAAGTTAGTCGTCCTCGAGAAGTTAACGGATTTTTGTCATTAGGTAAGTATAAATTAAAAGTTAAAGTAGAATTTTTAAAAGAGAAAAATAAAGAAAGATTCAGAGGTCGTATTTCTATTGATGAGTCAGAATTAACTCGTATTGGTATTTCTTCTGAATCTATTTTGATTCACTTGAAAGGTGACATGTTAGAGTCGAAATAAAAAGTCTATAGTAAACAATAAAAAAGCCACTCAAAAGAGTGGCTTTTTATATATATTAGACCAAAGCTTACTTCCTACCTTTTATATTTATACTTATCTTATCAGAAGTAGACCTTAAAACATCATCTCCTTTAAATGTTATCATTCCTACAAATGAAACTACTTTGTTTTTGTTATTCACGCTAAATAAAAACTCAGAATTAAATTTATTATCTCCGATTAATAAAGTTCCTTTAACCTGTTTTTCAAAGTCTAGATCACCAGAATAATCTCCGGCAACAGATTTAGAAGTAAAAGACATTTCTTGTTTTTTAGAAATCTGTATTAACTCATCACATATCATATTTTCATTTAACCTTTTAGTCATACAGTCAATATTAATAAAATTAAAACTAGATACCACTCTATTTTTGATGTCAAAAGTAAATGAAGTAGCCTTTGTACTCATTAATCCAGACTTAACAGATTTGATAAGTCCAGCTTCAGAAGGTTGAGGACCCAACATTTCTTCAGAAGGTGATTCATAATGACTCACTGTACCTTCTCCTAAAATTGGTGCAATCACTAAGCCAATTAAACACGTTAACTTAATTAGAATATTCATAGAAGGACCAGAAGTATCTTTAAAAGGATCACCAACAGTATCTCCAGTAATTGCAGCTTCATGAGCAGCAGAACCTTTATGCGTCATCTCTCCATTAATCATAACTCCAGCCTCAAATGATTTTTTAGCATTATCCCAAGCTCCACCAGCATTATTTTGAAAAATTGCCCAAAGCACCCCACTTACTGTAACTCCAGCCATATAACCACCTAGCATTTCAGCAATCATTAATTTATCCATTCCAAATAACATAGGTAGGAAAGTAATGACTAATGGAAAACCAATAGTTAATAAACCTGGTAACATCATTTCTTTTAAGGAAGCTTCTGTTGAAATAGCCACACATTTATCATATTCTGGTTTCCCAGTACCTTCCATAATTCCTGGAATCTCTTTAAACTGACGACGTACTTCGTATACCATTTCCATTGCCGCTTTACCTACTGCATTCATAGCCAAGGCAGAAAATACAACTGGTACCATTCCACCAACAAATAACATGGCTAAAACGGGTGCTTTAAAAATATTAATACCGTCAATACCAGTAAATGTAACATATGCTGCAAACAATGCTAATGAAGTTAATGCTGCAGAAGCAATAGCAAAACCTTTACCAGTTGCTGCTGTTGTATTACCTACTGAATCTAAAATATCTGTACGTTCTCTTACGATAGGATCTTGTTCACTCATTTCAGCAATTCCTCCTGCATTATCTGCAATAGGTCCAAAAGCATCAATCGCTAATTGCATCGCTGTAGTTGCCATCATTGCTGATGCTGCCATTGCAACACCATAAAAACCAGCTAATGCATATGATGACCAGATTGCAGCAGCAAATAAAAGTACGGTTGGAAATGTAGAAATCATCCCTGTCGCTAAACCTGCAATGATATTTGTACCAGCACCTGTAGCCGACTTTTGAACAATATTTAAAATTGGTTTTTTACCTAAACCTGTATAATATTCTGTTACTGAAGATATAACAGCACCTACAAATAAACCAACTAAGGTTGCATAGAAAACACGCATAGCAGTAATATCTTTTAATACATTACCACCTGTTTCAAAGAAATTCATTTTCATTGTTTCTGGTAACATATAATTTACTAGAACATAACAAGAAATTGCTACCAAAGCTATGGAGAACCAATTCCCTTTATTTAAAGCCCCCATTACTTGAGTTTCTTTTGCATCATTAGATTTTATACCAACTAACATGGTACCTAACATGGAAATAATAATTCCTGCACCTGCAATTGCCATTGGCAATAAGATGGGTCCAATAGAACCAAAATCTTTAAAGATATTAATATCATTTACTGCAATAATATAGTTTCCTAATACCATAGCAGCTAATACCGTTGCTACATACGAACCAAATAAATCGGCTCCCATACCTGCAACATCACCTACATTATCACCCACATTATCAGCAATGGTTGCTGGATTACGAGGATCATCTTCTGGAATACCTGCTTCTACTTTACCTACTAAATCAGCTCCAACATCGGCAGCCTTGGTATAAATACCACCACCAACTCTTGCAAATAATGCAATAGATTCAGCACCTAAAGAAAATCCAGCTAAGGTTTCTAGAACTATAGTCATTTTTTCTACTGAAAAAGCACCATTTACTCCACCCATAAAGTAGTTATAGAAAAATATAAAAAACATCGTTAAACCTAAAACTGCTAAACCAGCTACCCCTAAGCCCATGACAGTTCCACCACCAAAAGATACTTTTAAAGCATTCGGTAAACTTGTTCTGGCTGCTTGTGTGGTTCTTACATTTGTTTTAGTGGCTATTTTCATACCAATGTTTCCTGCAAATGCAGAGAAAAAGGCTCCTAATATAAAAGCAACAACAATTAACCAATGTGTTGACGGAACAATTGTTGAAACAACAAATAATAAAACACTTATAACTGCAACAAATATTGCTAAAAGTCTATACTCTGCATTTAAAAATGCCAAAGCACCTTCGTAGATGTGTTCAGAAATCTCTTTCATTTTACCATCACCTGCATCTTGTTTCATTACCCAAGATTTTTTAACTAACATATAAGCCAAACCTATTAATGCCGCAACTATTGGCATATAAATCATCATTGATTCCATATTTTATTATTTTATTATTAAGGCTTGCAAAAGTAGTAAATTCAAATAGAATAAAAAACCCCTCAGAAAACTAATTCTAAAGAGCTAAATTTTACGTAGATCGCATTCTCATTTATTTCTAATTTTTTTTATATTTCAATTAATACATAAAAGTAATCTTGCCTTTTGTAGTTATTGTAATTTTTTATAAAACATAATTATTCTAAAATGAAAAACTAAAATCCCCTGTTATTCCGAAGTTCCTTGCTCCTGGATTATCAAAATAGTTGCCACGAAAATTAAGTTGAATTGAAAATATTTTAAAAATATTCCCAATTCCAGCACTCCATTCCCAATAGATATCTTCTGGAGATTGGTAAAGAATTGGCAACCCGTCTACTCCAACATTAATAGCATTATTTGCTTCTGAAATCTGACCCCATACGGCTCTAAAACCTACCAATTCACGTAAATTTAATTTTCGAAGCAACGGAACTCTCCCAAAAAATCGTCCTCCAAAATTATGTTTTAAATGAAAAGATGCATAAGTATCGCTTACAAATTCGTAGTAATCTAATTGTGTAAATGTATTATAAATACTCCATAGTGTTTGATTTCCGGGGATAGGACTCAATAAGCCTACAGGAACAGTACCAAGTATTTTCCCTAATTCAACGGTGGTATATAATCTTCCTAGACCTCCAACGTTCCAAGGTTGCGTATATAAGGTTTGTATTCTGTGATAATCAAAGTCACTTTTTAAAACATTTTCTAAACCAAAAGTATATCCTAAGAAAAAGGAAGGGAAATCTCCTTGATTTATTATTTTCCTTTCTACTCCATACCCAGAAGTTTTACGTCCTGGAGTGTAGTTAATCCCTAATTCTAATTCAGACTGTTTTAATTCGTCATTAATGGCACCATTTTTATCATAATAACTCAAACTAAAGGTATCTGAAGCAGACTTTAATTTTCGATGAGAACCTGTTATTCTAAAAATAAAATTTTTAGTAGGCTCCATTTCATAGCCTAAAGTAAAAAGTTCTATATTGGTTAAACGATCGTTTGCACCTATTGTTACCAATCCGGAAGAGGCTCTATTTCTTCCCAAAACATCATTACTATTGGTTAAACTCGCTCCTGTTTGTTCTATATCTTTTCGATGACCTCCAAATAAAATCTTCCTATTTTTTTTACTTAGTAATACCTTGCCAGACAATCCGTATTTAAATTTCTCATCTTTAAATCCATAAGCACCAAAACCTTCTAATCTCCACATATCATTTTGACCAAAATAGGTTCTTCCTCCAAGTCGAAGTCGCAAACCTTCGACATCATTATAACCTAAAATAGAAAAAATTGGCCCAGCATCAAAACCTTTAAATTCATAATATCCACTGGCGACTAAAGCACCTATTGTATATAAATTTTTAAATCGTGGAACCGTTATCAAGGTGTCTAACATTTTATAAATACCTTTTTCGTCATTACTTAAAGACTCCATTCTTCTTTCGTCCCAAAAACTATCAGATCGATTGTAAACTTCATAATCATATGGATCTATATTCTCTTTATAAAAATTTTCGCCCTTAGGAATATCAAATTTGTAGTTATTATAAAGAGTAGTTCTTTTTCCATACATACCATGAGCACTTTCTTTTTTCCTAAAACTAAAGTCACTTAACATGTAATCTCTTGTTATTAAAAAAGTAGAATCGTTTAACACATCGTATTCTTGTTCAATATAAATTTCACGTACCCAATTTAAATTTACACTTTTTGATGCTTGTAAATTAATTTCTTTGATGGCCCAAGTGCTATCATTTACCCAAAAGTCTCCTTTAAATGTCAATTCATTTTTTCTTCTAGGATAATAAACAATATTATAACACCACTTATCTCCAACAAAAGCACTATCCAATAACACATAATTATAAACATTAATTCCATTTGTAGATAATGGGCTATTAAATGCTACATCAAAAAATTTTAAATGATTGTCATAAATATCAAAATCTGAATACAAATCTTTCACTAACTCTATTAGGGTTTGGTTATTTTCAAAACCTGAGTTTTTATTTCCTTCTAATATTTCTGTTTCTTTATCAATTACATTATCACCGTAAACTTTAGAATAAGCTTCATTGATAAATACTGGCAAATAGGTGTTTCCAGTTATTCTTGATGTATCAACTTGATCAAAAATAAATTCCATCCCTCTGAAAGTATTACTTTTTATAAGGTTACTATCGATGGTATTTAAATCGAATTCTAATTTTTCGTATTTATTATAGGAATATTGATCAAATTTTTTAACTCCATTTCCTCTTCTATTTTCCCAAATTTTACGAAGAATATCAATGGCGGGATTATTTTTTTTGGATTGTTTTCCACTAAAAATAACCACTTCTTTTAGAGAAGCAGACTCTTCTTTTAAAACAATATTCATTTTAAAGTTGCTTTTTTTTTCAAGAGCTAATTCTAAAGTAGCATATCCAACAAATGAAAAAATTACTGTGGTATAGATTTCACCTGACTCTAAATAGAACCTTCCATTTTCATTGGTAATTGTTCCTTCATTAGAATCTTTAAAAAAAACATTAGCAAAAGCAACTGGATCTCCAAATTCATCTTTTATCTCCCCACTTACCTTGGTTTGTGCTTGAACCAATGAAGTAAAAAAGAATAATAAATAAAAATAAAAATGCCTCATCAAAAATAATTCGATGTTAAGATATTAATAATAAAAAAAGTAATTTTTAAAAAAATAATTCACAAAGTCAATTAAAATATGTGATAAATCTTATTTATATAACACTTTTTTTACCGCCTTTATTACATCAGTACTGTTTGGTAACCATTCTGCAAGTAAAACTGGAGAAAATGGCGCTGGTGTATCTGCTGTATTTATTTTAATAATTGGAGCGTCTAAATAATCAAAAGCTTGTTCTTGTACTTGATATGTAATTTCTGTTGAAACATTTCCAAAAGGCCATGCTTCTTCTAAGATCACTAAACGATTGGTTTTTTTAACAGATTCTAAAATTGTTTTGTGATCTAATGGTCTTACGGTACGCAAATCAATAACCTCACATTCAATACCTTCTTCAGAAAGTACATCAGCTGCTTTATAAGCTTCTTTAATAATTTTTCCGAAAGATACGATAGTGACATCCCTCCCTTTTCTTTTAATTTCAGCAACTCCTAAAGGAATTAAATATTCTCCTTCTGGAACCTCAGCTTTATCACCATACATTTGTTCACTTTCCATAAAGATAACCGGATCATCATCTCTAATTGCACTTTTTAAAAGACCTTTTGCATCTTTAGGATTGCTAGGAACTACTACTTTTAAACCTGGACAATTGGCATACCAACTTTCAAAGGCTTGAGAATGAGTTGCGGCAAGTTGACCAGCAGAAGCTGTTGGACCTCTAAAAACAATAGGAATATTAAATTGTCCTCCACTCATCTGACGCATTTTTGCGGCATTATTTATTATTTGATCAATTCCTACTAGTGAGAAATTAAAAGTCATATATTCAACTATAGGTCTGTTACCATTCATAGCAGAACCAATAGCGATTCCAGAAAAACCAAGTTCAGATATTGGAGTATCAATAACTCTTAACTCGCCAAATTCATCTAACATTCCCTTACTAGCCTTATAAGCACCATTGTATTCGGCAACTTCTTCACCCATTAAATAAACACTTTCATCACGACGCATTTCTTCGCTCATCGCTTCACAAATAGCTTCTCTAAATTGAATTGTTTTCATATTTAATCTTCTTATTTATTTACAAATCTAAATTGTATCAGATTTAAAAACTCACCTACATAATTTCCTCCTGGTAAAAAGGAAATGCAAAAATACTATTATTTATATATGGCTCCCTATTTTTTCTAAAGATTTAACTAATTTTATTATGCGTGCATAGTAAAAAAAGTAAAAATATACCTATATTTGTAGTTCGAAATTTGAAGCATTTTTTACGCGATAAAATTTATTTAAAAGATATAAATAATAAAATTTTACTATGAAAATATTAGTGTGCATAAGTCACGTACCAGACACTACATCTAAAATTAATTTTACGGAAGGAGATTCTAAATTTGACACTAATGGTGTTCAATTTGTAATTAATCCTAATGATGAATTTGGATTAACACGTGCAATGTGGTTTAAAGAAAAACAAGGTGCAACAGTTCATGTTGTAAATGTTGGAGGACCAGAAACAGAACCAACCCTAAGAAAAGCTTTGGCAATTGGTGCAGACGAAGCAATAAGAGTAAATACGCCTGCAACTGATGGGTTTTATGTTGCAAAACAACTTGCAACTATTGTCAATGAAGGCGAATATGATCTAATAATTGGTGGTCGTGAATCTATCGATTATAATGGCGGAATGGTTCCAGGAATGATTGCTAAATTGACAGGTGCTAATTTTGTCAATATGTGTATCAATATCGAAGTAGAAGGAACCGATGTAACCGCAGCTCGTGAAATAGATGGTGGTATTGAAATTATCAATACTAGCCTCCCTGTAGTTATAGCGGGTCAAAAAGGTATTGTTGAAGAATCTGACCTTCGAATTCCAAATATGAGGGGCATTATGCAAGCGCGTAGCAAACCATTAAAAGTAAAAGAACCAATAGACAACCAAATAGAAACAAAAATCATAGGTTTCACAAAACCAGATTCAAAAGGTGCTGTAAAATTAGTAGATAATGTTGATGAATTAATCAACCTATTACACAATGAAGCTAAGGTGATTTAGACGCGGGTCAAATAATTCCGAAATAATTCGGAAACTTATAAAATTAAAGAAATGTTTAAAAAAGTCCTGAATCTAGTTTAGGATGACAAAAAATAAAATATGTCAGTATTAGTATATACAGAATCTGAAGGAGGTACGTTTAAAAAAATTGCTTTCGAAGCCGTATCTTATGCAAAAGGGATAGCCGATATGTTAGGAACCTCGGTTACTGCAGTATCCATAAATGGAAATAACACCGATCAATTAGGGAAATATGGAGCTTCAAAAATACTTCAGGTTTCTAATCCTCTATTACAAAGTTTTAATGCTTCAGCTTATGCAGATACTATTGCACAAGCTGCAAAAAGTGAAGCATCAACGGTAGTAATAATTTCATCTAGTGCAAACAGTAAGTATCTTGCACCCTTATTAGCGGTGAATATGGAAGCTGGTTTTGTGCCAAATGTGACCGAATTACCAACAAGTACTTCACCGTTTACAATAAGCTCAACCGTATTTTCAAATAAAGCATTTGCTACTACAGAAATTACTACCGAAACAAAATTAATTGGACTTGCAAAAAATGCTTTTGGTGTTTTAGAAAATGATACTTCTTTAACTACAGAAGAGTTCACTCCAAGTTTATCAGAAAGTGACTTTAATACCAAGGTGTCTTCTTTAGAAAAAGCTAACGACAAAGTAACTATTGCAGATGCTGATATCGTAGTTTCTGCTGGACGTGGCATAAAAGGCCCTGAAAACTGGGGAATGATTGAAGAATTAGCTGAGGTATTAGGTGCAGCTACTGCTTGTTCAAAACCAGTGAGTGACTTAGGCTGGAGACCTCATAGTGAACACGTAGGACAAACAGGAAAACCAGTATCTTCTAATTTATATATTGCAATTGGTATTTCTGGAGCAATTCAACATTTAGCAGGAGTAAATTCTTCAAAAGTAAAAGTTGTTATCAATAATGACCCTGAAGCACCTTTCTTTAAAGCTGCTGATTATGGTATCGTTGGAGATGCTTTTGAGTTTGTACCTCAACTAATAGAAAAATTAAAAGAGTTTAAATCTAATAACGCATAATTTTTTATTAATTTGTGCCTGAATAAAAGGGCTGTTTAATTTTAGGCTAGCCAAAAAATTAAACAGCTTTTTTTTTGAATATTTTTTAATGAGCTTAGTAAGACTAAATATTAAAGGGATTTCATATAGTCAAACTCAAAATGGTGCTTATGCATTAATTTTGAGTGAAGAAAATGGTGATCAAAAATTACCAATCGTCATTGGCGCTTTTGAAGCACAATCTATAGCTATTGCGCTAGAAAAAGAAATTATGCCACCCAGGCCTCTAACCCATGACCTATTTAAAACATTTGCAAAACGGTACGATATTGCTGTAAAACAAGTGATTATTCATAAATTATTAGATGGTGTTTTTTATTCTAGTATTATTTGTGAAAGAGAAGGTATTGAGGAAATTATAGATGCCAGAACTAGTGATGCGATTGCCTTAGCACTGCGTTTTGACGCACCAATTTTTACCTATAAAAATATTTTAGATAAAGCTGGTATTAAAACGGAAACAGCGCCAAACAAAAATGATCTTTCCAAAAAAGCAGCTATTGTTATTGAACAGCTTTTAACAAGTGACAATAAAGAATCAGTTATTTCTACTCGAGAAGATTTCAGTAAACATTCATTAAAACAACTTAAAAAAATGCTTGAAGAAGCAGTCAATAATGAAGAATATGAAAAGGCAGTAAGTATTCGAGACGAAGTTTCAAAAAGACAATAGTATCCTATGCAAAAATATTTATTAGTTATAGTATTAGTTTTAGTTCATTTTTTATCATTTGGACAAGATTTAGAGAATAAATGGCAATTTTCAAGTATTGAAAATGCAAATGATGAATCTATAACAGCTATAAATTCAGAAAATGACTTTTTAATCCTAAGGGATGGAACTTTTTCTTACGAAATAGAAGCTAAAGAAAACTTAAAAGCTTCTGGAGATTATCTGTTCCAAAACAAGCTTTTGGTTTTTTATTACAATCAACCAATCGATACTATTAGAAAATATGAAATCACCGAGCATACCGATTCAACCTTAATATTTACCGAAAATGGCTCGAATTATAAATTTAGAACTTCCATTGTTGAAAAAGAAGGAATTGGATTACAATCAGAAGAGAATTTAGGGGTAATACCAAGCCAAGGATTTTCTTTTACGAGTATATGGAGGGGTGTTTTAGGAATGATTTCCTTGTTATTTATCGCATTTTTATTTAGTAGCAATAGAAGAGCTATAAACTGGAAAACAGTTGGAATTGGCTTAGCATTTCAATTAGTTATTGCTATTGGTGTATTAAAAGTTTCTTTTATACAAAATATATTTGAAGCTGTTGGACAAGTATTTGTTAGCATATTAGAGTTTACAAGAGCTGGCAGTAAGTTCTTATTTGACGGATTGGTGGTAGACATGGATACGTTCGGGTTTATTTTTGCATTCCAAGTTTTACCCACAATTATCTTTTTCTCTGCATTAACATCTGTATTATTTTACTTAGGAGTCATCCAAAAAGTAGTGAAAGCTTTTGGCTGGTTATTATCAAAACTATTAAAAATATCGGGAGCTGAAAGCTTAAGTGTCGCTGGAAATATCTTTATAGGGCAAACAGAAGCTCCCCTGCTAATTAAAGAGTATTTAGATAAAATGAATAAATCTGAAATACTTTTAGTAATGATTGGAGGAATGGCAACTGTTGCAGGTGCTGTTCTTGCTGCTTATATTGGTTTTTTAGGTGGTGATGACCCTGAACTTAGATTATTATTTGCAAAGCATTTATTAGCAGCATCTGT
>ENA-OSJC01003803-OSJC01003803.1-marine-metagenome-genome-assembly--contig:-NODE-3803-length-10617-cov-5.909393_pt1 | contig 10617 bp, 11 predicted proteins | sample MGYA00237885_ERZ534234 | MGnify/ENA primary metagenome ERZ534234 (study PRJEB26413, sample SAMN06343907) | marine metagenome | isolation source: coastal waters | place: Atlantic Ocean: West Antarctic... | reverse complement strand
CTGAAATGACGCGATGATACCATAAAAGCGTGCATCACAGGTAGCGTGTAAGTATTCTTAACGGAATTTGGTATTCACTGTATCACTCATTAATTGACAGGCAGTATAATCCGTGTGAATCTACAAGCAGGAATGACAGTAAGTAAGTCTTTAAGAGCTCTCTTGTCCGTGTGGGGCACCATTTAAATCAATGACTTAGCTAAGATCAAGATATTGGTGGAACCCCTGCGGGTTCCATATGGGTTCCAAAATACTATATATGCACTTCTGTCGACCGCCTTTTGGTCCAGAAGATACCTGTAGTTTACTACGTTTAGATAGAGCTTGGCACCTAAGGGCACGAATACGTCCCCCAATACTCGTTGTTCAAGTCAAAACCTCGAGTTCAGGAATCCAATTTCATAGCCTTTAGTGCTTTTGACAGCGCCCGGCACAAAAGATTTGTGGCCGGATTGGGATGACTACGCGATGAGGTTAAAATGCCCATTTTGCGATTTTTCAATGCCGGCGATAGAATAGTAATGTACTGCAAAAGGCCTTGTTCAACTTCCTCCAAGAACCCAATCTTGGAATAGAGGCCGACACCTTGGTTATTAAGCATCAAATTGCGTGCCAGAGGAAGGGAATTAGTGATTAGCTGCAATGGGAGCTCACACTGAGCGTTGGAAATAGCTTCTTTTATCAAATCATGCTGCCCACGGTTGTCAAGTGAACGAACGATCTGGAATGCCGCAAGATCTTTAAGGTTCAGCGCATCCCTCCCAGCCATTGGGTGGTCCGTACGCAGGATTGCGCCGATGGGTGTAGCCTTTTCCGAATGAATGCGGACGCCAGGTAGCAATTGGTTACAAAAAGAAATACCTATATTAACCACCCCATCCGCCACACTCATCATAACCTCGTCAGGTTGGGCAGTCTGGATCGTATATGTTATCCCAGGGTAGTTTTGAGAGAATTGCTTCAAAACCTCTGGCAATACGCGATCGGCCACAGAATCTAGTGTGATTAGGTTAATATGACCAGATCGCAGCTCACTGATATCCTCAATCTGGGTGAGCGTTTTCTGGTAGTCAAAAATCGTTTTGCGGAAGTGCTCCAAAAGGATAGCACCCGCGTCGGTCAGTTCGACCCCACTGGCAATACGCTCAAATAGGCGTGTGCCTAAATCTCGTTCTGCACTGATTATTTTTCTGTTCACCGATGATGAAGCAACGTTCAAAACGGCTGCTGCCTTCCGAATTGATCCCTGGCGGGCAACTTCATCCAAATAAATTAGTAGCTTACTATGCAATATAGTTTCCTCTGCTAAAGCCGATGCAAAAATTGCAGCACTATAGAGCTAAATTGATCCTATGCGCATCGTATCCCTCGTGTCTATAGTTAAAGAGCCACTAAAATAAATAAATAAATAAATAAAAATGGGAGTGTGTTCAAATGAAAAACTATGACTTAAGCCGCCGCAGAATTCTGAAGGGAATGGGTGCCATGGCCGGAATGGCCTCCACTGGATCTTTCCTCTCTATCGGACCTGCTCAAGCGGCAGGTAATTACAAAATCCAAATGCAGCTGGGCTGGCTGGCCTCTAACGGCATCCTGGGTGAGGTGATGGCCGACAAACTTGGCTATTTCGCCGAAGAGGGCCTTGAGCTTGAGATTGTGCCTGGTGGGCCAAATATTGACGGTGTTGCGTCGGTTGCTTCTGGTGCTAACAACTTTGCGTCGATCTCCTCTTCACCTTCACTGATGCTAGCACGTGCTGCAGGGCTGCCAATCAAATGTGTTGCGGCAGGCTACCAGCAGCACCCGTTCACCTATTTTTCCCTTTCAGGGAACCCTATCCGCGAGCCAAAAGACATGATTGGCAAAAAGATTGGGACGCAAGGTACAGCGCAGATCTTGTTGCGTGCTTTACTTGCCAAGAACGGTATTTCAGAAAATGATGTCGAAGTAATTGTAATGGGCGGTAATATGTCTCCGCTTATGACCGGTCAGGTTGATGCTATCACTGGATGGCAGACCAATGTCGGTGCCCTTTCAGTACTCGGGGAACAGCGGGTTGATATGATGCTCTGGGATGCGGGTATCCAACTTTATGCCAACCCTTATTATACCACTGACAAAGTTCTGGATGAGAACGGTGACAAGATTACAGCAGCAATTCGGGCCATATCGCGTGGCTGGGGCGCCGTACATGCAGATCCTGCTGCTGGTGTTGACGCGCTGGTCGAACGGTATCCGAACCTTGACAGAGAAAGCGAAATGAAAGCTGTCGATCTGGTTCTTGGCTTTACCTTTAATGACAAAACTGGTGCGAATGGCTGGGGTCAAATGGATGTTGCGAATTGGCAGACGCAGATCGACACCTATGACAGTCTCGGTCAGTTCGCCAATGGGGCGCCAAAGTTAGACGACATCATGACATTAGATGTCCTGAACGCCACTGCTGACGTCAGACCGAAAATCGGTTGATTTCAGTGGACGGAAGCCAAACACAAACCAAAGAGGGCCGCGCAATTGCGGCCTCACTTTCAGGTGCATCGGTAAAGTTTGGCGAATTAACTGCGCTAAGCGATATAACTCTGGATATTGAAGTTGGCGATTTTTGTTGTATTATTGGCCCTTCAGGTTGCGGTAAATCGACGATGCTGCGGCTGGTGTCAGATCTTGTACCTCCAGCGAGCGGTACGATCGAGATCCTTGGAAAATCCACTGAGGCCGCGCGTTTGGCACGTGAATTTGCCTTTGTTTTTCAAGATTCCACGCTTTTGCCTTGGCGAACCGCGCTCAAAAATGTCGAACTGCCACTTGAGATCGGACGTAAGCGGGGCATCAAAGTTCCAAAAGGCGACCGTACGGCGCGTGAATTGCTCGAATTGGTTGGGCTAAAGGGACGTGAAAATGCCTTACCGCATGAATTGTCCGGTGGTATGCGTCAGCGGGTGGCGATCGCGCGTGCACTTGTTTGCCAGCCAAAGCTGTTGCTGATGGATGAGCCCTTTGGGGCGTTAGATGAAATGACACGAGACCACCTGAATCTTCAACTATTAGACATCTGGAAGGAAACTGAGACGACTATCTTGTTCGTCACGCATTCAATCCCTGAGGCTGTGTTTCTGGGACAAAAAGTGTTGATCCTCAAAGCTGATCCGGGGCGCATCAAAGAAGTTGTTCAGGTTGATTTACCTTTTCCTCGCGAAATTGCGTTGCGCGAAATGCCGAAATTCAACAAGTATTGCGGTCTTTTGCGCAAACTACTGGAGGAATGCTGATGTCTACGTCTAAAGCAGTGAACACAAAAAAAGTATATTGGCAGGGTCTATCAGAGCAGTTGCGTGTTCGGTTGAAAAACATTGCAATCCCCGTGGGAACGGCTCTGACATTGTTGCTGATATGGCAATCCGGCGTTCGCATTTTTGAAGTTCCAATCTACATTGCGCCAGCGCCCTCTGACATCGTTATTGTTTTCAAGACCGAATTTCCTCTTTTGATGCTAAATTTCTGGCCTACTTTCATGGAAAGCCTTGCTGGGTTTTTCATAGGCAACCTGACGGCAATGTTGATCGCTGTTGCCTTCGTCCATAGCCGCTCGGTTGATCGCGCCTTTTTCCCTATTGCAGTTTTCATCAACACCATTCCAATCCTTGCCATCGCGCCGATCTTAGTATTGATCTTTGGCCCCGGCATGACAGCCAAAGTAGTGATCGCCGCTCTGATCTGTTTCTTCCCAACCCTTGTGAACATGGTACGTGGGTTACAGTCAGTCTCAACCCAAGCGTTAGAACTGGCTAGAATTCTATCAGCCTCAAAGTCTGAGGTGTTTTGGAAGATCCGCCTACCGTCTTCTCTGCCCTTCTTATTTTCAGCCCTGAAAATTGCGGCCACGACCTGTGTGATAGGCGCAATTGTGGGCGAATGGATAGGGGCAAATGTCGGGCTTGGAGCGCTGATCATCGAGAGTACGTTTAATTTTCGAGCACCCCTTCTGTATGCAACAGTATTTATGTCGTCTGGCTTGTCGGTGTTGTTGTTTGTGGGTGTCTCAATCGCTGAAAAACTTATCATTCGCTGGTAACCTGCGGATGAGATTGAACCACTCTCCAGTTGGAGAAAACACTGTTTGAAAGGATATAAAATGTCAAATCGTAACACAACATTTGTCAAGACAGAGGGCGAACAGATTCCGGTTGTCGCAGATTGCGATGTGGTAGTCGTGGGCGCAGGGCCTGCGGGTCATGCTGCCGCAATTTCGGCATCACGAAATGGTGCCTCGGTCACGTTACTCGAACGCTACCACCATCTGGGTGGTATGGCCTCGGGTGGTATGGTGCTGATGCTGGATGACATGGTCAACGAGGGTAATGAGGTGGTCACTACCGGTATTGTCAGCGAATTTGTTGAACGGCTTGAAAAGCAGGATGCGGCGGTCTATCCGCCACGCGAAGACTGTCAGACCAACTCTGAAATGTGGCAAAAGTGGTCCCGTTGGGGCTGCATTGATTTTCACAAGGCGATGATGCCCCAACCGATTATTCATGCAGTGGCCTTCGATCCCGATGGATGGAAACGTGTGAGCCTCGATATGGTGCGGGAAGCAAAGATCAATTTGCGCACACATAGCTGGTTCTCAGACGTATTACGTGAGGGTGGCAAGATCACTGGTGTCATTTCGCAAACTAAGCTTGGACGGCAAGCAGTCCGTGCCAAATACATCGTTGATGGCACGGGAGACTTGGATGTTGGCGTGGCGGCAGGCGCGGACTATATCGATGGACAGTTTATCGTAACGACCGTTTTTCGCATGGCCAACGTTGATACTGAAAAAGCCATCGACTTTCAATTTTCGCAACCCGAGGAATATAAAAAACTGGACCGTGAAGCTCGTCGCCGCATTGGTGGAGCCTGGGGTATGTGGTGGCTTAAGACACCAATCCCTGGCGTGGTTTGGTGTAACTGTCCCCACATGCCAGGATATGATGGATTGTCGGTTGAAAGTATGGTGGAGTCTGAATGCGAAGGTCGTGACCGAATGATGCGTCTCTATAGCTTTGCGAAAGAAAACATCCCCGGCTTTGAAAACGCGGCAATGCTGGGGGCTGCCGAACAGATGGGTATCCGCCAGACACGCATGCTGCAAGGCGAGTATGTTGTCACCAAAGATGACGTAAAGTCTCGTCGCCACTTCGAAACTTCTGTATGCCGTGGGCGGGACTATTACACGCCGTATGGTGCGCTTTTACCCAAGACGATCGACAACTTGATTGTAGCAGGTCGGCATTATTCAGTTGAAAGCGACGCTCAAAAAATGAGCCGTGAAATACCGCCCTGTCAAGCTCAAGGCGAGGCGGCTGGGATTGCCGTGGCCTTAGCGCTGAACAGCGATCAAGCACTGCGGGAAGTGGATTACAAAGCCATTCAAAAACAAATGCGTGCTCAGGGTGCTGACCCTGGCGACGAACCATCCGCAAATGCTTTGTGCGAAAACAACATTGCGGCAGAATAAGGAAATCTACTGATGTCAATAAATAATATGCCGCTCAGCGGTATCAGGGTGATTGACTTCACTCAAGTCATGCTTGGCCCCTGCGCGACCCAGATGTTGGGCGACTTTGGCGCAGATGTGATTAAGGTTGAGCGTCCTGGCACGGGTGATCTGAGCCGATCCTTCTTCGGCGAAACGTCTGAAGAAGCAATGAATAACGCTGTGTTCGTTTCACTTAACCGTAACAAAAGGTCAATCGAAATTAACTCCAAGTCTGATGTGGGGCGTCAGCAAATCCTCGATCTCGTGCGCACGTCCGATGTGGTCGTAGACAACTTCCGCGCAGGTGTGATGGACCGTCTTGGCTTTGGCTATGAGGCGTTGAGCCAAGTCAACCCTCGAATTATCTGCGCTTCGGGCACGGGCTACGGACCCAACGGCCCCTATGCACACAAAGGCGGTCAAGATGTTCTGGCGCAAGCCATGTCGGGCGTGATGGAAAAGACCCAAGACCCCTCCATTCCAAAGTCCATATATCCGACGACATTGTGTGATTATTCGGCGGGCATGCACTTGGTTCAAGGCATCCTTGCCGCTCTCTTGATGCGTGAGAAGACAGGGCGGGGTCAGAAGGTAGAAGTTTCGCTTTATGACAGTATGATCGCCATGCAGATGCAGGAGGCCGCGCAGTGGTCAAAACATCACGAAGTTCTGAATTGGGCAGCAATGCCGCTCACAGGTGTCTTTGATACAACTGATGGAGCAATCGTAATCGTTGGTGCGTTCAAAACGAATCCGCTCCGAGACATCTGTACTTCCTTAGAAATTGGCGACTTGTCGCCAGACTATCCGACGCTCGAGGTGCAGCGGACCAACAAACCATTCCTGCAGCAAATCTTTCGTGATCAGATTGCCACCAACAGCTCTGCTTATTGGCTAGAGCGATTAGAGGCGCAAGATTTACTGTGTGCGCCAGTTCGCACGTTGGGGGATGCCCTTGTTGATAAGCAGACCGAGGTTAACAACATGCTTTGGCCGATTGATCATCCGGTGCTAGGGCCGATAAAAGTGGTTGGATCGCCCGTACATCTGAGCGACGCACCAATGCAGGTGCACCGCTTGCCACCGCGACTGGGCGAGCACACAGACGAGGTGCTGCAAGATTTAGCTACACGCTTGAGCATTAAGGCTACTGAATGAGTGTCATATTTGACGTCCAAGACCATGTGGCGCGAGTCACAGTAGATCGTCCCGAGCGAATGAATGCTATCGACAGCGCCACCCATCAACGACTGAACGAGATATGGAACGAAGTAGAGGCTACGCCCAATATTCGATGTGTCGTCCTGACAGGCACAGGCGATAGAGCCTTTTGCGCAGGGGCTGATCTGAAAGACGATTCAGGCAAGGGCGGTGTTGAATACTGGCAGGGCATCAGCGATGGATTTTCTGGCATTGCATTGCGGCGCACATTGAAAACGCCCGTGATTGCGAGGGTCAACGGTTTGGCTTTGGGTGGTGGGCTGGAAATGGTTCTCGGATGTGACATCGTACTCGCGGCTGACACGGCCCGCTTTGCGCTGCCAGAGGCCAAGGTTGGGCGCGTACCATTGGATGGTGGCATGGTGTTGCTACAACGCTTGATCCCGCGCAATATCGCGGTCGGCATGATGATGACGGGACGTATGGTTTCGGCAAACGAGATGGCAGGCTATGGGCTTGTCAATGCAGTGGTTCCGATGGCTGACCTCAACGCTGAGGTTGAAGCTTGGGTGGTCGACATCCTTGCCGCAGCACCACTCTCACTTCGTGCTATCAAGGCATTGGTTCGCGAGACACCCGACATGCCTGTGCACGAAGCATTCAAGCGTCAGACGCCCGAACTGATACTTGCCTTGAAGTCTGAAGATGCGAACGAGGGTGTAGCGGCCTTTCGCGAGAAACGTCTGCCAATCTGGAAGGGGCGGTAAAAATGACACTGATCATCACAAGCGCCTGCATCGATGTCAAGGATGGCATTTGCACAACTTCCTGCCCAGTTGATTGCATCTATGAAGGCGAACGGATGTATTACATCCATCCGACTGAATGCATCGAATGTGGCATGTGCGAAAGCATCTGCCCAGTTGACGCGATCCGCTACGCGGATGAAGTGATCGAAGATGAAGTCCCGTTTATCGCTCTCAATCACGCGGCCTTTTGTGACGAGGCAAACACATTGATTGAGCCCGGAGGATGGAAGAAGGGCGATGCCCCGGTCAAGGACCCACCAAACCTCAAAATGTTGTTTCAAACTAAGAAAGAAACTATTTAATGCAAGGTGTTATCGTAACGGCTCCAACGCCAATCGACGTGGATCGTGCTCCGATCAAGAAACTATTTTTGGAACATTGCCAATGGGCACTGGCCAATGGTTGCGACAGGTTAAATATTTTGGGCTCCACCGGAGAGGCCCGTTCATTCGATCTGACGTCGCGACACACAGTGATGTTTTGGGCAGCTGAGGGGTTTATGGGTATCAAGGAATCCTCTGGTGACCTGAACAATTACCCCGCCATAGTGACAGCCAACAGTTCACTAAAGGTGTTTCCCAGTTCCGAGACTGCGCTTGAAAGTGTCAAGGCAGATGGGTTTTCAAGCGGCCTTTCGGCCAGTGTTAATCTGACCGCAATTCTTGCAGGACAAATTTGGGCCCAGTGCAAAACGCAACTAGCTGATCTCTGCGCTGAAGTTGTTCGACGACTTGGTGGCATCGCCGGCCTGACCTTGATCGCAAACGTCAAATCGCTGGTGGCTGTCAGTGCTAAAGACCCCTGTTGGCATGCCGTCTTGCATCCATTTCGGCCTCTGCACAAGACGGTTAAAAAAAATCTTAAAACTACGTTGGAGGGTTAGGAAATATGGGACACGAAGACATCTGGATGCGGCGCTTTATAGGTCTGTGCGATCACATTGCAGACTGGTCGGAGGATAAAGATTTTCAAGTCGGCTGCGTCATTGTTGACCCTGAAGGGCATCAAGTGCGCACAACTGGCTATAACGGTTTGCCCCGTGGTGTGTCCGCGCAGGATGATACCCGCTTTGATCGTTCCAGTGGCGAGAAGTTCTTTTGGATTGAACATGCGGAACGCAACGCAATCTACAACGCGGCGCGGACAGGCGTATCTCTTGTAGGGTGTACGGCCTATGTGAACCGCTTTCCCTGCGCTGATTGCGGGCGCGCCTTGATCCAATCAGGTATCGCGCAGGTTGTGGCCCCACCGATTCCTTCTAAAGACGGCGCTTTGGATTACAGTTTTCAGGTATCTCACCGTATGTTGCGTGAGGCAGGCCTAATTATCACAGAATATTTAGAAGGGAAATAAAATGCTCAAAGGTGTTTCACTGGTGGCTGGCGAATGGCTTGGTAGCGATCATAGTTTTCAGAACGAACCAATCAGCGGGAAGCCTGACAGCTTTGCTGTGGGGACCCCCGAATTGGTGAACCGGGCCTGCGAGGCCGCAGAGGAAGCGTTCTGGACATATGGCTACAGTAGCGCCGAACAGCGCGCTGCTTTTCTGGAAGAAGTCGCATCCCAGATAGATGCTCGCGGCCCTGAAATCACTTCGATGGGCATGAAAGAAACCGGTCTGCCGGAGGTGCGTCTGGAAGGGGAACGGGGGCGGACCGTCACACAGTTGCGGATGTTTGCAGATCATATCAAAAGCGGCGCGCATCTGGATCATCGCCATGACGCAGCCATGCCAGATCGCGCTCCTATGCCTCGCCCTGACTTGTATTTGATCCAGCGGCCTCTTGGTCCGGTTGCAGTTTTTGGGGCGTCGAATTTCCCTCTTGCCTTTTCGTCCGCAGGTGGCGACACGGCGGCGGCACTTGCTGCTGGCTGCCCAGTCGTTGTTAAAGGCCACCCCGCACATCCGGGCGTTGCGGATTACATCGCGCAAGCATTTGACGCTGCGATCAAAGTGACAGGAGTTCACCCTGGCGTGTTCAGCCAAGTCCTTGATGGCGGTCATATCTTAGGGGAGACGCTGGTCAAACACCCATTAATCCGTGCAGTTGGTTTTACCGGTTCACTACGGGCTGGACGCATACTGTTTGATATGGCAGCAAGCCGTCTCGAACCAATCCCGTTTTTCGGCGAGTTGGGGTCGATCAACCCAATGTTTATCCTGCCAGCAGCTTTAGCCGCTCGTGGTGACGAAATCGCAGCAGGCTGGGCCGGATCCCTTATTATGGGGGCTGGGCAATTTTGTACCAATCCTGGCATAGTAGTGCTGATGGATGGACCTGATACTGAGCAGTTTGTACAAACTGCCACCGAAGCGCTCAAAGAAATTGCACCACAAACCATGCTTACCCAAGGCATCGCAGAGGCTTTTCAGCGTGAATGTAATCAAATTGCGAACGAGGTGGGCATCAGTGTCTTGGTTTCGTCAATAAATCCAGTCCGCGCTGCGGCACCGCAATTATTCATCACCACAGCGTCTAACTGGCTGGCACAAAACAGTTTGCAAGACGAAGTTTTTGGGCCATTGGCTATCATTGTTGTGGCTAAGTCTATGAGCGAGGTCAGAGATTTAGCTGGTGGGCTTCATGGACAACTAACTTGCACGCTGCATCTTGATGCTGCTGATACCAACGACGCCCAAACACTTATGCCGACCCTCGAACGAAAGGCTGGCCGAATTCTTGCGAATGGATTCCCAACGGGTGTTGAGGTATGTGACAGCATGGTTCATAGTGGTCCATATCCGGCCTCTACAAATTTTGGAGCAACTTCGGTCGGCACCCTGGCTATTCGGCGTTTCTTGCGGCCTGTTTGCTTTCAAAACATGCCCACAGATTTGTTGCCGTGCCAGTAACTGAGTGGACCGGATTTATTGTAATAAAAAAACTAACCATCTTAATCTGTTTTTTACTACTTACGTTTAGCACTCCAGCGTTAGCAAACGATGTGCTTATTGCACAGCAATTACTATAGGAGGCGCCACTAGGTTTTAGATGGATATTAAGATGTAGGATTCTGTTTTTTTTGCAGGTTTTTTGTGAACTGTCGTCCAGTATACAATACCTCTTTACCCATTTTTGAGTGTAATTCATCAACTGCCGATTCAAGCCGATTTCGTTTGTCATC
>ENA-OSJC01003802-OSJC01003802.1-marine-metagenome-genome-assembly--contig:-NODE-3802-length-10619-cov-2.662303_pt1 | contig 10619 bp, 11 predicted proteins | sample MGYA00237885_ERZ534234 | MGnify/ENA primary metagenome ERZ534234 (study PRJEB26413, sample SAMN06343907) | marine metagenome | isolation source: coastal waters | place: Atlantic Ocean: West Antarctic... | reverse complement strand
GTTCGTGGCTCAATGGGGAGTGATGGGCACCCAATGGGGGATCAATCGCACCATGGCTCAAATTCACGCTTTCTTGATGATTGGGGCCGCGCCAATGAGTACGGATGAGGTTATGGAAGCTCTCGAGATTAGCAGGGGCAACGCGCACACCAATCTTAAGGACCTTGTTGGCTGGGGCTTGGTTCGCATTGTGACCAAAAAAGGAGAACGAAAGGAATTTTTTGAGGCCGAAAAAGGAGTTTGGGAGATGTTTCGTCGGATTACCGTTGAGCGCAAACGTCGGGAAATTGACCCCGCTCTGGCCGTTCTCCAGCGCTGTAAGGTCGAAAGTGAGGGAATGGAAGGTAAGGATGCTCTCGCTTTTCACGAGCAAATGAAGGAGCTGGAAGAATTTGTCAGTTTCGCCTCCAAGATGGGAGATCGTGTTGCCGCGATGCAACACGGAAAGGCGATGCAGCTCGCTTTCAAACTCTTCGGTTAGGATTCAGAAATTTTACTAACTCAGACATCTAGAAAGATCTTTCAGTAAATACTGAAAAAACAATATAAAAAAGAATATGAAGCTCCCACTCTACCTCAATTGGATCGAAGTTTACTACGATGGACGCTGCGGGATGTGCTGCACCTTTCATGAGTGGCTTAATCGGCAAAAACGGGCTTTCAGGGTTCGCTTCATTCCCTATCAGGCAGAGGAAGCGGCAGAGCAGTTCCCGGAAATCGCCGATCTTGATCCTGCTCGGGAAATGGTGGCCCGGACGAGTGAAGGGCAGATTATTCGAGGGGCAGAAGCCTGGGTCTGGTGCCTCTACAGCTGTGCGAACTATCGCAAAATGGCGCGAAGGTTGGCGAGTCCCGCCTTGTTGCCGATGGCGAAGAGAGCATGTCAGCTCCTTGCCGCCAATCGTCGTGGCTTGAGCCGGGTTTTTTTTCGTAGAAAAGATCACGAAGTGAGGGAGACCCTTCACGTGATGACCGGGCCGAGCTGCGACGGGGATTTTTGCGCTGTCGATCAGGACGAATGGCGCAAGGAGCTTCTCTGAAATTCGGTTCTCACAAAGAAATAAAACCATGAATGAAACAACCATTACCTATAGCCTCTATCTCTTAATTGCCATTCCCGTGACCATTTGGGTGGCGAAAACCCTTCACCGAAATGGGCGAGTGTTCCTCGTCGATTGCTTCCATGGAAATGCTGAAATGGCCGATAGTGTGAACCACCTTCTTGTGGTGGGATTCTACCTGATCAATATCGGCTTTGTGACTCTCTTTCTGAAGATAGAGAGCAAGGTTCAAGAAGTGACCGGGGTTTTCGAAGCACTGAGTGAAAAGCTAGGAGTTGTTCTCCTTGTCCTCGGAGGAATGCATTTCTTGAACCTCTACATCTTTAGCAAGCTTCGCCAGAATCCGAATGCGCAGCCGCCGATCATGCCAGTCAAAGGAACCTACTAACGAATTGAAAACATGAAGAAGCTACTCGCACGATTATTCCATTGGAAATTGGAAACAAAGAAACGGCACCGGAGACTAACTTGGATGTTTGGAAACTGAACTGAGAAAGGAAGAATAATGAAGGAAGATAAATTAGCGACAAAAGGGGAGGTGTTCTTGGAGGACCTACTTTTGCTCTGCCATATCTTGGTGCCGAAATTATCAATGGTGGTTTTGGTGGTGTTCCATGGCTGTTTCCAATCGGAGAATTTATTGCGCAGTCACAGCCTTTGCCGTCATTTGAGCCTGTAGAAAAAAGCTAGAACAATGAAATGATCTTACTCCGAATCGCCGGGCTGATGTGCCTCGGCTTGGTGGTGGCCAACCTCGTGGGAGTGAAGCGCCTGAAATATGCGGTTAACTTGGAGACATCTGAGCCGATTGTGCGGCAGATCTTTTATGTGTATTGCGGCTATATCGTGATGCTGATTATGGGACTGACGGTTCTCTGTCTCGGCTGGCCGGAGCTTCTGCTCACCGATGGCATGGGACGAGTCGTCTGCTGGTTTTTCGGAATTTTCTGGGGAAGCTAGGTCGTTGTGCAGCTGACTTATTACGATAAGGATCTTCGTATGAAAGAGCGGGGCTGGGATCTCTTTTTTCTGGGTGTTTTTGCGGCATTGGCCATCATTTTTATCAACGGCGCATTATGAAAGAACTCCTCGATTTAGGATTACAAGTGTCGGGCTGGTCGCTGGTGCTTCTATGTATTGGTAGCATCTGGATTCCCAAGGTGCTGGGCTGGCGCGAGAAGCTGGTGAGTCTCACGCCCTTGATGAAGGAACTCTGGTGGACCTACTCGCTCTACGTTTGGGGGAGTCACATTTTCTTCGCTGTGATGGCACTTGCGCATCGCGATTGGTTCCTGAGTGGGAGTCCGGTCGCGGCGAGCCTGGCTGGCTTTATCTGCCTCTGGTGGAGCGTGCGGCTTTACCTTCAATTCTTCGGCTTTGATTTCGATGAAGTGGAGGATGGGTTCTTGCATAAAGCGGCGAAGCACATCCTGACGCTGCTCTTCATCGGGCTCGTGTTCGTTTTCGGGATGACGGTGGCGTGGAAACTGGGCTTGCTGGGAAAGGGAGGAGCGCTGTGATCGGAATCGTCTTTCTTCTCTTTGCCGGGCTTTTCGGCGGACGCTTGCTGGCGAAGCTCGCGCCGAAGGGGCATCGTCGCATCTTCGGCTGGCTCATGGTTTTCGCGTTGCTTGTCGCCGCTTATCTCAACCTCTTGGACGCGGATCCTATCGTGCGCATGGTGGGAATTTGTGCCGTGCTATTGGCCGCCATGAAGGGGCTCGTTTATGCCGAGTGGGCTGGGCCGAAACAGTTGACTTGGTCGCGTTATTTCATTTTCGGATTGCTGTGGTTTGGAATGGATCCGGGCACCTTCGCGAAGAAGAGAGCCGGGCTGAGCTACAAAGGTGATCTTGGATGGGGTCTCTTAATGCTGGTGGTGGGATTTACGATGGCCTGGGTGGTTTGGACGCTCGAGTATCGTGACATTATCCTGATGTTTGTGCCCATGAGTCTCGGGTTTCACTTTGGGGCTCTTCGGGTTTTGAAGGCGATCCATCGCTCCTTTGGCTTTCCCGTGCGGACTCTGTTTCCCAATCTCTTGAAAGCGCAAGGAATCGGAGACTTTTGGAGCAGACGATGGAACGTCGGCTATTCGCAGATGATGCAAAGGGTCGTCGGGAGGCCGCTGGGAAATATCGTGGGGCGAGATGGGGGAGTGATGGCGGTGTTTCTCGTTTCGGGGCTTCTGCATGAAGTTGCGATCACGCTTCCGGTGATGGCGGGGTGGGGATGTCCCACGCTTTACTTTGTCTTCCATGGAGGACTTGCGGTGTGGGAACGGCGGACCGGTCGACAGCTGGGCAAGGTGCTGACGCTCATTTTGGTGGGTGCCCCGCTTGGTTTCTTGTTTCCTCAGGTCTTTCAAGTGGAAGTGATTGAGCGATTTCTCGGAGTGATGAAATGGATCAATGGATAAGATGTAAAAGACGATCGTTATTGCCGCAGCGAATGGGTTCCTCGGGCGCTATCTGAGCCGGTGGTTTCTGGACCGGGGTTGGCGGGGCGCTCGGTGAATTGTCGCTAAGGGCCTAAAAATCAGAATTTGATCCCGGAGAGCCGGGAGGAAAGTAATCAGGCGCTGGGAAAAAGCGATTGCGGGTTGCTGGGTAGCGCCCAAGGTCTGGATCAAATCATGCGCGGCAACCATTGATCGCTGAAAACTTCCGATTCAAGTGGCCGAATCTCAAAGAGGCTTTGGCATATTTGAGAGCTCGTTCTGGTGAGCGATCACTGACTGAAAATGCCTTAGCGAAGAATTTGAGGTCTCAAGACTAGGTGTGACAGAAGAGACTTCTAAAAAAACGACGATTGGATACTCTTTTTTTTTTGTGGTTTTTCTGGAACTAGCTTAAACTCCCACATCGATTGCGGTCATTGTTACAGTGAGGGAAGTGAAAAATCAAAAGCAGAAAAATACGCCGGTCCATCTGTTGGTGACTGTTGCTTGCGCTGTGATCTTGATCGGCGGAATGAAGCTTGCGCAGAGTTTTTTCATTCCCATTCTTCTTGCTGCTTTTATTGCCACCATCAGTTTTCCCATTACGGGCTGGTTGAGGAAGAACCGGGTTCCTCAGTCTATCGCTGTCCTTTTGACCGTTCTAATAGACTTTGCCTTCTTGATCGGCATTATTTTGATCTGTATTTCGCTATTAGGGGATCTCGAGACGAAGTGGCAAGATACTTATTATCCCGCTCTCACCCAGCGCATCGACGAGGCCTCGGAAGCAACGGTGGGTTTGTTGGAAAAATTTGATGTGAAAGACGCACGGATGAAGGTCGAGGCTTACGGATTGTCGAATATTCAGGAGCAATTCACCGGTAAGGAGTCGATGGTCAAGCTTCTCGACTTGGGAACCGACGTGGCTTGGAAGGCCCTTTCGTTTTTGGGAACGACATTTATGGTGCTTGTTCTAACGATTTTCATGTTGAGCGAGGCGCGCATGTTTGGTCGGAGAGCGGATGCGATTCTCGATGCTCGTGGGCCAAACTTTCAGCGGATCCTCTCGGCGACATCTGACATTCAGCGCTACCTTGCGATCAAGACCTTGGTGAGTTTGGCGACGGGGATTTTGGCGGGCTTCCTTTGCTGGTCGGCACGCCTCGATTTTTTCTTACTTTGGGGGATTTTGGCCTTTGCGCTCAACTTCATTCCTGTTTTGGGCTCGATTATTGCTGGGGTGCCGCCACTTATTCTCGCGCTTTTGGTGCACGGAGGGCCGAGCGCGATGGCGATTGCGATTGGATTCATTTCGATTAACGTTTTTCTGGGGAACTTTTTGGAGCCGATGCTGATGGGTCGCCGTTTTGGACTTTCGACCCTGGTGGTGATTGTTTCCGTCCTGTTTTGGGGGTATGTCTGGGGACCGGTGGGAATGCTCCTAGGGGTTCCTCTTACGATGGTTTTGAAAGTGATGCTCGATAACAGTGATGAATTTCGCTGGCTGTCGGTGGCGATCACGAAAGAGAAGAGGCGTGCGATCCTTGATGATGATGATGAACTCGATGATGAGGATTCGATGTTGGATGGTGATGTTGGCTTGTCTGATCGGTTCACAGAAGGGACGCGGAGCTAGAGTTTGTAAGTCCTTAATTTCAGGTTAGGTTCCTTCTGTGCGAAAGACGAGTGTGCAGAGGTTGGCTTTTCTGAGTCTAGTTAGTGTGATTATTTTGGTCTTTGTGGGCGCGATTGTTCGGGTGACTGGGGCAGGCCTGGGCTGTCCTGACTGGCCGAAGTGCTGGGGAGAGTTGATTCCGCCGTGGAAGGTTGAGCAGGTTGATCCGGCATCATTTAGTGATCGTAAACTGAAGACTTATAAAAGGAAGGCCGAGCGCCTTGGTCGGGATCCTGATTTGGTGACGAGGGAATCGCTGAAAGATGACTTTAACCCGGTGCATACGTGGACGGAATTTATCAATCGTCTCTTCGCACTTCCGGTGACCATTTTGAGTCTGGCGCTCATGATTGTGGGGTGGCGCAGAAAGAATTTACCTGGTCGGGTGAGGAAATGTGCCGTGCTGAGCTTCGGGCTCGTGATTGTGAATGCTCTTTTGGGAGCAGCTGTGGTCTTTAGTGGATTGCATACCGGAGTGATTACCGCGCATTTGGTGGCGGCTTTTGTCCTTCTCCTCCTCCTGACTTTTGTTGTCTGGGCTGGAGTGGAAAAGGGGACGCAATTGAAATCGATTGATGGGGCTTCACGGGCTCAAGTGGGTATCCTTTTAGCGGTCGTTCTGATCGAGGGATTCCTAGGTGCGCAGATCAGGGAGATGACCGATGATCTTCAGATGAAATTTGGAACAGACTCGCGTGCAATCTGGATCATACAGATTGAAGATTCGATCGTCTTTCTGATTCATCGCAGCTTTTCGTGGGTCATTTTTGGAGCTGCTCTTTTTGTGGGTTGGAAGGTGAAGTGGCGGGGGCTCGTCCCTCGATCGATCCTGGTGATCGTCTTTGCTTTCATGTTGATGGGGCTCTTTTTCTCGTATGTTCAGATCAATGCGGTCGTGCAGGTGCTTCACGTGGGGCTGGCTTCAGTGCTCGTGAGTCTGGTGTTCTACTGGTGGCTTGCGGCAGATCAAGGAGGCCAACGTGCCTAACCAGGGCTTTCGTAGGAGAACGTTCGTTGTTGATAGTGTCCGGGCGGTTCCCGCCGGGGTGATCGAGACGGTGAGCACGACCTTTTCGATTCTTTTAGCGGATCGGGTTTTTGGTGCCGGAATTTGGTCGAAAGCATCCCTGGTGGCGATCCCGAGTATGGGGCTGTTGCTGAGTCTCTTTGTGGTGCAAGCGGTGCGGCGATCAGGAGTATCGGTCAATGCGGCGCTCGCGGTGATTTTTTCGATGGCGGCGGTGGGCTTTGGAGTTGCTTCGTTTGCGGGCGATAGTTTTGAAACCTACATGATGGGGATGACCATTGGGTTGATCGGAGTGACCTTGAATATCCCGCTCTTTTCTCAGATTTATCGACGTCACTATCCCGATGAATCGCGAGGGCGGCTCTTCTCGATCACGGCTTTTGTGCGGAAGGTTTTCGCGATTGGCGCGGCTCTTTTGTTTGGCTGGATGCTGACGGTCTCACTTGACTATTTTCCGTGGCTCCTACGCGTGTATGCTCTGGCTTGTTTGATCATGGCTGCTCTCGTATTGGCGATCGAACGGGTGACTCTGAGGTCATCGAATTCCGTGCGCCTATTTGATGCCTTTCGCCATACTACTGAAGACGTGGCGTTTCGGAAGTTGCTGATTTCGTGGATGATTTTAGGGATGGGAAATCTGCTTTGTTTTTCACTCTTCGTGGAATACGTGACGAATGAAGATTATGGATTCAACCTGAGCGAGAGTCACGTGAGCATCATCACCACGGTGATTCCCGAGACGCTTTTTCTTTTCTTTATTTTGGTTTGGGGAAGGTTGTTTGACCGGATGAATTTTTATGTTCTCCGCTGCTTGATTAATGTCATCTTTGCGGTAGGAATTCTCTTCTACTTCTTGGGCGACGATTTATGGGCTCTTTACATCGGAATTGGCCTTCACGGTGTGGCGCGAGCGGGTGGGAATGTCGCGTGGAGTCTCTGGGTGACGAAGTTTGCCAGGGAGGAAAATGTTGCGGAATATATGAGTGTTCATACCTTCCTGACTGGGTGCCGTGGAGTGATTGCGCCTTTTATTGCTTTCCGTATGGCATCGACAGTGGGGCCAATGTGGGTGGGTCTTATCGGGTCCGGAATGATCTTTGTAGCGACGGCGATGCTAGGGCCTGCGATTATGAGCCATCGGAGAGATCAGAAAAAGAATCGGTAAAACTTGCCAGAGGGGGCGGGATTTGTATTCTGCCGCCCGTCGCGTAAGTGATGAGCCAGCTTAGCTTCAACGGTAGAGCTCTCGATTTGTAATCGAGTGGTTGTCGGTTCGAATCCGACAGCTGGCTCCATTTTTCTTCCCTTCATTTTTTGAGGTCTGAGTTCTTTACCCAGTCGGTCGGAATGATAGCATTTTTCCAATCTTACCCATGGGAAAGCTAGAACGGCGACTTGATACACTCCAAACTGTGGAGCTGGCGGAGGGGATGGAAATCCATCTTCGGATCGCGGGACCCTTTTTGCGTCTTTACGCTTATTTGTTGGATCTGGTGATCATGATTGCTGCAGTGATTCTCATTTGGATTGTGATCGGGATTTCGTCTTTTGCCCTCGGCGGGAATGTGGCGGTGGGATTGATCAATCTGGCCCTGTTCGTTTTGCTCTGGTTTTACTCGGTATTCTTTGAGGTGAGCCGAAAGGGAGCCACTCCGGGGAAGATGGTATTGGGTTTGCGTGTCGTGAATGAAGCGGGAGGAACGCTGACTTTCGGGGCTTCGATGGTTCGAAATTTCGTTCGGATTGTGGAAATTATTTTTCCCTTTCTGCCTCTCTTCTGTTTCTTGAATCCTCGATTCCAGCGTCTGGGAGATTTGGCCGCGGGAAGCCTCGTTGTTTACACGCGGGTTCGACAAGATCCGGTATATTTGGGTCCTCCAGCTTTAAATTCCATTCCGGTAAATGTGGCACTGACCCGGGAGGAGCGGGCCGCCATTATTTCCTTTCGGCACGGATCTGGAAATTGGTCGGAGGCCCGTCGGGCGGAATTGGGCAATCATTTAAATCCACTCACGGGGCAAGCCGGTCCCAAAGGGGTCGCAACAATCGTCGGCATGGCTCATTGGTTAGAAGATCATTCATGAATCGGCAGGAATTTGAGCAGCGAAAATCTGCCGAGTGGAGCAATCTTGATCTGAGGATTAAAGGACTGGAAGGTCGTGGTCCTGCGGTGGAGCCGGAGAAGGTCCCGGGAATGTTTCGTCGGGTTTGTCACGACTTAGCTCTGGCTCAGTATCGCATGTATGGGAGCCGGATTTGTGATCGTCTGAATTCACTGGCGATTCGAGGGTATCGTCTGATCCATCGGAGCAAAGGTGGATTCGGAGAAGGCTCGATTCGATTCGTTTTCAATACCTTTCCTAATTCGTTGAGAAGAGAGTGGAAGCTCTTTGTCGTGTCCTCGCTCGTGTTCTGGGTCCCGTTTTTCCTGATGTGGTGGTCGGCCTCCCACGAAATTGCTTGGGTGCAGGCGATTCTAGGGCCGGAGATGATGATGCAAGTCGAGGGAATGTATGGAAAAGATGCTGATACGGTCGAATACTTGAGAGGGGAACACGGGGCGAATTTCCAGATGTTTACCCATTATATTAAGAACAATGTGGGCATCGATTTTAAGCTCTTCGCAGGGGGGATTCTCTATGGCATTGGGACCCTTTTCTTTTTGGTTTTCAACGGCCTCTATATCGGGGCGGTTTTCGGCTACGTGGATTATGCGGGAGATCCCGAAAAGCTGCTTACTTTTGTGGCAGGACATTCTTCCTTCGAATTGCTAGGGATGATTGTGGTGGGAATGGCCGGGTTAAAAATAGGGTTTGCGCTATTGGCTCCGGGGCGATTGAGTCGTGCCCAGTCGCTGACGCAGGCAGGGAGATACGCTCTGCCCCTCTTAATCGGTGGCGCGTTGATGACTGGTTTGGCGGCAGTGGTGGAAGGTTTTTGGTCCGCTCAAGCAATATCTGGGAATGTCAAATATGGGGTGGGAATTTTCTTCTGGGTTCTCCATTTGGTTTACTTTCTTTTTGTAGGCAGGGGGTACCGTGGAGCTTGAAAAGGTGACGGCGGAGATTCGTCCGCGGAGTGATTGGGAAGCGGTTGATCTCGGCGTGAGCTTGTCGCGTTCTCATCTGGGGACTCTGTGGCGGGCTTGGCTGGTGACGGTCTTGCCCCTGAGTCTTTTGATTCTGCTGCTCTTTTTTAAGACAATGGGTTGGGGGATCTTTTTGATTTGGTGGCTCAAGCCTATTTGGGATCGCGTGGCTCTCTTTCCTTTAAGTCGAAATCTCTTCGGCGAAGAACCCGATACGAAGGCCACCATTAAGGTTCTCCCTCAGCAGCTGCGGCAAAATTGGGTTCTGGTGATTTTGGGAATCGCCTTTGCTGTTCTTGGGCATTTCGTTCATCGCGAGAATGTCGATGGAGGCCTGATTGCCCTCTTCTGGCTCTGTTTGCTGGGTGTCTTGTTTTATCGCTCATCGATCTACCGCTCCTTTGTTCTTCCGGTGGGATTTCTTGAGGGCTTAAAAGGGAAAAAATATCGCGCTCGCGTGAGTCTGCTGTCGCGCCGTAGTTCGGGAGCTGCTCTTGGGCTCACGGCCACTTGTGTGCTGATGGAGATCGGGCTTTTTTTGAGCCAGTTTTTTTTTCTGCAGTTTATGGTGCCAGAGGGCACTGATTGGAGCTTTTGGCAGGTCATGGAAGACTTCTTCCAAAGCGAGGGTGATGCCTTTCCGTTTTGGTTGATGGCGCTGATCGCGGCGGCCTATTTTGTCTCGATGTCACTGACGTCCTGGTTCTATACCGGGGGTGGTTTTGGTCTTTATGTCAATTCACGGACATGGAGTGAAGGCTGGGACATCGAACTTGCGTTTAAGAGATTGGGGCAGCGGATTACTTTGGTGGTTTTTGCGATGTCTCTTTTTTTTGTTGTTTCGGAAGTGTATGCAGAGACGAGTCAGGAGCGTGTCGAAGAAGTCTTGGCGAGCGACGACTTCGAAGTGCAAAAGGGAATCCGAAGGGATTATCAAGAGGAAGAGGACTCGGATTCGAGCATGAGATTGTCCGGGGGGCTCGGATTCATCGGCGCTCTTGGGAATTTGCTCTTCTGGGGTGTTGCGATTGCGATCGTCGGAGGAATCATCTGGACCATTGTTCACAATGCACAGGCGTTTAGTGGAGGCATGAGTCCATCAGAGAAGGAGAAGGGGAAAATCAAGACCTTGGCGGGAATGCAGATCTCACCAGAATCCTTGCCGGACGATATTTTAGCGACGGCAAAGAAACTCTGGGCTGAAGGTCGAAAAAAGGATGCGCTTGGATTGTTGTATCGAGGCGCGATTAGTTCGATGGTTTCAGGTGATCTCGTGGAGATTGAAGAATCGGATACCGAGAGCGAATGTCTGCGACGATTGAACGGGA
>ENA-OSJC01003799-OSJC01003799.1-marine-metagenome-genome-assembly--contig:-NODE-3799-length-10627-cov-20.276967_pt1 | contig 10627 bp, 10 predicted proteins | sample MGYA00237885_ERZ534234 | MGnify/ENA primary metagenome ERZ534234 (study PRJEB26413, sample SAMN06343907) | marine metagenome | isolation source: coastal waters | place: Atlantic Ocean: West Antarctic... | reverse complement strand
TCCATTTATGCCTCTATCATCCTATTTTCGATTTGTTGTAATTTATTTTTAATGGAAGTGTCCACCATTGTGCTTCCTACTTGCACAATCAAACCCCCAATTAAACTTGCGTCATGTTTATAGTTTAATTTTATTTTTGAACTAAAGTTTTTAGTTAACTCTTCTTTTATACTATTAACTTCATTTTCATTAAGATCTTTTGCAGAAATTAATTCTGCTTTTAATTCCCCTCTTTTGATTGAGCATGTATCAACAAAGCTTTTCAAAATTTTATCCACATAAAATAATCTTCTCTTAGATATTAGAAAGTTTAAAAATTTTGTTAATAATTCATTTAATTTATATTGTTCTGAAATTTTGTTTAAAACATTAAGCTGATCTTCTTTATTATTTGTTGGATCTTTAATTAAAGACTTAAAATCTCTACTTGAAGCAATTAAATTAATAATTGATGCCGAATGTACTTCAATCTCACTTAACATATTAGCTTCTAAAGCTAATTCATAAAGTGCCAAAGAGTATCTGCCAGCTGATGTTTCAGAAAAATATTTATTTTTGCTCAATTTATTGATCCTTATAAATAATTGAAGATTTGTTAAAATTCTGTTTTAATTAACATATGACCCTAAGCTCTTCAAGTCACACATTGTCTAAAAGTGTGATTTTTTTTTGATTAATTGAAGTTTATTGGGTCAACATCAACCGTTAGTTTCATTCCAGTGGTAAATTTGAATTTTTCTATGATTCTTGCTAAAGAATTTTGGACTTTTAGAGACTTCCGTCCCCTAATCAAAAGTCTCACTCTAAATCGTCTTTTTAATCTAAATATAGGTGCATTCACAGGTCCAAGAACTCTACCATCCACAGCACCTTCTATAAAATTTTTAAATTTATAAGCCTCTTTTTCAAGTTCTCTTTCATTGTTTCCAGTAATTATTAAAGCAATAAATCTTTGAAATGGTGGAAGATTATTTTCCCGTCTAATTTCAAGTTCTTTATCTAAAAATATATTAGGATCTTTATTGGTAATATCACTAATCATTTTAGTATTTAGATTGTAAGTTTGAAAATAAACAGTTGCTGGCTTTCCTGTTCTACCTGCTCTTCCTGAGAGTTGATGATATAGCTGCAAGTTTTTTTCAGCACCCCTTAAGTCGTGACCTTGTGATGATAAATCAATATCAACTACAACTATACAATTTAAACTTGGAAAATGAAATCCTTTAGAAATTAATTGAGTCCCAATTAAAATTTGAATTTCATTATTTATAATTTTTTCCAAAATATCAAAAGAACTTTTTTTGTTCATTGTGTCACTAGAAAATATAATTGTCTTTTTAGTAGGGAAAATTTTTTTAACCTCTTCTGATATTCTTTCTACTCCTGGGCCAGAAAATATAAAGTCACATTTTCCTTCTTTAGAGCAGTCTCTATTTAGTAAAGTTTTATATCCACAATAGTGACATAATAAATTTTGTTTATTTTTATGATACACCAGGTTTATTGAACAATTTGGGCAAGAATAACTACTAAAACATTTTTTACATAAAACGTGGGGAGAAAAACCTCTTCTATTTAAAAAAAATAAAACTTGATCTTTTTTTTCTAAGTGAAGATTTACTTTTTTAATTGTTTCTTTTGAAATCCAAGATTGAGACTTTAATTTTGAGTTATTTAAATTAATTATCTCATAATTAGGTAGCGATGCATTTAAATATCTTTGATTTAGTTTTGATAAACTATATTTGCCCTTTTTAATATTATCATAAGTCTCAATTGAAGGAACTGCTGTTATTAAATTAATTGGAATATTTTCAAAGGAAGCTCTTGAAATTGCCATGTCTCTTGCGTTGTAAGTTACTCCTTCATCTTGTTTATAAGACTGGTCATGTTCTTCATCAACAATTAGTATTCCTAATTTTTTAAAAGGTAAGAACAAAGAGGAACGAGCACCAATTACAACTTTAATTTTATCATTTGCAATTCCACTCCATATTATCTCTTTATTTTTTTTAGTTATTCCTGAGTGCCAGACCGCAGGTTTAAAACCAAAAAATTCAATAAATTTATTCTGGAACTGTCCTGTTAAACCAATTTCAGGTAAGAGAATTAACCCTTGAAAACCTTTGTTAATTATACCTTTTAAAGCTTCAAAATAAACCATTGTTTTCCCTGAGCCTGTTGTACCTTGTAAAACGTGAACTCTGAACTTTTCGTTAGAGATATTCATTTTTTTTAAGCAACTTTTTTGTTCTTCTGAAAGTTCAATTTTGTTTTTCTTAATATCAATTTTAAATTGTTCATAAACTTCACTTGAAATTTTTTCTATCGCGCTACTATTTAATAACAGAAGTTTTAAGGCCATACCTTTGGGGATCATGTTGTATTCTGAAAACCAATTTAAAAACTTAATAGTATTTTTTTTTAAAGATGGTACCTCTAATCTTCTTAATACTTTCTTAATCACAAAATTTTTATTGTTTTTTTTTTCAAATTCATCCCAGACTACTCCTGTTAAGTCAGATTTTCCAAATGGTACAACAACATAGTCTCCCACTTTAAGTTTTAAATCTGAGTCATAAGTGAATGGGTGATTAAAAATATTTGGTATAAGAATTGGAACTTTCATATTTGTCATAATATGTAAGAATTACATATCTGTATTGTTATTTCTTTAAGTTATGCAACTAAGAATTTGACTGAGATGAATGATTTGAGACTTACTTTCTATATAACGTAATTATTTAAAGATATTATTTTGACTTTAGCTTTATTTTTTTGAATATATTATTGCGGAAAATCATTTGTATCCAGTCTTGGCAATAATAACTGGTTATCTAAATCTAAATTTGCTTTACTTACTTTGGTCGTAATACCTATCTTTGCTCCAAGACTTTTGATTAAAGAAAGTGTGTCAGAATTATATGCACCGTATGGATAGCACATGACCCAATTTGTTGTTGGCGCACCAACTTCCTCTAAAAAATCCAAAGAATCTTGAATGTCTTCTCTCTGATTTTCTTTTGTAATTTTATCCAACCAGTAATGTCCTGATCCATGACTGCCTACATACATACCTTCTTTTACTAATTCACAAACTTCTAAAACTGACATATATATCTCATCGGATAGCTCTTTCTGTGAAACTCCAACATATTCTTGAAAGAGTTTTTTTATAATAAAATTTCTATTTTCATCTGAAAGGGCATGTTGAAGCATACGCTTCACATACATAGTAATCTCATCATCAAATCTGTTTGCAACACCATATTTTTTCCAAAAATTCTTCAGCTCTGATCTCTTAATAGATGCCTCGAGACATAATTTATCTAAAGTCTCTCTAAGTTTTGGTAAGTTATTACACTTAGCTAGGATATGATGTATTGAATTAACATCTAATACATTACTATTTTTTATAGCATCACGAGGTGGGAAAAAAGAGCCCTGAAGCTTTCTTTTCTTCAATTCTGGTAAGACATACCTATAGTGGTTTTTGTGACCATCATCAAAAGTAAGCCAACAGGCTTTTTTTGGGAGTGCATGCTTATTGTTTATATAAGCTAATATTTGATCCACATTAACTATTGTGAATCTTTCTTGTAAATAGTCTAACTGTCTTTTAAAGCCTTCTAATTCAAGACTTTTAATTCCAGGATACTTAATATCAGCAGTGGGTCCGATATAGTGATACATAACAATTGTAAGATCTTGCATATAAATTTATTTAATAAACATTTAATTTTTTAATAGTAAAAATATTATAGTTAACCTTATCTTAATTTTTTTTATAGAAAATTCTATAATTATCTTTTTTAAACTAATAATGTCTTATTTTATTAGTTAAATTTGATTGGGTCTGTCTTGATCTGAGTCTCCCCTAAATATAGAAAAATTTTTTTTATCTTTAGTTTTATATGCAAAATCAATGTCTATATTTTGCATCTTCAAAGGCTCAAAGTAGTTTGGTACTATGAGATCTTTGCAATCTTTAATATCAATAAAACAAGATTTTTTTTTATCTAAGGCCTCTTCAGAAAAAAATAATAAATCAGCGTACTCAAGATTATTTGAAGATAAGTAAGATAAAATTATCGTATTATAATCTGCTGATAGAAGGGATTTACCCTGGAATTCAACAATTCTTGCTATTGATATACTTTTTATTTTTATAACTCTTGAAACAAATATGGTTTCTAATTTATTTTTTTCAGAAAAGATTCCATAAACTTTATATTTGTATATTGGATGGCGGATATACCTATTTATAACATAATCTATATTCTTGAAAGGTTTTCTATAAAAAATCTCTTCTTCTTTTTTTTTAGAAATAGATTTTAATTTTTTTTTATCCATTTCTAAGTATCTATAATTATTTTTTTTGATTAATACTTTTTTTAATACTGGTGGTTTGATAAATTTAAATTTATCTATTTTATCATTAAATACTATGTAGTGATTTAGTTGACCCACTTCATAATTTAAAGCTTTATATATTCGTTTGACTAAATCACTTAGACCTACAGCACAGATTGTGTCATATCCTTGTTTTTTTAAAAAGTTTACCATACCTAACCCTAATCCCGGATAAGGACTATTCTCTAATATTTTCCACATTGTGAGCCATACATCATTATTTTTTTTAAGAACTTTAGAAAATTTAGATGTACTTATAAATCCTAACATACCCAATATATTATCATTTTGGTCAATGCTAATTACAAAGTTATACTTTGTATTAATTCCTTTGTGTTGCCAATTAAACATCTCTCTATTTTGCACAAATATATGATTTTTTTTCCAATTTTCATCTATGAACTTAATTAGTTTATCAAGATATTTATAATCACAGATTTCATACCTTATTTTCATTATGCAGTACTACCAGCATCTATAGTAATTATTGATCCCGTAATATTATCTGCATCAGCGCCTAGCAAAAATTCCACCATTTTTGCAACTTCTCTAGGCTTAATTAATTTTTTCAATGGGCTTCTATTAATAATTTTATTAAATTTTTGACCTTTAAGACCTTTTGTCATATCCGTTTCCATATAGCCTGGGGCAATTGCATTTACTGTTATTCCTGCTTTACCTAATTCTCGTGATAATGATTTAGTAAAACCATTCATCGCTGCTTTTGATGCTGCATATACTGAGAGACCACTGAAACCAGTTGATCCAATAATAGATGAAATATTTATAACTTTCCCTTTTTGTGCAATCAGCATTGATCGACTTATATATTTAGTTAAAATAATTGGTGCTTCAATATTAATTTTTATTAGTTTTCGAATATCATTTTCATGCATAGTTCCTAAAACACCTTCAAGACCGACCGCAGCATTATTTATAAGACCATAGAATCTTCCATACTTATTAATTAATTTAGAACTAAAACTTTTTATATTCGATGTATTAATAAAATCAAATTCTTCAAAGTAAAAATTTTTTTTAAATTTAGATTTTATAGATTTTACAGCCTCATTTTTTTTTCTTCCTATTCCAATAACTTTAAAATTAGAACCTAATAAATTATTCACAATTTGAAGGCCTAGTCCTCTTGTACATCCTGTTACTAATATAATAGGTTTCATTATAATCTTGATATCTTTCCCGTAGAAGTTAATTCAATATTTTTTACATATTTAATAATATTTGGTATCATAAAATTATCAATTTTTTTACTACAAAAAATTTTAATTTTTTGAGTAAATTTATCTGTATCAGTGATTTTATTATCAATTACTAAATCACAAATTAGGATTCCACCTATTATAGAACTTTTTTTTGAATATACTTTTGCAAGTTTTACTCCTTCAAATGAAATTAATACATTTTCAATCATTTCAGGATGTATTTTATTTCCACCAATATTTATTGTTCCATTTTTTCTACCTAAAAAAACACATCTGTCACCTTTAGTTTTGATTAAGTCATCTGTATCAATAAAACCATCTTCATCCTTGAAATTTAAATTACTGTCTGCATATTTTGTGGCAATTGCATCTGAGCGAATTAACAATGTGTTCTTATTACTTATTTTTAAATTAAAATTATTATGATTTTTTTCTAAGTATTTCTTTGGAAACCCAGCAAGTCCGTCTGTAACACTAAATCCTACACCAGCTTCTGTAGATGCGTATATGTGTCTTATCTTTGCATCTTTAAAATTTTTCTTTAAAGCATTTAAAATATTCTGATCTGCTATTTCTCCACCAAGTGTTATGACCCGCATTTGTAATTCTGTAAATTTAGGAGACATTAATAACTTTCTCCATAAAGTTGGGGATGCAGATAAACAATTTATAGAGTTATCAAGAAATTGATTTACAATAAAATTTAAGTTGTTGGACAAATTTGGAATAAATAAACTACTATTAAATATTGATTGTAAAAATACCTGAATTCCAGCAAATCTTTGCATTCCGTATAAAAGCCCCCAAACGAAATTATCTTTATTTTTAATTTCTTTTGTAGCACTCATTAATCTTTGTAAATCATGAATTACTAATCTTGGTTTACGCGTGGTTCCTGAAGTTGATATTGCCCACTCTGTCTTATAATCATACCGTAAATCTGCATAAATATTACTTTCTGCATCGCTTATTTTATAAATATTTTTATATTCTATTTTAATATCATAATTAGTTAAAATCATTTCAGATGATGATGAATCAACTAGATCTCGAGTGGCTAATGGACTTAAGTTTGATGGAATTATTGAAATTCTACTTGATAAACCATCTAGTAAAATCAACCATTCGGCAAGAATAAAATCATCACTAATAATTAGTGCAACTTTCTTTCCAGCACAATATTTCAAAAAATTTGATATTTTATTTTGATATTTTTTTATGCCTCTTAGGTTGAGTGATAACTTGTTGGATATAACTAAATTATTTTTTCTATTATTATTTTCAAGCCTTTTTAAAATATGCATTTATTACGATTTTTAAATCATTCAATTCTTAAGCTTTGGTTTATAATTTTTATATAATTCACAAAATTCACTAAAATATACTGGGTAAAATGAGTCAGTCATCTCTGCAAAAGGATCAAAGCCAAGTTCTTCATCTAATAGAGAAACTAAGATAGCAAACCCTAATGAGTCTAGTCCCGTTTCAAGCAATACTGACTGTGGCCTTAATTTTTTTAATAATTTTAAATTAGTTACCTTTAATGATTTTTTAAAACACTTTACAATTTTTTTTTCTATTTCAGAGTTTTTATTTTTAACTTTTTTTGTCATTTAGATTGGGTCTTAAATTGTAATTCATAAGATTTCACTAACAAATTGTAGCATAAATTTACCGTAAATTATTAGTGTGGTAAATAACTTATTACTCCCCAGACCTTAATTTTAGAATAATTGACTATTATCATGGGCACTAAAGGGTATTTGGATTTTATAGGATAATATGGGAGTTCTAAGAGTGTATTGTTCTTTTTTGAACCGCTCTACTTCTATTGATAAACATAACTTCTAAACACATTTTTAACTTCTATCTTTTGTTACCATTAATAGAACATTAAACTAAGCTTAAATTAAAAATTTAACAATCAATTTTAATATTTTTCAAAATCTATTTAAAATTTTTTTATTGTCAATTAAATGTTTAAAAATTGACAAAATGGAGATTAGCTATTTTAACTATTGGGGAAAGTCGTTTGTATCCATTCTAGGCAAAGTAAAAGGATTGTCTGTAAGTAAATCAGCTATCTTTACTTTAGTAGTAATACCAATTGATGCATCCAAATCTTTTAATAATGAAAGAGTAGAATCGTTATAGGCACCGTATGGATAACACATTATCCAATCTTTTGTAGGTGCTCCTACATCCTCTAAAAAATTAAGAGACTTAACAATATCTTCTTTTTGTTTTTGCTCTGAAATTCTGTCTAGCCAATAATGCATTGAACCGTGGCTGCCTATATACATTCCATTTTTAACAAGCACACGAACTTCCTCAACATTCATGTAAAGTTTACTAGAGAAGTCTGGCTGTGATACTCCAACAAATTTTTCAAATAAATTTGAAGTTATTAAATTTCTTAATTTTTCTGGTAATACGTGTTGAAGCATTCGTTTGATAAAAATAGTATCTGAGTCATCAAATCTATTATCAACTGCATACTCCTTATAGTACGAATTTAATTGCACTAAAGAGATTCCATTATTCAGGCAGTGCTCATATAATTCTTTGACTAATTCTTTTTTTTTATTTGTGCTACTCAAAATATGATGAATTGAATTTACGTCTAATAACTTATTATCTTCAATAACCATTCTAGGTGGGAAGAAGGCTCCACTCAGTTTTCTTGAAACTAGCTCAGGTAATACATACAAATAATGGTCTTTATAACCATCATCAAATGTCAGCCAACAAGCATTTTTAGGTAATTTTTTATCTTTAGTAACGGCATCAATTACTTGCTCAGTTGATACAATTGCATAATTCTCTTCAAGAAAATTTAACTGTCGTTTAAACTTTCTAACTCTAGCCCTTTAATATTTGGAAATTCACTTCCCGAAATTGGTCTAACATAGTGATACTTAATAATAGTTAAATTGCTCATTTAATTCCTTATACTTGGTCTATCCAAATCACTATCACCTTTAAAAACATAAAAATTCTTATCTTTTGAAATATAAGAAATCATAACATCAATATTTTTTTCTTCATAGGGTTCGAAGTGATGAGGAATTAATACATTTTTTCGTAATTTTAGACCTATTTTTTTTATTGTTAATTTTTTAAAACCATAATTAATAAAATCAATATGGTTAGCTTTAAATAAATTGATTAAATGGAGAAAGAAATTTTTTTTAAAAATTTTTATTAATTTAATATTTCCTATATCAACGATTCTTATCGCTCTTTTATTTTTATATTTAACTATTCTTATAACTATAAAGTTTTTAATTATTTTTTTTTCATAAACTATAAGTAATTGATACTTATAAATTGGATGTTTAAAATATCTATTTAAAAAGTATTTGTAATTTTTAAACTTTTGATCATAATTTTTGAATTGTATAATTTTTGTAAAATCTGATGTAATATTTAAATTTTTCTGATCTTCGAATTTTATTTTATTTACTTTCTTTAACTTTTTTAGATAATATTGATTTAAATATTCAATTTTTAATCCAATTTTTTTATATAAATTAGATACTGCTTCATTAATACCAATAGCAGCGATTGAATTAGGTTCAAATTTTTTATAAAGAAATTTTATCATTTGAGTGCCTAATCCTTTTGATGGCCTCAAAGGATATGCAACCATAATTATTGCAATCCATATATCATCATTTTTACAGATATATCTCTTTAAATAGTAGTTTTTAGAAATGAGTCCTAGAATACCTTCAATCTTTTGTGTTTTTTTATTTTTAGAAATCACCCAATTTAATTTATTTTTACCTTTATGCTGAAAATCAAATAATTTTTTTGATTTGATAAATATATGATTTTTTTTCCAAAATTTATTTATGAAATCTAAAATTATTTTTTTATCACTTGGTGTAGCAATTTTTATAATATATTTTTTTTTATCAATAAAATTTTTGTTAAAATGTAATCGCATATGAATTTATAATAAAAAAATCAAATATTAAACTGGATTAAAATATAAAATTTTATTTTTAATTTAGATGTACATAAAAATCTATAAAAGTATTTGTAAATTATATTAATGGTCAATTATTAACAAAGATAGTTTTAGATTATATAAGACTCTAAGAGTGTATTGCTCTTTTATCTACCGCTAAAGCTGCTTCTTTTACCGCTTCTGAGAATGTTGGGTGTGCATGACACGTTCTTGCAATATCTTCGGCACTTGCACCAAACTCCATTGCAACTCCAATTTCTCCGATTAATTCACCTGCGTGAGGCCCAATAATATGTGCTCCTAAAACTTTATCCGTTTTTTCATCTGCTAAAATTTTAACAAAACCCTCTGCTTGATCAATTGCTTTTGCTCTTGAGTTTGCCATAAACGAAAATTTACCAATTTTGTATTTTATATTTGCTTCTTTTAGCTGTTCCTCAGTTTTTCCAATTGAGGCAACTTCTGGGGTTGTATAAACGACACCTGGAATAATATCATAATTCACATGTCCAGATAGTCCTGCAATATTTTCTGCAACTGCTATTCCTTCATCTTCTGCTTTATGCGCTAACATTGGTCCATCTATTACATCTCCAATCGCATAAACATTACTTACATTTGTTTGAAAGCTTTTATTTGTTATAATTCTTTTCTTTTCATCCAATTCAACACCAATTGCTTCTAAATTTAAATTGTTAGTGTTAGGTTTTCTACCAACAGATATAAGAACAACATCACAATCAAAATTGATTTTTTTTCCATCTTTGTCAGACGTTGAAACACTAGCTCCATTGGTGTTTTTAGTAATTCCCTCTACTTTAGTTTGCATATGGAAGTTAATTCCTTGTTTCTTTAAAATTTTCATAAATTCTGAGGATATTTCTCTATCCATTCCTGGTGTAATATGATCAAGAAATTCTACCACATGAACTTCAGCGCCTAATCTAGACCAAACAGATCCCATCTCTAATCCTATATAACCTCCACCAACTACAACCATTTTTTTTGGAACCGA
>ENA-OSJC01003798-OSJC01003798.1-marine-metagenome-genome-assembly--contig:-NODE-3798-length-10629-cov-5.136277_pt1 | contig 10629 bp, 11 predicted proteins | sample MGYA00237885_ERZ534234 | MGnify/ENA primary metagenome ERZ534234 (study PRJEB26413, sample SAMN06343907) | marine metagenome | isolation source: coastal waters | place: Atlantic Ocean: West Antarctic... | reverse complement strand
ACAGAATGTTGAAGTGAGGAAGTGGGGTGATGTTCCGGACTTCTCGTTTGAGCCACGTGACCATGTAGATTTAGGTGGGTCAATCGATGGAATAGATTTTGAAGCTGGCGCGAGACTTTCTGGAAGCCGCTTCTCAGTGCTCCGCGGTAATACTGCCAGAATGTATCGTGCGTTGGGCCAATTCATGTTGGATAGACACACTTTACGCAGCGACTATACAGAAGTACATGTTCCTTTTTTGGTCAATGAAGAAGCCATGACTGGAACAGGACAATTACCTAAGTTCAAGGAAGACTTATTTGCCGTTTCTAATGGGGACTATTTTTTGATTCCAACTGCCGAAGTACCCGTGACTAATTTGGCAAGAGATACTATTTTTAAGTCAGAAGACTTGCCTATGCGTTTAGCTTGCTTGAGCTCTTGCTTTCGAAGTGAGGCTGGATCTTATGGTAAAGATACTAGAGGGCTTATACGCCAGCACCAGTTTGAGAAAGTAGAACTTGTGCAATTTGCCAAACCCGAGTCGTCGTCTAGGCAGCTACAGGAATTGATAGGGCATGCGGAGTCAATTCTTCGTGAGCTAGAGTTGCCATATAGGGTCGTAAGCCTGTGTGCGGGAGACTTAGGATTTTCTGCGGCGCAGACCTTTGATCTAGAGGTATGGCTTCCGGCACAGAAATGCTATCGCGAGATTTCCTCGTGTAGTAATTTTAAGGATTTCCAAGCTCGTAGAATTGGTGCTCGGTGGAGAAATCCTGAAACTGGTAAAATAGAGTTGATTCATACCATCAACGGATCAGGCTTGGCTGTTGGTAGAACACTTGTCGCTATTTTAGAAAACTACCAGGATGCTGACGGTAGAGTAGCAATTCCAACTGCCTTACGTCCCTATATGAGCGACCATGCTCATTTATAACAAGAGTGTGGATTCAAACCGCTAGCATCAACAGTATTACGAGTCCAGCTACACAGCCTAAGGGCACCAGGAAGCTGAGCCAGTCACCAGGTTTAGCTTCAGGACTGTTTTTCAGCCAGTGTTTCGCATGCGGAAGCATTAGAAAGAGCATCATTCCCAGTAGTAGTGCCGATCCTATTTTAAGCCACACATTGATGCCTCAGTGTTAAGGAAACTTGAATTGCTCAATCGCTTCTAGAAAAACCTAGCAGGTGTAAGAGACTTATGAACAAGTTAAATATGTTCATATACAGTTGTATGGTAGCAAGCACGTAGTTATCAATACCGCCATTTATCATTCGGCTTGTGTCAAACAGTATGAACCCACTCATCAACATTACGATAGCGGCGGACAGAGCCAAAGAAAGTGCAGGAATAGTCATGAAGATGTTCAGTATGGCGGCTCCAAGCACAACCAAAAACCCCACAAAAAGAAATCCACCCAAAAAGCTGAAGTCCTTTTTTGTCGTTAGTGCGTAGCCAGATAAGCCCAAGAAAATAACGCCGGTTCCGCCGAGTGCGGTAGCGACTATTTGTGGCCCATTAGGCAGAGCCAGATACATATTAAGGATAGGTCCAAGAGAAAACCCCAGGAGGCCTGTAATTAGAAATACGACTCCAATACCAGAAGAGGAGTTGGCTGTTTTTGGCAGTACAAACCACATCAAGAGAAAAGCGCCTCCAATGGAGAACAAATAAGTACTGGGGGGCATGCGCAATAAAACTGAAATCGCGGCAGTAAAAGCACTAAATAGCAATGTCATCGACAGCAAGATATAGGTGTTCCGGATTAATTTGTTGGTAGACAAAATACTTTCGGCATTGGCACCAGCAATCACATTGTTTTGCATAACAGACTCCTCACAATTTAGTTGGTTTCAGCGCAAATTTTCTCATTCATATTTACAGCGTCAGATGGTAATTATAAACTAGATTTTAGTTTATTGTTGATTGGCACTACTTTGCACTTTTGTTGTCGCATTCAACGCCAGCCTTAAGATACTTGGCTTGAAGCTTTGCTAATTTGGTGACGTCAAGTAATTTATTTCACGTCGATGAGGATTTTTGGATGCGGTTATTAATGATATTCGCTACAATAGATACAACGGAAGCGTGGCAGAGCGGTTGAATGCACCAGTCTTGAAAACTGACAGCCCTTCGCGGGGCTCGAGGGTTCGAATCCCTCCGCTTCCTCAAACTATCCCTCGGTAAAAGTCTAATAACGCCTATAACCCTTTATATAATATCGTATTTCCTGCTCGCTTAATTCATCGAAATTCAGATGAATTCGTGGAGAGACTGGGAAATTTACGGGATTTATTGCAGTACTTTTCAATAGTTATAACGCAGACGAATTGATGAAAAATAATTTTGCTGATGGCGATAATAAGTTGGTAGATCAGCTCTTACAAGAAGATTTCCTACCAAACTGACTAACTTCTAATTCCAAAAAATATCAGCTTATATACCCTATCCTCAAATCTGGAGCACGCAGTCAAAACGAATCAAATAACAGTGTCGGCCCCTGCAATGAGGAATAAGGAGGCATGCCGCATCCACAGTGATTTTCGACTTTACCTAAGACAACAGCAGGACGAGCACGCTAGAATCGCTGAGAGACGATTTTCTTGTGAAAATATTAAGATTCACTAAGTACTTGTTCACATTGCGATATTAGGCAACAATTGATAGCTTAAAGTTTCTACTGGCGGACTAAATTAAATTTTCAGGGGACATAATATGGCGACTGGAACGGTAAAATTTTTCAACACTAGTAAGGGTTATGGCTTTATTCAACCTGAGGAAGGCGGAACCGACGTGTTTGTTCACATGACTGCCTTGGACAAAGCTGGTATAGGTACATTGAAGGAAGGGCAGCGGGTTCAGTTTGACGTCGTTAAAGGCCAGAATGGCAAAGAAGCAGCTGACAATCTGTCTTTAGGCTGATTTATGGGAGTGTCGCCAGTGGGTGAGAGTGATTTGGGTTTTCCTTTTCTCTTTCTCGAAGCCGCACTGTATCTCGAGTGTTAATGTCTCAATGTAAACAGTTAGGTAGTTTCTTATGAGTAAGAGAAGAGACGATCTTGAAGAAGAACGACGAACTGAAATTATAGCTGCCGCCAGAAAATGTTTCTCTGAAAAAGGGTTTCATGGAACCAGCATGCGTTCTATCTTTGCTGAAGCCAATCTCAGTTCAGGAAGCTTCTATAATTATTTCACAAGCAAAACAGAAGTTGTCAGAGAAGTTTGTTCCCAGGATCAGGATGGTCTTATTTCTGAGCTCGAGAAAATGGGCAACTCTGAGAACCCCGTAGAGGCAATTGGAAAGCTGCAGCAGAACCTATTCTGGTATTGCTATCATTCAGATGCGCGAATGTGGGTAGAAATATATGCCCAAGCTTGTCGAGATGCTGACATCAGGGCCGTTTGCGATGAAACGGAGGCACCTATTCGAGAGGCCTTAAAGACGACAGTTTGTAAGGCAAGGTCGCAAGGCTTAATCAAGTCAGAGCTGTCCGATTCAGAGATAAGCGCAAATGTAATGGCTATCTGCTGGGCATCAGTCTCTAAGGCAGCTTTTCAGCCAAGTATCGATCCAGAGTCAGAAGCACGGCTTTGCTACCAGAACACATGCGCCATTTTACGCTCTGATAGCTAAGCCTTGCTTACATAAGCTTCTGTTGGTTAAAACTTCTCCATTTTGTGTCCGTTGGCGATATATTCTTCCATCATTTCAAGCGCTCGAGGATCGCTAGCGATAATGTTTCCGAAAAGATCTCCTTCTTCATCTACACCATCCGCAGTCGTTTTCCCCCAGCTAGAACGTAGTACTTGTTTTATCGCTGAAAGGCTAGCTGCTGGTTTGTCAAGGAATTCTCCAGCCATCTCGTGGGCGGCAGCGAGCACATCGCCATCTATATAATGATGTACTAAACCTTCTTTCGCGGCTTCTTCTGGATAAAAAGTTCTTCCCCGTAATACCCATTCAAGCGCTTTACCCGTACCAACCAATCGCGCTAGTCTTGTAGTTCCACCAGCACCCGGAAGAATTCCTACCAGTATTTCCATTTGTCCGATCGTATAATCTCCTGGTCCTGCAAGCCGAATGTCACATGCAAGCGCAAGTTCGCAGCCACCGCCGCCGCAGAAACCGTTGATTGCGGCAATAGTGGGTTTTCTGTAGTTATCAATCTTTTCCCACATCATACGAAGCGGAGTGCGTGCAAACCGTGGATCAGGTTGACCATTTGCCCGTCGCTCTTTCATGTCTGGGATCCAACTGACGATTTCTTCGACAGAAAAATGCCTTATAAATACATTTTCTAACCCGCCCGTGAATACTACTACTCGAACATTCTCATCTTCTGCTAGATCATCAATAATCGTATTTGTTTGTTCTACCATATCGCTTGTCAAAAATCCTTTTGGCGGATTAGTGAAAGTCACTGTAGCAATATGATTTTTAATTTCGCAATCAACGGTCCCCATTCTTTATATTCCTTTTTATTTATGGTCTCTAGTAAGATACAGTTTTTTGCGCTAGTAACAAAGTAGTACTATCTATAAGTGTCTTTAAATTGAAACAGACAAATGGGGCTATTATGAAGATCAATTGTTTTGGAGATGAGTCTGATTACGACTATCAAGGGATATGTGATGGTCTGTCAAGATATCTAAAATTAAAAGCGACTCCGGTCGGAATGAAACGCTACCATACTAATGCAGAGATGGAAGCCGTAAAAAGAATTAGGCGTCCCGATCCGAAAGAGAAACTTGCGACAGATCAGGTTGTAGCGCAAGCGCGATGGTTGGGTTGGACTATCGGGATAAATCAGGATAATTTGATGGGCGAGCAGTGCGGGGCTGTGGTCGGCCTGTCTCCAAGAAGTAAAGAATGGCTGAGTGGCGATAAAATGCATGGTGTTTGGTTCGGGACATTAGAAGATAGTGCCGCGCACCAAGAAGCCATGCACTGTGCATCTTATGGTGATTATGAAGCACTAGCCGTATCGCCGCTGACCTCTGGACGACTAGGCAATCCTGATATCTGTTTAATTTATGCTACGCCAGGCCAAATGGTCACTTTAGTTAATGGCCTTCAATATAATGACTATCGTAAGTATACTTTTTCTGCAGTGGGTGAAAGCGCCTGCGCTGACTCATGGGGGCGCGCTTTGGTGACTGGTGAACCCTCAATTTCAATTCCTTGCTATGCTGAAAGAAAGTTTGGAGGCGTGTTAGATGATGAACTTTTAATAGCTATGCCACCAAGCTTCCTGCCTAAGTTGATTAATGGATTAGAGAAATTAGACAAGAATGGCTTGAGGTATCCTATACCAAACCATGGAATACAGAAGAGCCCCTTAGATAGCATTAAAAAAAGCTACGGAGAATCAAATATTTAATCTGTTGACGTTCGTGAGTGCGAAAAATAATGGATACAAACTATAAAGATTAGTATGAGAGCAAACATATCATTACACATTGAAAGGGCTGTCTTGCATGGATCAGTCTAAGGACTTGCTCGAAGTTGTAGATTCGGACAACCAGGTTGTTCGTATAGAAGAGAGGGGAGTGGTTCACGAACGCCAGCTGATGCATCGATCGGTTCATATTCTCGTTAGAAATAACCGGGGGAATTTTTTTTTGCAAAAGAGGGCAATGCATAAGGATAGCGAACCTGGGATGTGGGACACTTCAGCCGCAGGACATGTTGATGTCGGCGAAGACACTCTGCATGCAGCTAAACGAGAACTTAAAGAAGAACTCGGTTTGAAATGTTCTGTTTTAAAGAAAGTTGGAAAGTTTGAGCCTAGCGCAAGAACAGGTTATGAATTTGTGGAAATTTTTGTTTGCGATACTGATGATACAGTTGCACCTGATCCCATCGAAATCGAGGATTCGGGGTGGTTCAGTGCGGTAGAGATTAATGGATGGATGGCCGCCGATCCCAATGGGTTCACAGCTGTTTTCAAACGTATTTTTCATCAGCATTCCAGTTGAACATGATAAAATCAAAAATGCAGCGTAATGGCCGGAAGTTCAATATCGATTGCAAAAAATGTAAAAGGCTTTCAAGGTTTCTCAAGGATATCAAATTAGAATACCCAGATTATCATTGCGCTCCTGTTGCGCCTTTCGGGGCTGATGATGCTCGATTACTGATTGTTGGTCTAGCTCCAGGGATGCATGGAGCAAATGCGACTGGGAGGCCGTTCACTGGTGACCATGCCGGTTTGCTTCTATATTCTATGTTGTTCGAGCATGGGTTCTCAAATCAGCCATTGTCAGAAAGTTCAGGTGATAACCTTAAGCTACAGGATTGCCGGATTACTAATGCAGTTAAATGTCTTCCCCCAGCTAATAAACCAACGGGAGAAGAAGTAGGTAACTGTAGCGACTATTTAGTAGATGACATTAAAAAAGTACCTGAAGGCGGCGTAATTTTAGCACTTGGAAAAATTGCTCATGACGCGGTGATAAAAGCACTTAATCTGCGCTTAGTGGATTTCAAATTTAATCACGGGAATCTGCACCTGCTAGAAGGCCGGAGCCTTACTTTAGTCGACTCTTACCACTGTAGTAGATACAACACTCAGACAAACCGTTTAACTACCTTAATGTTTAGTAATATATTTAAATTAGTGTTGACCGTTTTTAAAGGGCGTACTTCCGATGGGTAACGACGCAGAGGCTATTATGGGATTATTAGCAAGTGCGAAAGATCTGCCAAATTTGCCTGGGATCTATCATATGCTTGACGCAAATGATCGAGTCATTTACGTGGGCAAAGCTAAGAACTTAAGAAAGCGTGTTCGCAGCTATTTTGTAAATACTGCGGGCCATGTGCCAAAAGTTAAAGCAATGGTTTCTGTAGTTAAGGAATTCACTGTTACTGCGACCCTTAACGAAACAGAAGCCCTCATTTTGGAAAGTCAGCAAATTAAGCAGCTTCGACCTAGATATAACGTATTACTGCGTGATGATAAAAGCTATCCCTATATATGTGTCGATCTTGAACAGGATTTCCCTCGTCTGGAATTTCATCGAGGAGCAAAGAAGGTAGGAAAGAAGTACTTCGGGCCTTTTCCTAATTCTGGTTCAGTACGAGATACTTTAGCGTTGCTTGAAAAGCTGTTTCTAATACGACAGTGCGATGATTCGGTGTTCAGAAATAGGAGTAGGCCTTGTTTGCAACATCAGATCAAGCGTTGCTCCGCTCCATGTGTAGGACTTATAGCTAAAGATGAATATAAGATCGATGTTCAGCATGCTAGTCTTTTTCTTGAAGGTAAAAGCGAAGTAGTTATAGAACTGCTGCTTAATGGGATGAAAGAAGCGTCCCATGAGCTAAATTTTGAACGCGCCGCTCAATTCCGCGATCAAATAGAGTCATTAAGAAGCCTTCAATTAGACCAAAGTATGGAGGGGTCTGGTGGTGATTGCGATGTCATCGCTGCTGCTATAAAAGGGGGAATCGGATGTGTCCAGATATTTTTTATTCGTCACGGAAGGGTGATGGGTAATAAGGCATTGTTTCCTAGAAACACCTCTGGCGCATCAGTGCCTGAAATCATTAATGCGTTTATTACACAGTTCTATTTGGTTGATGAGGCTGACCGTGACATTCCGAAAGATATTATTGTCGCAGAGAAATTAGAGGATGAAGTAGTTATTGGTAAAGCAATGAGTAGTCGTTTTCATAAATCAGTAAAGATTCGGCATCAGGTCAGAGGAGATCGTGCTAACTGGGTAAAAGTTGCTCAAGAAAATGCAACACTCTCCCTCGATTTACGAATCGCTAAAACGACAGATCAGAGTAAGAGGTTAAAATCATTGACGGAGGCCATCAATTTTCAAGGTCAAATAAAAAGAATAGAATGTTTTGATATCAGTCACTTAGCAGGTGAATCTACAGTAGCTTCTTGTATATGTTTCGGCCCTGAGGGTCCTATAAAAGATCAGTACAGAAAATTCAATATTCGCGATGCAACACCCGGAGACGACTACGCTGCCATGTATGAAGCATTGAGTAGACGGTATGGACGTTTAAAAAAAGAAGGTAGTATGATGCCGGATCTATTAGTTATTGACGGTGGGAAAGGCCAAGTCACTCAAGCAAGAAAGGTTCTGGAGGAGTTAGAGGTTCAAGGTATTACAGTTATTGGAATAGCCAAAGGGCCTTCAAGAAAGCCAGGGCTGGAGACCTTAGTAATGAACGATACTAAAACTAGCCGGATGCTTGAGGCAGACTCGCCGGCATTGCACCTTCTGCAACATGTTAGAGATGAAGCTCACCGATTTGCGATTGAGGCTCATAGATTGTCTCGTTCTAAAGTGAGGCGAAAATCTCCTTTGGAGAATATTCCTGGAATAGGCGCTAAGAAACGACACATTTTGATCCAATATTTTGGAGGCAGCCAAGGTGTTAAAAAGGCGGGTGTTAGTGATTTGATGCGCGTGCCAGGTATTAGTAAAGATCTAGCTCGAAAAATTTTTGATAGTATGAATGCATAATATGTTTAATTTACCCAATTGTTTGACAATGATCCGAATCGGTTTAATTCCGTGTTTTGCTGTTTGTTACTATGCTCCTTACCCTGATGCGAAAGCTTGGGCTGCATGCCTTTTTATATTAGCTGCCTTAACTGACTGGCTGGATGGGTATTTTGCGAGAAGACTTAACCAGACTTCTGCCTTTGGCGCATTTCTTGATCCGGTTGCAGACAAGCTAATGGTGGCCATAGTTTTGGTTGTCCTTCTGCAGGATGATCCACGAATTCTGCTAGCAATTCCGGTCGCGGTCATTATAGGTCGAGAGATAACAGTGTCAGCCTTGAGAGAATGGATGGCGGAATTGGGGGCTCGGAGGGCCGTCGCCGTTTCGACTATTGGCAAATGGAAGACAGGCCTGCAAATGTGCTCTATAGCATTGTTGATAATCGGAAGTATGCCAGAGGCTCCTCCTTCGAGCACTGCCTTGGGGATACTCCTTCTTTACTGTGCTGCAGTTCTTACTTTCTGGTCGATGGTTTTGTACTTAAAGGCTGCGTGGCCGCTCGTTCGAGATTGAACTTGTTGTATAAGGACGTCCTTGACAGTTTCGTGACCGAAGATACAATACAGCCTCGGAATTTACTTTGACTATGGGGCACAATTTGCCCTCGCCAACAGGTCAAGTGTCCGCGATGATATTACACAGTGCGGGAATAGCTCAGTTGGTAGAGCACGACCTTGCCAAGGTCGGGGTCGCGAGTTCGAGTCTCGTTTCCCGCTCCAGTAAGTCATTGATAAGTCTATGTTTTTAAAAGGCTTTTATCTACTCATACCTACTATTAGTAATCATTTATCTACTATAAATATAGAAGTGAGAATATAGTAAGAATATAACTGCTATTTCAGCCTCATGTTGTGAACTAAAGAGGCTCTTTTAACAGCATCATTTTTGCGGTCGTAAACCTTCATTATCTTGATAGAACTATGTCCTGAAAAGTCTAACTTCACGCTGTCTGTTCCTTCAAAGTCTGATATGGATTTAGCTTTAATATCATGAAAAACCAAATGCAGCTCTTGCCCTTGTTTCAAGAACAATGGGTTCACGGTGTCCCTGGTCTTTTTCCAGTCACGCTTGAAGCTACTAGGGGAGGGATGACGGCCATTCTTAAGAATTAAATGTCTGTCGAGCCTGGTCACTTTCTCAGCAAGTGAGATACACCGTTGCGATAGTTTCCTCCAAGACTGGAGTCCGTTCTCGCAACGATATAATGTCTTGGACTTTTACTTCACAGCCACCATTTCTGAGCCTGCAATTAATGCGGTCAATTGAGCCAGTTGCTCTTTCATGACAAGCATGTCGGCTTGACTCGCTATCAGTACATCAATCTGGGCTTGAAGATTTTTATTCTCAGCAAGTACTTTAAGATTCACTCTTTTCATCTGTCGGTTATCTTGTCTTATTTGATGATTATCTTTCTGCACGTTCTTAATTGCTTCAGCTTGTTTGTTGTCGGTACGCAGGTTGCGTTGCTCAACCAGAGCAAGCTCTCTTGCAAAGTCTGTATTAAAGTTAGACGCGTTGGATTTAGATTTAGAGCCACCGAAGTTGAACGACATGCCCATCTTGAAGGTGTAGTCCGGATCGTCATGCGCTAAAAAAGAAGTCCCGGCATTGACCGAGGCGTTTTTAATAAAAGCGGGTAACTTATTCGGTAACTTGAAGTTGGCCAAGTCTGCCGCACAACCGAGAGCCATCGCGGTGTATTCACCTCTTACACCTGCGCCAACACCACACGTATGTGAGCCGGTGCCACCATTGGTCGGTAGTGCCGTTAAGGCTGCGCTCAATGCGACCGAGCGACTGTCATAACGACGCGCATCTTTGCGCAATGTGTCGACATAATTTTTGTTCGCCGCATGGGCAGCAGCGGTCGGTGTTTGCACACTCAAGCTGCCGACGACCGTCGTCGAGTCAGTGGCGGTCTTACCAATTTGTACTTTACCGACGGCGGAGCTCATGATGTCGGCGTTGCCTGAGATAGTGGAATCAGTAAAGATCATAGAGGTGGGACCCAAATGCACCTCACCGTTTTCTAAGCTTAGCATTTTCATGCCGTTCGTATGGTAGATAGCGGTGGCAGTGATGTTATCCTTCGCCGTCAAAGTACCGTCAGTAG
>ENA-OSJC01003796-OSJC01003796.1-marine-metagenome-genome-assembly--contig:-NODE-3796-length-10632-cov-3.303363_pt1 | contig 10632 bp, 12 predicted proteins | sample MGYA00237885_ERZ534234 | MGnify/ENA primary metagenome ERZ534234 (study PRJEB26413, sample SAMN06343907) | marine metagenome | isolation source: coastal waters | place: Atlantic Ocean: West Antarctic... | reverse complement strand
TCGGCGCGTCGGTGCATGAATTTGGCATGTAGCGTGTCGTACACAAATGTTTGCAAGTGGGCCGGCGTTTCCCAGACTGTGAGGTTCGGAATATACCGTGGGTCACCGTCAATAGCGGTTGCGGTATTTCCTTCGCCCTCGTCGCCTTCCATCATCCAAACATATCCAGGCATCCGTTTGCCAAGTCCGTTGATCCGGTCGAGATTGTTCATGAAATCAGCGACGCGCGGATCATCTCGCGGGGCAATAAGGCGGCCAATATTGAGTTCAGCGAGATGTCGTTGTGGGGTGCTTCCACACATCAGGGCGCGACTGCAGTCCAGATGACGTAGGCGATGATCCCCAAAGCGGCCAAAGCCAATGCGGTGCGAAATGCCCGAGAAACTGACAGCAACCCGTCAACCACCGCCGTCGAAACTGCAATTGCGCCGACCGCGATCAACGCAAGCCCTGCATAATACAGCACCAGATTTTGTGCCCCAAAGATCGTTGTCGCCATACCCAGAATATAAACGGCAAAGGAAAACGCAAAAGCGCGCCAGCTTAATCCACTGCCGCGTCTATCGATTTTGGTCTGCCGCTTCATTCAGCTGCAATTGCGCCGCGTTTATGCGCAATCCGGTCTTCGATGTCGCCACGAAAGTTCTTGATCAGGGCTTGGATTGGCCAAGCGGCTGCATCACCAAGCGCACAGATTGTGTGGCCTTCGACCTGTTTTGTCACATCAAGCAGCATGTCGATTTCTTCGACAGATGCGTTGCCTTCGACAAGGCGGGCCATGACGCGCATCATCCAGCCAGTGCCTTCGCGGCACGGCGTACATTGACCACAAGATTCGTGCTTATAGAACTTGGACAAACGCCAGACAGCTTTGATCATATCGGTGGAATTATCCATCACGATGACCGCCGCAGTGCCAAGGGAAGACCCTTTTTCTTTCAGCCCGTCAAAGTCCATGATCGCGTCGCGCATGTCTGCGCCGCGCACGTTTGGCACGGATGATCCGCCCGGAATAACAGCCTTAAGATTGTCCCAGCCGCCACGGATACCGCCGCAATGCTTTTCGATCAGCTCTTCAAATGGGATGCCCATTTCTTCCTCGACAACGCAGGGATTGTTGACGTGCCCAGAGATCGCAAACAGCTTGGTGCCTGCGTTATTGGCGCGACCAATGCCCGAGAACCAGCTGCCGCCACGGCGCAAAACTGTAGGTACAACCGCAATCGATTCCACGTTGTTCACTGTAGTCGGGCAGCCATACAGGCCAGCCCCCGCAGGAAATGGCGGCTTCATGCGCGGCATGCCTTTTTTGCCTTCAAGTGATTCCAGCAATGCAGTTTCTTCGCCGCAGATATAGGCCCCTGCTCCATGGGCCAAATAGATGTCAAAATCCCAGCCGGATTTTGCAGCGTTTTTGCCGACCAGACCAGCCGCGTAGGCTTCGTCGATGGCGGCTTGCAGCGCTTCGCGTTCGCGGATGTATTCGCCACGAATATAGATGTAGCAGGCGTTGGCATTCATCGCGAAAGACGCGATCAGGCAGCCTTCAACCAATGTGTGCGGATCGTGGCGCATGATCTCGCGGTCTTTGCATGTGCCTGGTTCGGATTCGTCAGCGTTCACAACCAGATAGGACGGGCGGCCGTCGCTTTCTTTTGGCATGAATGACCATTTCAGACCTGTTGGAAAACCAGCACCACCACGGCCACGCAAACCAGATGCTTTCATCTCGTCGATGATGAAACTGCGGCCCTTTTTGATGATAGCGGCTGTGCCATCCCAATGCCCACGCGCCTGAGCCCCCTTGAGGGTCCGGTCGTGCATGCCATAAAGGTTGGTGAAAATCCGGTCTTGGTCTTTCAGCATTAGCCATCATCCTTGTCGTGTTGGCGTGCGCGCCACAGGTTAAATGTCATATAAAGCGCAAACCCGAAAGCTGCCAGCGCGATAAGATCAAAAAGCGTCCGTATACGTACCGACAGCCCCAAAAATTCGCCCGCAAGATTTGCGCAGATCCAAAGTATCCCCGTTGCAGCAACAACAATCGCCGTGCGTTGCCCTGCCCCAGATTTGTTTTTTCCCTGCGCCATTGTTATTTAGCCAGCGTTTAGTAAACGCCGCCCTTCTTTACTCTAGCCGAAAACTCGGTTGTGCCGCCTTTAGCCAAGATTTTTGCTTGCTTGACCCAACCGTCACGGATGACGCGGCCATTTGCACCTTTGACGTTATCGTCAAACCATTCTGCATCAGCTTTGGTCCAAGCCCCAACCTGATCAAAGTGGAAAACACCCGTGGTGTGCAGTGCTTTTTCAAGCACGGGGCCAACGCCTTTAATCATTTTCAGATTGTCAGCACCGCCGGCACGGGCTTTTGCCAATACCGCTGGCTTAGCTGCTGCTTTTGTTGCTGCTGGCTTGGCCGCTGCTTTCGCTGCTGCTGGCTTGGCCGCCGCTTTCGCTGCTGCTGGCTTGGCCGCTGCTGGCTTGGCTGCTGGCTTGGCCGCTGCTTTCGCTGCTGCTGGCTTGGCTGCTGCTGGAGAAACCGCTGTTGCTGTCGCATCAGTGCGCGCTGCGGCGCTAGATGTCGCGGCTGCAATGGTTGCGTCGCTTGCAGTTCCAGAACTAGCGTCCTGCCAGCTCATCCACAAGATTATCGCCACGATAACCGCGACGATCAACCCGATCAAAATGGCGCCTAATACGCTATATGCAAATGCAAACAGCGCCACTACTGCGGCCAATAGGCCGAAGATGGCTGAGATCGCGATGATCCCGTTCCGTTTTGGTGCAATATCAGTCATTGTCTTCATTCTCCCTGAGGGCGCGCGGTATTGTCCACGCTTTACCCGTCTATTTCACAACTTTTCCACCATGGTGACAGCCATAGCGCAGAGCAGCGACGTCACGATAAGCAGGATCGCGATAATAATTGAAGCCTTTTGCGACCCAAACACCCTATTATGTGGGTCATTGTGTCGAAACTGCCCTATTTAGCGGCTAGGCTTTGGCAAGTTTGGCAGCCTGAGCCATCCAATCATCGCGTTCGATACGCCCTTTGAACTTCAAATTACTATCAACCCACGCGATCTCGGCGGTTGTCCACTTTGCCACTTGGTCAAAATGCCAGAACCCAAGACCGTTCAGAACGGTTTCGAGTTTTGGCCCAACACCACTAATGAGTTTCAGATCGTCAGCGCCCGACTTGCGTGGGGCCGTCATTGTGCGGGGCTTTTTGCCAGTTGCAGCGGCGTCTGGTTTGGGCGCTGCTTTTGCGATCGCAGGCTTAGCCTTTGGCGCGGCTTTCTTTTTCGCTGGTACAGCTTTGCCCAACCACGGTGTCAAAAGCGGGACTTCGGTTCCGTCGATCCGTTTGATCGTGTCGCCAAGATCAACAGCCAGTTGGACGGACGCATTATACTGCGTCTTGCCGCTATCATAATCTTGTAGCGTTGTCAGACCCTTAAGCGGCTCGGCAGCGTAGCGACCGTTTTGTGGACCCGGCACAGGAACCTGCCCTGCGGCCAATTCATCAAGGATTTCGGTAAAGCGTGCGGCGGTCAGGTCTTCGTAATAGTCTTTGCCAATCTGGGCCATTGGCGCGTTGGCACAAGAGCCCAAGCATTCGACTTCTTCCCATGAAAATCGGCCATCTGCGGAGAGCGCATGTGCTTTGTCAGCGATCTTTTCACGGCAAATTCCGATCAGGTCTTCGGCGCCGCAAATCATGCAAGACAGGGTGCCGCAGACTTGGATATGTGCCACGGAGCCCACAGGCTGCAGTTGGAACATAAAGTAGAAAGACGCCACTTCGAGCCCACGAATATAGGCAAGGTCAAGCATTGCGCAAACCTGTTCAATCGCGGGGCGTGTCAGCCAGCCGGTCTGTTCTTGCGCACGCCACAAAAGAGGAATGATCGCGGAGGCCTGACGGCCCGCAGGATATTTCGTGATCTGGGCCTCAGCCCATTTTTGGTTTGCGGATGTAAACGCAAACGTTTCGGGCTGATCTTTGTGTAGTCTGCGCAGCATAAAAGTGTTCCGGTCGCTTAAGCGTTAAATACAAATAGCCGAGGTAGAGCGGATAGCGCCGCTACCTGAGACTTCAACCCGACCTTCGGATTGCAGTTGTGGGGTCAGTTGCAGCAATTCTTCGCGGTTGATCACCGCATCGGCCAGAACCGCATTGACGTTGGTCGCGTTCAATTCGCAGCCCTGCCCTTCGATCGCGGCAATAAGCCGTTCTTTGGCGGTGAGGACTTGCGTCTGAGGGGCGACGGCTGTGGGTGTCACGCGAAACGGTTTTTTAACGCCACCCATCGACGAACGAAAATCGGTGATCGTCGTGCAAGCCGATAGGCCAACAAATGCGATGACTGTTGTGGCGCGGATCATCTGTCGATTTCCCCGAATACGACGTCCATGGTGCCGATAATGGCGGCCACGTCTGCCAGTTGGTGTCCAGATGCGATGTGATCCATCGCTTGCAGGTGCAAATATCCCGGTGCGCGCAGTTTAGCGCGGTACGGTTTATTGGACCCATCAGCCACGAGGAACACGCCAAATTCGCCTTTGGGGGCTTCGACGGCTGCGTAAACTTCGCCTGCGGGCACGTGAAACCCTTCGGTGTAAAGTTTAAAGTGGTGGATCAAGGCTTCCATTGAGGTTTTCATTTCGCCGCGTGTGGGCGGTGTCATCTTGCCGCGTGCCATCACATCGCCAGGTTCATTGCGCAGCTTTTCGCAGGCCTGACGGATGATGGATGTAGACTGGCGCATTTCTTCCATGCGGCACAGGTACCGATCATAGCAGTCGCCGTTTTTGCCCACGGGAATTTCGAATTCGAATTCATCGTAGCATTCGTAGGGCTGTGCACGACGCAAATCCCATGCAAGGCCAGACCCACGCACCATAACGCCAGAAAAACCCCAATCTTGGATTTCTTGTTCGCTCACGACGCCGATATCGCAGTTACGCTGTTTGAAAATACGGTTTTCAGTCAGCAAGCCGTCGATGTCTGCCATGACTTTCGGGAATTCAACGGCCCAAGTGTCGATGTCTTCAATCAGGTCGGCTGGCAGGTCTTGGTGGACGCCGCCGGGCCGGAAGTAGGCCGCGTGAAGACGTGCGCCAGAGGCGCGTTCATAGAACACCATCAGCTTTTCGCGCTCTTCAAAGCCCCAAAGCGGCGGGGTGAGCGCGCCAACGTCCATCGCCTGTGTGGTCACGTTCAAAAGGTGCGACAACACGCGGCCGATTTCGGAATACAGTACGCGGATCAGGGATGCGCGACGCGGCACAACCGTGCCTGTCAGCTTTTCAATGGCCAAGCACCAAGCATGTTCTTGGTTCATTGGCGCCACGTAATCAAGCCGGTCCAGATATGGCAGGTTTTGTAGGTAGGTCCGGCTTTCCATCAGCTTTTCAGTGCCACGGTGCAGCAGGCCAATATGTGGATCGCAGCGTTCTACGATTTCACCGTCAAGCTCCAACACCAGACGCAAAACGCCGTGGGCCGCAGGGTGTTGCGGGCCGAAGTTGATGTTGAAATTGCGGATCTTCTGTTCGCCGGTCAGCGCATCAGAGGTGCCGTCGTCATATTTGTTCACGCGGATATCGCCGTCCATCATTTGGCAGCCTCCTTGGCTTTGTCATCACCGGGTAGGATGTATTCGGCCCCTTCCCATGGCGACATAAAGTCGAACTGGCGGTATTCTTGGACCAAGGATACGGGTTCGTAGACGACGCGCTTTTGCACTTCGTCGTACCGGACTTCCATGTAGCCTGTGGTTGGGAAATCTTTGCGCAACGGATGCCCGCGGAAGCCGTAGTCGGTCAGGATGCGCCGCAGGTCGGGGTGGCCTGTAAACAAGATGCCGAACATGTCGAAAATTTCGCGTTCGAACCAGTTGGAAGACGGGTGCACGTCGATGATTGACGGGACCATCTCGCCTTCGCGGATTTGCACCCGCAGGCGGATCCGGTGGTTCTGGTACATCGACAAGAAGTGATAGATCACGTCAAACCGCTTGCTGCGCTGTGGGTAATCAACGGCGGTGATATCAACGAGAGATGAGAATTGGCATGCGCCGTCGGATTTGAGGAACTCAACAAATGCCACCAAAGACGTTGGAGCGATTGTTACTGTCAGCTCGTCGTTGCTGACTTCCCAAGACAACACGCAATCAGTGCGTTTCATTTCAAGGTGGGTGCCCAGTTCCTGAAGTGCTTCAGTCATCGTGTGATCGTCCCTGTCCGGCGGATTTTGCGTTGCAGTTGCAGGATGCCGTAAAGCAGTGCCTCTGCGGTTGGCGGGCAGCCGGGTACATAGATGTCGACGGGGACAATCCGGTCACAGCCGCGCACAACGCTATAAGAATAGTGGTAGTAGCCGCCGCCGTTTGCGCAGGACCCCATTGAGATCACATAGCGTGGCTCTGGCATTTGGTCGTAAACTTTGCGCAGCGCAGGCGCCATTTTGTTGGTCAGTGTGCCCGCAACGATCATCAGGTCGGACTGACGCGGGGATGCGCGCGGCGCTGTCCCAAACCGTTCAAGGTCATAGCGCGGCATGGATGTGTGCATCATTTCAACCGCACAGCAGGCCAGCCCAAATGTCATCCAGTGCAAGGACCCTGTGCGCGCCCAGTTCACCATGTCCGCAGAGCTGGTCAGAAGGAAACCCTTGTCCTGCAATTCTGCGTTCAACAGCTGTGTGCCGTGTTCTTTGTCTGCGCCAGCCGTATTGGCTCCGGTCATCACTCCCATTCGAGCGCTCCCTTTTTCCATTCGTATGCAAAGCCGATTGTCAGCACCCCGAGGAAGACCATCATCGACCAGAACCCGACCATTGAGATGTCTTTGAAGGCCACAGCCCATGGGAACAGGAATGCAACCTCGAGGTCGAAGATGATGAACAGGATCGACACGAGGTAGAACCGCACATCAAATTTCATGCGCGCGTCATCAAATGCGTTGAACCCACATTCGTAGGCCGACACTTTTTCAGGGTCCGGATTGCGCACAGCGATGACCGCGGCGGCAAGGATCAAAATCAGGCCCAGCGCAATCGCTAGCCCCAAAAAGATCATGATAGGAAGGTATTCGTTCAGCATCTCTTGCAAGGGTCTATCCTTAGGCCAATGGCCACGCTACGCGCGGTGCTACAATCTGTTGGCCCACACTTACCCCCGCGCCCCAATATGGTCAACCATCGCCGACCCTAGATTGGCGGCGTTTTTGCACGTCTATTTCGCCCAAGGTGGTGGCTGTTTGTCGAAAAATGCAGCAATTCCCTGTGCCGCCTCTTTCCCGTCCCACGCCGCAATCAGCGCATCGATGGATGCGGTCACAGTTGTGTCGTCGATTGTGGGGCCGAGCCTGCGTGCCAATGCCTTGGCTGCGGCAACTGCATTTGGGGCGCAATTGAGGTAAGGTGTGACCTCTGCCTCTATGGCCGCATCAAGCGTTTCGAGGCTGACTGCCTTGGCAATGATCCCGTAGGTTTCGGCCTCGGACGCGTCAAAGACCCGCGACGACATGAACACCCGCCGCGCAAAGGATTCGCCCATGCGGGCCAGCACATAGGGACCTATTGTTGCGGGGATCAGCCCGAGTTTTGTCTCGGTCAGGCCGAACTTTGCACCGGTCACGCCGATGGCCACGTCGCAGATGCAAGCCAGCCCGATCCCGCCCCCAAAAGCATTGCCGTGAATACGTCCGATCACAGGTTGCGGCAGCGTGTTGAGCGCCCCGAGCATTTGCGCCAATGCCGTCGCCCCCGCCCTGCGCGTCGCCGTGTCTGCCGCCATTTGGTCGCGCATCCAGTTTAGGTCACCGCCAGCGCAAAATGACGCCCCGTTTGCCCCCAACACCACAACCCGAATATCTGCGTTTGCACGGATGTTTTGGGCCGCATCCGTCAAGTCGCTGATCATCTGTGCAGACATCGCATTATGCTTGTCAGGGCGGTTTAGTATGAGCGTCGCCACGCCGCGTTGGTCGATTGTTAGCGTCACGGTCATGAGCGCATTCCTTTTGCCAGTTCTGCCGCTTGGGCGATCACATCTGCGTCGACCCCCGTGTGAATACCGTCTGCATGCAGTCTTGCAAGCACAGTTTCGGTCGCCACATTGCCCGGTGCGCCGGGTGCGTAAGGGCAACCGCCCAAGCCGCCCACTGCCGTGTCAAACGCCCGCAGCCCCATATCGAGGCTGAGGGAAATGTTATCAATCGCGCGCCCGCCTGTGTCATGGAAATGCCCAGCGAGATCCTGCGCAGGGGTGTGCACCAACACAGCCCGCAGCATGGCCGCGATCGTGTGCGGGGTTCCGTGCCCGATGGTATCACCAAGCGAGATGGGCATCGGCGCGAGGTTTCGCAGCATGCCGACCGCGCGTGCGACAGCCGCAGGTGCCATTGGTCCATCAAATGGGCAATCTGTTACGCAAGACACATAGCCGCGCACGGCGACCCCTGCCAATTGCGCCGCAGCAATCACAGGCGCCAAGCGGTCCACGCTATCTGCGATAGAGCATCCAAGGTTGCTTTGCGAAAATCCTTCGGAGGCCGAAATGAAGACAGCGACTTGGTAATCGGTGCTTGGTTGGCGCGCCGCGACGAAGCCATCCCAGCCTTTCATGTTTGGCACAAGGACAGCAGTTTGCGCAGTGGTCGGGGCGATCTGTGCCAGCACCCGCGCTGTATCGGCCATTTGCGGCACCCATTTGGGGCTGACGAAACTGCCAACCTCAATATGTCGCAAGCCAGATGTGCCAAGCAGGTTGATTAGCCGGACTTTGTCTGCGGTCGCAATCAGATTTGGCTCGTTTTGCAAGCCATCGCGGGGGCCTACCTCGTGGAGGGTGACAAAATCGCTCATGTGTCTGGTTCCAGTGCGACAAGCATATCGCCGGCGCTGACTTGGCCGCCTTTGCTCGCTGAAACGCTTTGCACAGTGCCATCACGCGGGGCGCGCAGGATATGTTCCATTTTCATCGCCTCTAGTACGACCAAGCGCTGACCTTGGGTGACTTGATCACCTGTTGCGACGGCCACATCTTGGATTAGGCCAGGCATCGGGGCTGTCACGGTGTCCCCACCTGCGGTCACCCCGCCGCGATCCAGCGGATTGCGTTGTGTGAAGGTGATGGTTTGCGGGCCAAAGACGCTGATCTGGTCATTGTGCCTAACTGCATGGCAGCGCTGTCCATTTGCGGCCCAGTCTGTGCCTTGTGCTGTCAGGGAGAGCGTGGCGTCATCAATGTGGACGTCCAGCGTTGATTGTCCGGTGATCGTCACTGCGATGCTGAACTGTTCCTCGCCGCGTTGGAGCGTCACGGATTGCGCAAGCGGCGCCCAAAGCGCAAAGCCTGCTTGTGTGTGCATTGGCGCTGCTAGCCCCATGGCCGTGATCGCTGCAACTGCGATATCAAGCGGAGCAGCCGCACTTTCGGTGCAAAGTGCGTCGCGGTTGCGCGCGATAAGTCCTGTGTCGACATTGCCCGCTGCAAAATCTGTCTGAGCGGCCAGTTTGCGCAGGAAATTAAGGTTTGTTGTTGTGCCTGCTGCCTCTGTATTGCCCAGCGCTGTTTGCAAGCGTTTCAGGGCTATCTGTCGGGTTGGGCCGTGTACCGTGAGCTTGGCGATCATCGGGTCGTACCACGGTGAAATTTCAGAGCCAGCGACGACGCCACTGTCGATGCGTGCATCCGTCGGGAATGTCAGGTGGGTCAGCTGCCCTGTTGCGGGCAGAAACCCTGCGGGCACGTCTTCGGCGTAGATGCGGGCCTCGAAGCTGTGGCCATTGATGAAGAGTTGATCTTGCGTCAGCGGTAGTGTTCCACCTGCGGCGACGCGTAATTGCCATGCGACCAAATCAACGCCTGTAATTGCTTCGGTTACAGGGTGTTCGACTTGAAGGCGCGTGTTCATTTCCATGAACCAGAACCGATCAGCGCGCAGTCCGTCCGAACCGTCGACGATAAATTCGATCGTGCCTGCGCCCGCATAGCCAATCGCCTTTGCGGCCTTCACAGCAGCGTCGCCCATCGTTTTGCGCATTACGTCGGTCATACCGGGGGCTGGTGCTTCCTCAATGACCTTTTGATGGCGGCGTTGTAGCGAGCAGTCTCGCTCAAACAAATGCACCGCGTCAATGCCGTCGCCAAACACCTGTACTTCGATGTGGCGCGGGTGGGTGACATATTTTTCAATCAGGACATCGGCGTTGCCGAATGACGTTTTTGCTTCTGCTTGTGCTGACGCGAGGGATTCGGTGAAATCGGCGGGGTTTTCAACAAGCCGCATGCCTTTGCCGCCGCCGCCTGCGACTGCTTTTATCAAGACGGGATAGCCTATTTGGTCGGCTTCATGGGCGAGGGTTTGTACCGTTTGGTCGGGCCCGTGATAGCCGGGGACTACAGGCACGCCTGCCGCCTGCATCAACGCCTTGGCCGCATCTTTGAGCCCCATGGCGCGGATCGCATCTGCGGATGGGCCGATGAACACCAGTCCGGCGGCGACAACCGCAGATGCGAAGTCGGGGTTTTCGGACAAGAACCCGTATCCGGGGTGAATAGCTTGCGCGCCTGTGTCCAAGGCCGCTTGGATGATCAGGTCGCCGCGCAGGTAGCTG
>ENA-OSJC01003795-OSJC01003795.1-marine-metagenome-genome-assembly--contig:-NODE-3795-length-10632-cov-5.155471_pt1 | contig 10632 bp, 8 predicted proteins | sample MGYA00237885_ERZ534234 | MGnify/ENA primary metagenome ERZ534234 (study PRJEB26413, sample SAMN06343907) | marine metagenome | isolation source: coastal waters | place: Atlantic Ocean: West Antarctic... | reverse complement strand
AAGCGTTGTGCTGAGACGTTATTTTTCGATTATCACCGCCAATATAATTTAGAGATTAAAGTAGCACGAATTTTTAATACATATGGTCCGAAAATGAATCCATTTGATGGAAGGGTGGTTAGTAATTTTATAGTTCAAGCACTAACTGGTGAAGATATAACTATTTATGGAAAAGGGGAGCAAACACGAAGCTTTTGTTATGTTGATGACCTTATTGAAGGTATTACGAAGCTTATGAATTCTTCTTCAGACATTAATGGCCCGATTAATCTCGGAAATAATTCAGAATTCACTATGATTGAGTTAGCGGAAAAAGTTTTAAACCTTACTAACTCAAAATCTAAACTTATATTTAAACCATTGCCATTAGATGACCCTCGTCAGAGACAGCCTGATTTAACTAAAGCAAAAAAAGAGCTTGATTGGGAGCCTTCGGTAAGTCTAGATGACGGGTTAAAAGAAACAATTAATTATTTTAAGAAAATAGTGGGGTAAAGATTTTGATTTTAAATAATAAAGTTATCGTTGTTACTGGTGGTGCTGGGCTGCTGGGTAAAGCATTTATAAAAGAAATCTTAGCCCATGGTGGAATAGCTATTTTGACTGATATTCAGACTTCATTAGCTCAGGACTTTATTGATGAAATAAAAGCTGAGTACCCAGATCAATTTTATGCCGCCAATATGGATATCACCAATAAGCCATCAATTAATTCTTTGATTAAAGATGTTTCTAAAAAATATGGTGGAATAGATTGCCTCGTTAATAATGCTTACCCAAAGAACAAGAATTATGGAAAGCAAATTGAAGATGTAAGTTATGAAGACTTTTCTGAAAACATATCCACTCATGTTGGAGGTTATTTTTTAACGTCCCAGCAGTTTGGAATTTTCTTTAAAAATCATAAGGGTGGAAATATTGTAAATATCGGCTCTGTATATGGAACTTTGTCGCCTCGCTTTCAGCTATATGAAGATACAGAGATGACAATGCCTGTTGAATATGCTGCAATTAAATCCTCTATTATTCAGCTGACAAAATATTTCGCACAATACTTTAAAAAAGACAATATAAGGGTTAATTGCTTAAGCCCTGGCGGGATACTAGATAATCAACCAGAATCATTTATTCGCTCATACAATTATTTTTGCTCACAAAAAGGAATGTTAGATCCTCTTGACGTTGCTAATACACTCATTTTTCTCTTATCCGATTCATCTAAGTTCATAACTGGTCAAAATTTAATTATTGATGATGGCTTTTCACTTTAATCTACTATCCTTATAAATGAAAAAAAGTGTCGATATTGTTGTTATTGGCTGCGGAATTTTTGGGGCTGAAATTTCTTTGATGGCCTCCAATTTAGGCCTTTCAGTTAAAGTCTTTGAGGCAAACGAAGATATACTTTTAGGCGCCTCAATGAATAATCAGAATAGGTTACACCTTGGATTTCATTATCCAAGAGATATCGAGACTGGCATTCAGTCAATCAGAGGATTCGATTCATTTAAGAAAAAGTATGAAAGATGCATTCAGTCTAATTTTTTAAATACTTATTTTATTGCTGACAAGAATTCACTTACAAATTTTGATAAGTATTTAAATTTTTGCACTCAATTAGGTGTCCCCTTTAAAAAAATTAATAGCGATGACTTGCCAATCAAGACAAAAGGGGTAAAAAAAGGAATTTCGTGTAATGAGGTTGTGTATGACTGTGACTTGCTTCGCGAAATAGTTAAAGAAAATATCAAAAATAATAATATTGATATCTCATTAGAGACCAGAGTCGTTGAGATAAGTAAGAAAAATAGTGTATTTAATATAAAAACACATTCTGGAGGTGAAATAGAAGCACAGGTTGTAGTTAATGCAACATATGGAGCAAGTAACTACTTAACTGAACAGTTGGGCATCTTAGTTCCTGAAAGGCAATATGAATACACTGTCGTTCCAATAATTGAATTAGATATTGATAAAATTGGAATAACAATTATGGATGGACCATTTTTGACTATTTTGCCGCATGGAAAGTCTAATAACTTTCTTTTATATCATGTTGATTTATCGGTAATTACTTCTGAAGTCAGAACTAAGTTGGATTTAGATTGGCTTTCGAAGAAAACCTCACCTTTGAGCAAAATAAATAAACAAGAATATTTTGATAAAATGATCGACCAATGTAAAAAACTTATACCTGTTTTAGAAAATTCTAAACTTATAGATTTTCTTGAAGGCCCAAGAATGGTGCTTCCAAGAAAAGATGATACCGATGCACGCCCATCATTAATAAAAGATAATGATGATTATATAGAGGTTTTTTCTGGAAAAATTGATCATAGTATTTGGGTGGCTGATGAAGTTGGAAAAATTCTTGAAAATAAATTTAAAAGATAATTATAAGAATAAAAACAATAGAAAATATGAAAAATAAAATTTTTGAAAGTGCAAAGGAAAAAGAAATTAATTTTTTTGATGAGGCTGCAAGCTTAAGAGACTCGAAAGATAAAATTATTAGTCAAGAAGTTGACATAAGAAGAGCTACAAAATATATACCAAATAATGGAGAAAAGTTTCATGTAATTGATCCTTATATGGAAAATATAAAAAGCGGTAAAGCGCGTGATAGGTATATTGATTTAGTTGCACATAAGCCAGGAGGAAGAGTTTTGGACTTAGGTTGTGGTTCAGGATGGTTATCCTTAGAGTTGGCACGTAAAGGACAAATTGTTGATGCATATGATATTTCAAGTAAATCTATTTCACTAGCTAAAAAAACATTAAAAGCTAATCCTTACAAAGAAGGTTTCGGTAAGATTAATTATTATAATAAAGATTTTAGTAATATTGATTTTGGCGAGAACAAATATGATGCAATTTCAGGGTGGGCTGCTTTCTATTATATGCCGGATGTGAATGTATTTTTAGCTAAAGTAGATCGAGCATTAAAGCCTGGAGGAATTATTGCTACCATGGACGATATGGAAAAAAGTCCAGCTGCAGCTTGGCTTGAGTATTTTTTTCTATTTATATTGCCGATACATACTCTAACTTACAAACAAAAAGTAATTAAAATTTTTAAGGTAGTAATAGGGAAAGATAACCTGAGAAAAAAAATAATTGTCCCTATGGTGATATCAAAAAAAGATGCGAAAGAAAATATTGAAAAAGTTTTTTATGAAAAATATAAAATTCTTTATCATATTCGAGAAAATGGTTTTTGCGGGTTACCTTGTATGAGATTAATTGGCCCTGATTTCATTAGATACTCATTAGCAAGAATGCTTAAATTTATTGATTATTTAGCATGTAAAATTGGATTAGTTAAAGGTTTTGAAAGGGTAATAGTTGCTAGAAAAACTAAATAGTTTTATAAAATTTATATGAAAAAAAAGCAATTTAGAAAATTACCATTAAATTATTTTGAAAATGTAAATAAGTCTGCTGATTTAGTTAGAATCCTTGGTAATGCTAAAGTCGATAGTAAAAGCCTTTCTGAATTTCTAACTATAGATGGCATAAATTATTGGGAGTTATTTTCTGCTGAATTATCTCATCGTCATGTCAATAATATACTTGGCTCAGATAAAATATATTCGCAAAGCTTTGCTCAATATTCCATAAGAAAATTAAAGATTTTTAGATCAAAAATATCCCACTGGAAAAATTATTTTTATTTCATAATCAATAAAAATAAAGAAATAGATAATCTTAAAAAAGTAAAAAAACATTCAATTATGTTTCTGGCTTTTTCAAAACATCTATATAGAGATGCTTTAATGCCTATTACAATAAATTCTTTATTAAAAAATAAAAATAAAGTATTAATCAGTGAATTTAATAATCAAGGGTTAAACCATTCTGAATCACTCTTATTTATAAACCCATGGACTATTTGGGATAAACAATCAAAATTAAAATATGCCAACTTAAAAAATATATTAAAAAGACTTAAAACTGAATTTAATAAATCAAACTTTCTTGAAACTTCAATTCCTTCAGAGCTGAAGGATAAAAATATTTATTTTTCTTACATGTTTGATGATTTATTTGATCTATACTTTCCGCATATTCTATTTCAAATTATTACAGCACAAAAAATCCTAAAAAAATATCCACCTTCAATAATTATTTCACCTGATGTTTCTGATCCCAGAACTAGAATCTATTCAATGCTATGCCATTCTTTAAAAATTCCTTCAATCGAACTTCAATCTGGTTTATATGGAAATGAAGCTGTGGAATGGCAATTCTTAACTTCTGACTATGTTTTACCTTGGGGTGAGACGACAAAAAATTATATGATCGATCATGGAGTGCATAAAGACAAAATTATTGTTAGTGGATCGCCACGACATGATTTCAAATACAAATTAACTAAAGCGGATATTCAAAAGAAAAGGAAGGAATTCGAAATACCAGCCAATAAGTCAATATTTTTACTAGCATCTACTTTTAATGATAAGCATCATAGTAATTATGCTAATCCTGATATTCTTGATAGCATGAAAGAGTCAATATATAAGTCAACAATGGAGTCCCCGAACATCGTTCTTATTGTTAAGCCGCATCCTTTTGAAAATCCTGAATCCACAAAAAAAATTATTAAGGAAGTGCCAAATAAAATTATTTATGCTGATCGAAAATGCGATATCAGAGAATTAATACATATTTCAGATACTTTTTTATCTTTTGGTTCTACAACAACAATAGATGCAATAATTGCAAACAAGTTTGTAATTTGTCCAATTTTTCCTGGATGGGTTTTTAGTTCTCTTATAAAAGATTTGGCACATTACCAACCTGATAATCATGAAGATATGTTTAAAATTTTTAAATCTTTTAATGTTAAATTTTCTAGAAAAAATCAATACCTAAATAGTTCATCAATAAAAAAATCATTAGAAAAACTAATTTACAAGTATGATAATTTATCAACTAAAAGAGTTTCAAAAATAATTCTTAAGAAAATTCATAATTAATTTTGTTTTGAATACTTTACAACGATAAAAAATTTAAGGAGTTAAGCTATAAATAATTTAAAATATTTAGTTTGCCCAGAGTGCAAAAGTCAGCTACGTAAAAGTACTAGTTCAGAGTTACAATGCATTAAATGTTCTAATAAATATAAAATTAAAGATGATATTCCTATTTTACTTCCTCAAAATATGGAAGAATTTAAAGTTTTAGAGGCTGAATACCATGACCATGAGGCACATCATTATGCTGAAATAAACATGATAAATTCATATCATGTAACTCATTACAACGAAAATTACTTAAATATAGTGAATGCCCTTGATAAAAACTCTACTTTACTGGAGGTTGGCTCAGGGGATGGAAATGATGCCAATCGTATTTCCAATTCAGAATTAACTGTTATTCAAAGTGATATATCATTTGAAATGGTAAAGCTTGCCAAGGGTAGTAAAAAAATTAACTCTAAAACAATTTTTGTTGTATCTGATGCCGAAAAAATACCTTGTAAAGATAATAGTTTGGATGCAATTATGATTGTTGGGGCTTTACATCACTTACCTTCACCAATTGATTTCTTTAAAGAGGCAAGGCGGGCTCTAACCCCAAAGGGGGTAATAATTATTGGGTTTGAGCCTAATAGCTGGCCTTATTTTACTATTTATCCTTGTATTAGATTTTTAAAGAAAATTTTAAGATTGGAAAAATATACTAAATCTAGGCATTCAGGTATTTCTGTTGGAGATCAAGAGACGGAAGGGTTCTCCTATGCTGACTTTAAATTATTTCTTAATGAATCTAATTTAAAATTAGTTCGAATTGAAAGAATATGGTTTTTATTTGGATTCATACATACAATACTTTCTATTATTAATAGTAAATTACCTCAAAATAAATCTATAGACTTACCTGTTAATGTCCAGAAAGTTATTATTTTTATCGATGATCTTATTTTATCTATACCGGTTATTAAAAATTTTTGTTGGCACTGGACTCTTATTGTTAAAAAATAATAAGATTAAATTTAGTATTTTTTTAAGGATTAAATTTTGAAAATGTCTGTCTGTGTGGCCTCTTATAATGGTGCGATGTATATTGAAAAACAGCTTCACTCTATATTAGATCAGTTACAAAGCAATGATGAGGTAATTATTGTTGATGATTGTTCTTTTGATGACACAGTTAACATTATAGAAAGTTTTAAAGATTCTCGAATTAAATTATTCAAAAATACTAAAAATATTGGCGTGGTTGGTACATTTAATAAGGCATTAAAAAATGCTAATGGAGATATCATTTTTCTAAGTGATCAAGATGATGAATGGTTAGATAATAAAGTTTCTTTTATAAAAAATTTTTTTATATCTAATGATATTGACATGGTAGTTCATGATGCAAAGATTATGCAAGGTGGAAGTATAGTTACTCATTCTCTGTTTGATCAGATTGGAAGTTCGAGCGGGTTATTCAAGAATATATATAGCAATTCCTATACTGGTTGTTGTATGGCGTTCAGGCGTATTATTTTAAGAAAGATATTACCAATTCCAAATAAAAAAGGAATATTTCATGACGCGTGGATTGGAATTTTAGCTAAGTTTTATAAATTTAAGGTTATTTTTATTGCAACCCCTTTGATTGTCTACAATCGACATGAGACTAACGTGTCAACAATGAAACGGAGGAGTATTCTTAAAATTATTCCTGACCGAATAAATCTTATTATATCTCTAATTCGAAGAATAATTTATGGGAAATAGGAAGTCCATATGCTTTGTAGCAACTGCTGAATTTGCAGTAAGCTCATTCTTAGTAAGCCATTTAAAAGAGCTATCTAAATATCACGATTTGACAGTTGTTGTTAATCTTAAAAATCCTAGATTCTTAAGTGAAAAAAAATTAGATATAAAATTAGTAAATATTAATTTTTCAAGGGAAATTAGCATTATTTCAGATTTAGTTTCTCTTGCTCAGCTAACATATTTATTTTTAATTAAAAGGTATGATGCTGTGCATTCAATCACACCAAAAGCAGGTTTACTAGCAATGATTGCTTCATTTTTAACATTTATTCCTGTCAGAGTGCATTGTTTTACTGGTCAAGTTTGGGCTACTAAATTAGGACTATCTCGATTATGTTTAAAGTTAATTGATAAAATAATAGGTATTTTATCTACTAAAAATATTGTTGATAGCAAGTCCCAATATAATTTTCTTGTTAAACAGAATGTTTTAAAAAAAGATAAGGCATTAGTTTTTGGAAGTGGCTCAGTATCCGGTGTTGATTTATTTAAATTTAAACCAAATAAAATAGTAAAAGTAGCATTACGTAAAAAACTTAAAATACCACCAGCTTCCTTTGTTTTTATATTTCTTGGGCGCTTAAATTCGGACAAGGGCATATACGACTTAATTCATTCATTTAAATCAGCAGATTTAAAATCTGCATATTTGCTTTTAATTGGTCCGGATGAAGAAGATATTTCAACTAAATTTAACAGCAATCAATCAAATATTATATTTTCTGGGGCAACTTCATCTCCTCAAGATTTTTTGGCTGCATCTGATGTACTTTGTTTACCGAGCTATCGTGAAGGGTTTGGGAATGTTGTAATTGAGGCTGCAGCTACTGGACTGCCATCAATTGTTTCCAACATATATGGCTTATCTGATGCAATTGTTAGAAATAATACTGGTTTAACACATGAACCAAAGGACTTGAAAGAAATAACAAGATTAATGATAGCTGTATTTAACGACAGAAAGTTAGTTGCTGATCTTGGTAAGGCAGCAAAGAAAAGGGCAATAAGCGAATTTGATTCAAAAATATTAGTTAAACACTGGAAAGATTTTTATACACATAACTTAACCTAGTTAATTTCTAATTGATGCTTAATCCATTGTCTTCATTCCTCTGATAAAATGACAAAATGGATTTTAATTTATTCCTCAGTTTTTTTGATTCTAAGCAATTTCTTTTAGCGTTCTTTACAACGCTCTCAGTTGCAACTTCGTTAACTTGGTACATCCTGAAATCTAAAAGATTCAATCAGTTTCTTGATATGCCAAATCAGCGATCACTCCATACTGAAGCAACACCAAAGCTTGGTGGTCTTGCTATTATGGCTTCGATTACGTTTTCAGCTGCCCTATATTCCCCAGAGTTACTCTACCTACTTCCATTTTTATTAGTTTTAATTACTTTATCTTTTTTGGATGACCTTATAACTATTAAGCCACTTATTCGTTTAGCTGTTCATTTTTTAACTGCCCTTATATTTCTTTTTATTTTAGACTTACAGAGCAACTATCTATTTTTTATTATTTTATTGTTTTTTCTTGTTTGGGTAATAAATTTATATAACTTCATGGATGGATCAGATGGCTTAGCAGCAGGTATGTCAATTATTGGTTTTAGTTGTTATGCGGTTTTATCTATTATTTTAGGTGACCTAAATTTTGCAATCTTTAATATTATTATAATCACTGCCTGTATTAGCTTTTTATTTTTTAATTTTCCTCCTGCTAAAATATTCATGGGCGATACCGGATCTATTCCATTAGGTTTTCTATGTGGAGCCTTGGGTATAATTGGCTGGTATAAACTATTATGGCCATTGTGGTTCCCATTAATTGTTTTTTCTCCATTTATAATAGATTCAAGCATAACTTTATTAAAGAGATTTATTAAAAAAGAGTCTTTAACAGAGGCTCATAGAAGTCATTATTACCAAAGAGCTATACTTATAGGCTATTCTCACAAACAAGTAGTAGTATTTTCTTGTGGGATAATGATTTCTGTAGGGATTCTTGGAGTTTTGGCGGTAATAATAAACACCCAAGAAATCACCTTCTTTATCTTTATTTTATTATTTTCATCCTTTGGATTAATGCTCAGATTTATAGATATAATGTGGGCTAAGCATCTACTTAAAAAGCATAAATAATGAATAATAAAATTAAACATTTAATAATAAATAATAGAAATTTAATTGTTTTTATTCATGATGTAATTGTAATTGGCTTAGCTTGGATGTCTGCTTATATTATTAGGTTTAATTTCGAAGTCCCTGAAGCCCAACTACTTTCCATGATGGGTAATTTGAGCATAGTCTTAATTGTTCAAGCAATAATATTCCTAAGCTTTAGAATTCATAGAGCCTCATGGAGACATTCAAGTATTGTTGATGTTAGAACAATAGCCGTAGCTATATTCTGTTCATCTTTACTGCTCGCTGGATACTTTACATTTTTTTACAATGAGCAACCTGTAATTCCACGCTCAATTATCATCTTAAACCCTATACTCCTAATATTATTTATGTTCGGAAGCCGAATTATATACAGAGGCCTAAGAGAATATAAAGAATATGGTTTTAATTCAAGTAAACCTAAAAATGCTATTGTGTTGGGCACTTCTAAAGAGGGTGTGTCTTTAGTCAAAGCCCTTGCTAGAAATCCAAATTGGCATGTTCTGGGTCTATTAGGAAGCGATATTTCATTAAAGGGTAGGGAGGTATCCGGTGTAAAAATTTTAGGCGCAATTGAACTACTCCCTAAATTGTGTAAAAAATTAAATATTGAAACAGCCATAATAGCCATGGCATCTTCTGATTTCGAAGAAAGAAGAATGGCTTTAAATATAATTAAAGACTTAGACCTAGAATTATTAACCATTCCAAATTTCGAAGATTTAAGTAGTGGCCGATTAAGTGTTTCACAAATAAGACAAGTTGACGTTGAAGATTTACTTGGAAGAGATGCAGTTAATTTGGATAATTCTGATCTAAAAAAATTAATCCAAAATGATGTTGTCATGATTTCTGGGGCAGGAGGATCAATTGGATCAGAACTCACTCGTCAAGTATTAAAATTTAAACCAAAGATTATTTATTGTATTGATATTTCAGAAGCTGCTCTATACCAATTGGAACAGTCAGTTCTTACAACATCTAAAACTAAAATTTTATTTGTTGTGGCAGATATAAAGAATGAAAAACGTATTAAAGATTTATTTCATAGGTATATACCTAGCCTAGTTTTGCATGCTGCAGCTTATAAACATGTACCGCTTATGGAAACTGAGAATGTGTCAGAAGCAATAATAAATAATGCCAAAGGTACTTTTTTACTTGCCAATATATGTAAAACATTTAATGTTAAAAAGTTTGTTTTAGTATCAACAGATAAGGCGATAAACCCAACAAATGTGATGGGAGCAAGTAAGCGCTTAGCAGAGATTTTATGTCAAAGCCTTCAGTCTGCAACAGGCACTGAATTTATTACCGTTCGTTTTGGAAATGTCCTTGGTAGTAGTGGAAGTGTAATACCATTATTTAAAAAACAAATTGAAATGGGTGGTCCAGTTACTGTGACACACCGTGATATAACTAGATATTTTATGTCTATTCCTGAAGCATCTCAACTTGTATTACAAGCAGGTATGATGGGTTTAGGGGGCGAGATATTTGTTCTTGAGATGGGTAAGCCAATTAAGATTTTAGATTTAGCTAAAGATATGATCAGCTTATCAGGGCTTCATAAAGATGAAATTAAAATAAAGTTCACAGGATTACGTCCCGGCGAAAAACTTTTTGAGGAGTTATTAGCTGACCACGAGCTAACTAAACCAACAAATCATAAAAAAATAAGAATAGC
>ENA-OSJC01003793-OSJC01003793.1-marine-metagenome-genome-assembly--contig:-NODE-3793-length-10635-cov-4.029172_pt1 | contig 10635 bp, 11 predicted proteins | sample MGYA00237885_ERZ534234 | MGnify/ENA primary metagenome ERZ534234 (study PRJEB26413, sample SAMN06343907) | marine metagenome | isolation source: coastal waters | place: Atlantic Ocean: West Antarctic... | reverse complement strand
TATTGAGCATCGTGGAAATTTTTCAGATGAAAAGGAGAACCTTCATGGGTGGATATATGGATGTGATATTTGTCAAGATGTTTGTCCTTGGAACAAGAATTTCTCAAAAGAAACAGATTTAAAAGAATTTCTTCCCAAAGAAGAAATAGTAAATTGGTCTAAAAGTGATTGGGAAAACATGGACGATGAAAGTTTTAGAAGAATATTTAAAGGATCTGCGGTAAAGCGTACCAAATACATCGGTTTGAAAAGAAATATTTTTCAAAATAAAAAATTATTTAAAAGAAATCCTAAATGATTTAAATCAGGACTATATTAGTTTTTAAATAAAGAAAACGTTTTTAATTTAGAATTAATTGAGATTTATGATAAGAAAAAACTCAACATAAAATATTTATCAAAAAAAGATCAATGGCTTTAGATATACTGATAACAATAATTTTAACTGCTACAGTCCAATCTCTTTTTGGAACAGGGGTCTTAATGCTTGGCACCCCGATATTATTAATATTGGGATATGATTTTCAAAATACACTACTAATTTTACTTCCGACTTCTATTTTAATTAATTTATTTCAGCTTAATGGCAACCTTCAAGAAATTGATAAAAGGTTTTTCATAAAGTTGCTTTTCCTGAGTATTCCGCCTATATCTTTTTTTTTATATTTCAATAATTTATTTTCAATTAACCTAAATTTATTTATGGGAATCTTTCTAATTATGATTTCATTGAAAACAAAGATATCCTTAATCGAGAAGATGATAGAAAAATTTATTAAAAATGAAAATTTTTTTTTAGTAATAATGGGGATTATACATGGAATTACTAATCTAGGAGGTGCGCTACTATCAATTATAGTGTTCAGTAAAAAACTATCTAAAAAGAATAAAAGATCGACTATTGCAATATGCTACTTAACTTTTGCGATATTTCAGTTATCAACACTAACAATTATGCTAGGCAATTATGACTATTTTAATTCTATAAATTTTATATATTGGATTATAGGTCTAGTAATATTTTTTTTAGTCGAAAAATTTTTATACGTTCAATTTAATGATAAAAATTATATATATTATTCAAACTTTTTTATTTTGGTATTAGGATTAGCATTAATCTTAAAGCGTTGAATAACCAAGGAGCTTCCTATTAAAATAAAAAGTAATAATTAAAATATCATCCTAATAAGCTGTAATCGAAATATATCCATTTTTTGAAAATAATACGATGGGCAACAAACCTTCGTTTATAACAGCTTTTCCTAATATTTTATTATCTTTTAACTCAAAATCCAAAGGTATTTGCGACGTTATATTTTGAGTAGATCTATTAAAATCAATTCCTGCAGAGAGGCTTAATGACAGCTCTTTCTGAATCTCTAAATCAATATTACCTTCAATCGTTGAGATGTTATGGAATGTGTTTTCTACGGAAGAATCATAGATTGATTTCAGATAGATGTTCCCAAAGTAGCTTTCAGCGTCACTACTACCAGCGATTTCTTTTAAAGTAATATTCCCGCCAGAAGTAGTGCAAGTAACTGGACCTTTAGAGCCTTCTATAAGTATATCTCCACCGGTTGTTTTAACTTTGCATAAACCAATAATCTTTTTTAATTGTATATTCCCATCGTTACTATTTATCACTAAATCAGATGATATATTTTGACCATTTATAGTAGCCGATGATGTGTTGCAATTTATATTATTTCCTTTCATTTCATTTAATTCAATAAGCCCACTAGTTGAAAAGAGGTTTAATGATCCTTCGAAACTATTTATAAAAATATTTCCGTAGAGAATTGTAATATTATTTTCCCCACGCACACTTTTTAAGGTTAAGCTGTGGCTTTTTAGGTAGATATTGGAGAACAAATCTGAACTGTTTATCACCACATCGCCACTGGATGAGTTTAGATCTAACTCTCCATTTAAACGATTTAAATTAATAGCACCTAAATGCTCATTGAAGTTTATTGATCCAGAAATGTTTTCAATTGAAATATCTCCTTGGCATTTTTTAAAGTTGATATTTATGTTTTTAGGAATTGCTATGACTATTCTTCCAGGATTTTCTTCCAAATCCTTTTTATTTTGTCTTTGAATAGTTATTCTTCTATTCTCAATGTCATTATAAAGTGATAAAAATTTTGATTGTTTTTGAAGAGAGTATGAAATGTTTGAAAAGTGATAAATATTAATGACTGCCCCTGATCCAATCTGACCATTTATTATTACGTCTGCTTTTATTTCATTAAATTCTATATCATAAGAACCATTATCTGAAATTTCATCTAATTTGTATTCTCTCCTTAGTAAAGGAAGATTACTTTTTCTAAAGTCATCTGCATTTAGTTCTATAAAAAGAATAGCCAATAAAGCGTAATAAAAAAGTGAATATTTCAATATATACTTTTAAAAAGTCTTATTTTAAATTTCATTATCCTGAATAAAAAAAAAGCCTCTTGAGAGAGGCTTTTTTTAGTCGTTAGTTTGATATTTTTTATAAGCCTGTCTCACTGACTGTTTTTTTAACAGCATCCATAGTTTTTGAAAGTTCAGATTTTTCATTTTCATTTAAAGAAAATTCTAATATTTTTTCAACACCTTTTGAACCAATAACGGTAGGAACGCCTATAAAGTAGCCATTAATTCCAAATTCACCCTCGCAAAGTGAGGCACATGGAATAACACGTTTTTTATCTCTTAAGTATGATTCTGCCATTTCAATTGCTGATTGCGCAGGGGCGTAAAATGCTGATCCATTTCCAAAAAGTTTAACAATTTCTCCACCAGCTACTCGGGTTCTATCTTCAATCTCTTTGAGTCTTGATTCAGAAATCAAATCAGTAACAGGTACTCCACCTATAGTGGCGAGTCTTGTTATTGGAACCATTGTATCACCATGGCCACCAAGAACCATACAGGTTACATCCTGAACAGAATATCCAGTTTCCATAGCAATAAATGTTCTAAATCTTGCACTATCTAATGCGCCCGCCATTCCAACGACTTGATTCTTTTGAAAACCTGAAACTTTATAAAAAGCATAAACCATTGCATCTAAGGGGTTAGAAATAACAATAACAAAAGCTTTTGGAGCTTGTTCTTTAATATTTTGCGCAACATCTTTCATAATACCTAAATTAATTTCAAGAAGATCTTCTCTGTTCATTCCAGGTTTTCTGGGTATCCCAGCTGTTATTATGAAAACATCTGTTCCTTTTACATCATTCCAATTTGAAGTACCTATTATATTGCTATCGTGCCCATCATGAGGTCTTAATTGCATTAAGTCTAGAGCTTTTCCTTTTACCATCCCTTCAGATTGAGGGATGTCAAAAATGACAACGTCACCTAATTCTTTTTGTGCAGCGAGTAGTGCCAGATTACCACCAATTTGACCACCACCAATTAATGCTATTTTTTTTCGGCTCATTTTATTCACCTTATACTCATAACAAAAAACCCTCTTTGGAAGAGGGTTTTAAATTTAATTATCAGCAACAATTGTTACTATTTTTCGGTTTCGACCTTTTCGACCAAATCGAACAATTCCAGTGGCAGTTGCAAATAAGGAGTCATCATTGGCTCTGCCTACATTCATTCCAGGATGAACTTTAGTACCTCTTTGCTTAAGAATCATTGTTCCAGCATGAATAGTTTGTCCATCTGCAACTTTGAGGCCAAGATAACTTGGATTTGAATCTCTTCCGTTTCTTGAACTTCCTTGCCCTTTTTTATGTGCCATAAATTATTCCTTTTGATCTGAAACTTTTTCTGTCTTCTCAGATTTTTTGACTTTAGGTTCTTTTACATTTAATTTTTTTAAACCAGAAGCATTGATTTTAGTTACTTCAATATCAGTAAACCATTGGCGATGTCCATTTTTACGCTGGTAACCTTTTCTTCTTTTCTTTTTATAGACCAGGATTTTTTTATCTCTTTTGTGGTCTATAATAGTTGCAGTCACAGAAGCTCCTTTAACTAAAGGATCTCCCATTTTGGTATCTGCACCATTGCTAAGTAAAAGAACTTCTTCAAATTTTAAAGTAGTTCCAGACTCACTGCTTTGTTTAGGAATTCTTATACGAGTTCCTTCAGTGGCCTTAAATTGTTTTCCTGATATAGTTATAATTGCATACATATTTTATCTCTCTCTTAAAGCCGGCAAATATACTAGTTAGATTTGCCTTTTTCAAGGCTCATTTCATTTGTGACGTCTTTATTATCTTTTGAACGTAAAAATTTAAACTCATCTTGTCGAAGCTCAACGTTTTCTTCAATCTTTAAATGAACAAAATTTTGCCACATCAAGCCTCTCAGAACATGCTTCTTTTCACCACTTAGGTAAGATGCATTGTGAGGGTGTAATTGTAGCTTTAACCTTATGGATCTATATTTACTTTTGTATCTGCGGAGCCAGTGATCTAAGCGAGTGATAAGCGTCTCCTGTGAAATTATACGACCGGACCCATAACAACTGGGGCATTCATCACTCATTGAATCAAGTAAGCTCACTCGAATTCTTTGACGAGTCATTTCTAAAAGTCCAAACTCTGTAATTGGCGCCACTGCAACTTTTGCTCGATCTTTTCGTAATTCCCTTTTTATTTCATGATATACTTTTTTACGGTTTTCTTCATGCTTCATATCAATGAAATCAATCACAATTAAACCACTTAAATCTCTAAGGCGTAGCTGCCTAGCGACTTCACGAGCTGCTTCTAAATTGATTTTTAAAGAATTTTCTTCATGTAATTTTTTTCCTACAAATCGTCCACTATTAACATCGACAACAACCATGGCCTCTGTTTTCTCAATAATTAGATAAGCACCACTTTTTAGCCATGCTTTTGGTCTCATTAATTTTTCAATTTCGGATTCAATTCCAAAACTTTCAAATAAAGGTGCTTTAAGTTTATAGAGTTCTAAACGATCAAGAAGACTAGGGGAGACATCTTCTAAATATTTTTGAGTTTTTTTAAAAATACGTTTTGAATCAATTATTATTTTCTCAACATCTGGAGTCAATAAATCACGAACCACACTTGAAGCCGTTTCTAAATCTTCGTAAACGAGCACGGGAGCCTTACCCCTTTCTGCTTTATATTCAATTTTGTTCCAATTTTCTATCAATTGGTTAAAATCGTTTTCTATATGTTCTTCTGATTTACCTTCAGCTACGGTTCGGATAATGATTCCAAGATCATCTTTCCTTAGTTTTTGAGCAATTTTTTTAAGTCTTCGCCTTTCATATTTATCCCAAATCTTTTTAGAAATACCAATATAGTTAGCATTTGGAACTAGAACGAGTAATCTTCCGGGAAGTGCAACTTCAGTTGTAACTCGAGGACCTTTTCCTGCAAAAGGTTCTTTGATGACTTGTACAAAAATTTCTTGATCTTTCTTGAGGTCAACTTCTATATTGTCATACTTACTATGTTTCTTTTTCCCATTATCTTCAATAATGAATTCATCGGATCCAATTTCAGAAAAGGGTAAGAATGCATTTAAATCGTAATCGATATCAACAAAGGCTGCTTGCATACCCGGCAAAACATTTTCAACTACGCCTTTGTATACGTTCCCAACCATTCGATGATTATCTTGCTTTTCTACATAGACTTCAACTAATTGACTGTCTTCTTGAATGGCAATACGTGTTTCTCCCATGCTTTCATTTATAAAAATTTCTTTTTGCATGTTTTTCCTTGTAATTAATTTAATGTCAAAGAGCATATAGGGTTTATTACATTACTCTCACTTAAGAGTTTGCTTACTATATACACTAATACTACTTGTGTGGGGAACACTGAAGGAAGGAAAATTATGGCCCCTTAGGGTGATAAAAAACTGTCAGATCTCTCAAAAAAAATAAACTTTTTAATCCTTCTTGTCCCAACACTAGAAAATACAGGATTTCTTTGATTCTATCAATGAATATAAACCCATAACTTTTATTTTTACAATAAGTAAAGTTTTTAAAAAATGAATTTAAAAAAAATAATCACATTTTTCTGCTTTTTAATTACGTTGACAAACATTTACTCAAAAGGTGAAAACATAGGGTTTTGCCTTGATAAAAAAGGTTCTGTTCAAAGATATGGAAGCATTAGAAATGGATTGCTTCGCAAGGGTGATTCTATTTATGATGGAGATAAAATAATAACAGGGGAAAGTGGTTTCATATCTTATGCTTTCATCAATGGAAAAACAAATGTTAAGGTCTTTGAAAATTCTGTGATACGAGTAAATAGCTTAAGAAAAAAGAAAGGATCAAGCCCTGAAATTGCATTATTTGGTGGGAAAGTGATTATTGAAACTGAAAAGAATAGTCTTCATCCTTTTATAGTTAAATCACCTTCATCTACCTGCTCAACATTAGGATCTCATTTTATAACCGAGTATAAAAATGAATTGATTTATGACAATCTAAGTTATTGCCTTTTTACTGTTTTAGACGGAGCTATTGAAGTGCAAAATAATACTTCAAAAAATATTATGTATCTTAAAAATAAAGAAACAATTATTTCTACAATGAATGGAAAATTTCTCCGATTAGATACTTTTAAAAATAATAGTGGAATTCAAAAAACATTAATTAAAGGTAAGTAGTTTTATGAAAAACATTGGTGATATTATTGCAATTGGTGGTGGTGGTTTTGGGCGAAATCCAAAACATAATCTCATAGAAAAATATATTTTAAAACAATCTGAAAAAGAAAAACCAAACATATTGTTTATCCCAACCGCAAGTGCCGAAGATAAATCATATATAGTGAACTTTTATGCCTGTTTTTCAAAATTGAAATGCTCACCAAGTCATTTAACTTTTTTTCAACGCACTCCTCGCTTAGATACCTTAATTACTAAAGCCGATATTATTTATGTCGGTGGGGGAAATACAAAAAGCATGTTAGCTGTTTGGCATGAATGGAAGCTGGATAAACTATTATTAAAAGCATACAAAAATGGTAAAATTTTATCAGGTGTAAGTGCCGGAGCTATATGTTGGTTTCAGCAAGGTGTGACCGATTCATGGGCAAGTAACCTTAATACAATGGATTGTCTTGGATTTATAGATGGGATGGCTTGTCCTCACTACCAAGAAGAAAAAAACCGACGTCCAAGTGTGCATGAAATGCTAAAAAGTGGAAAAGCTATATCTGGTTATGCTATAGATGGAGGAGCTGCAGTGCATTTTAAACAAGGAGAGTACTTTAAATCAGTACAATTTTATGAAGATTCTCATGTTTATAGTGTTTCTTCTCAAAATGGAGTCATTGAAGAAGTTCAATTAGAGTGTCAACTTTTAAATAAAAATGACGCTTAGAATTTGTTGCAAATGTAACTCTTGTTAACCAAATTATTGAATTCCTAGAGTAAAACGTTCATAACAGTTTTTTTAGTTACATTAGTAACTTTTATAGTTGCGGATGTAACTAATTCTTTTTAATATTTTAACTATATATTTTACCTATTCAAATAAAGTCTTCATTTTTTTATTCCATTTGATAAATAAAATCTATGATTGAAAAAAATATTAGAATAAATATTAAAGATTATCTTTTGATTGGAGAAGCGCACAGGTGCGCGACGGAGAGATTTGTTCGTAATGTTTCAGAGTTAGGCCTTGATATTACATTTGATCAATGGCTGATATTGGGCCCAATATGGCAATTGAAAGGTGCTTCGCAAAAAGCTCTCGGTAAAATTTCATGTAAAGATAAAACGAACGTTACTAGAATTATCGATTCCTTAGAGAAAAAAAACCTGCTGGTTAGAGTAACGGATCAATTAGATCAAAGGGTTAATCGAGTTATTCTTACCAAGCTTGGAGAACAATTATTTTATGATGTTCTTCCGATAATGCAAAAAACACGTGATCAGATGAATGAAAATGTCTCCGAAAGCGATAAAGCGATTTTTAAATCTGTATTAGCTCAATTAATAGAGAACCATGAAAGCTATTCTTAGGATTAAAAAGTTTGTATTTATTTAAAGTTTATTTAAAAAGTCTACTTCTTTTTTTAGTATGTCTGTTTTTTTCATGTGCTGGAAAACACAACGTTCAAATAGAGAATTTAGAGATTCCAATTCCTCATTCTTGGACTACGCCATTTTCAGATAATCAAGGAATAACGGGGGAATGGTGGTTAGCTTTTCAAGATACAGGCTTAGTTAGTTTTCTTGAAGATTTTAAAAAGAATAATTCTGATATTAAAACTATTTATGAAAATAAAAAGTTAGCAAAATATAGTGCAAAAATAAACTCTTCTTCTATTTTTCCAATAATAAACATGAATGCAAGAATAGATACAAATATTCAAAATCTATCAGGTTTTGGATTTGCTTCATCTTTCACATCAGAAGACGAAGATAATGAAAATAATAAGGATGAAATACTTTCATTTGGAAACACAAATACGGGTATTAATCTAACTCTTCAATGGGAGATTGATATCTGGGGCAGATTAATCAATGCGCGGAAAGCAGCTTATAAAGATTATGATGCCATGGTTTATGATCTAAGTTATCTGCAATTCTCAACCACGGTTAGGAGTGCTCAGTTATACTTTTTAGGAAAAGAATTAGCGGCTCAATTAAAGCTTGCTGAAGATTCGTATAATAGCTTTGTAGAGATTAGAGACCTTGTTAAAGATAGATATCAAAAAGGGTTAAGGTCGAGCTTAGATTATAGGTTAGCTGAAACATCTGTTGCTACTTCGGTAGTGACAATTGAGAAAAGAAAAAATCTATTAAAATCGACTAATCGTCAATTAGAAGTATTGATTGGTCAATATCCTAAAGGTGAATTAATTAAAGATAGTGAATTACCAGAAAAAATGCCAGAAATAGCAATGGGAATACCAATAAACTTGTTAGAGCGAAGGCCCGATATTCAAAGCCTTCTATTTAAAATGGAATCTAATAATTATCAAATAGCTGAAGCAAAAAGAAATTTACTTCCAGGTGTTTTTCTAAATGGCAGTGCAGGGACATCAGCACAAAATATTAAGGATGCTATAAATAAAGACTTTGGAGTTTGGAACCTTGGCTTAAATGTCGCGGCTCCACTTTTTAACGGGAACGTGTTGAAATCTGCAGTTAAAGTCCAAGAAGCATCATATGAAAAGTCCAAACAAGCTTTTTTAAAAGGTGTTTTGACGGCTTTTTCTGAAGTTGAGCAAGAACTTGAATCAAGCCAATCATTGAAAATTCAGCTTAATGCCCTTCAATCAGCGCTAACTCAATCAGAAGATGCATATAACTTATCTAAAGAAAGATATGATAGCGGTGTGACATCGTTAGAGTCTGTTTTAAATAGTCAAAGGCAGTTTAATAATATTAAATCTCAATTTATTACGATTCAAAGGTTGGTCCTTGATAACAGACTTTCTCTAATTCTCGCAATTGGTGGAGACACTTCAATGAATAATAAATAATAAAAAAATGGTATCTAAAATGAAGAAATACGCTGGCCTAATATTTTTAATTATCAGCATAATAATAGCGACTGTTCTATTGATGAGAAAACCTATGGCCATATCAGAGGAAGAGCCGTCAATTACACCATATGTGAAAACAATGATGTTAATACCGCAAACGGTAAGAGCTTCAATATCATCTCAGGGTGTGATTTCACCTTCTTCTGAGATCACTTTAATCTCAGAGTTGAACTCTAGAATTAATTGGATTTCTTTGAAAATGAAAACAGGGTCTAGTTTTCAAAAAGGAGATACATTACTTGTGTTAGATAAACGCGATTATGAATTAGCACTTATTACTTCAGAATCAAATGTTCTCAATGCAAAAGTTAACTTAGAAAGAGAAAAAGCTGAATCTGATTTAGCATCAAAAGAATGGAAAAGAGTTGGCGCTGGAGAAGGTAGTTCTCTCGCTTTAAGGAAACCTCAACTGGCACAAGCGAGAGCTACATATGCGGCCTCAGAAGCAAAATTAGAAGGAGCGCAACGAAATTTAAAACGCACAGTTTTTATTGCACCTTTTGATGGTCGAGTAAGAATTAGAAATGTAGATCTGGGAACAATTGTTTTTCCTGGAACTATTTTAGGTAATATTTATTCAACAAATTCATTTGAAGTACGATTGCCTATCACCGATCAGGATGTTCTTTTTACAGGTCTAGAATTTAATGGAAAGCAAATGCCTAAATCCAACCAGCTAGATGTTCAGTTTTTTTTGGGTGATAACACATTTAAAGGAAAAATTATAAGGGCTGAGGCTGAAGTTGACCCAATTACCCGTATGCTCTCTATTGTAGCTGAAATTAAAAATAATATGGGTGAGCTTCGATCTGTAATCAAAGAGAACCTAGTATTGTCTAGCGACGTAAAAGGACATGTTGACAGTCTGCACCAAAATATTGAGTTGCTAGAGACTATGATTGTTAGGGAAGAAGACCTGACTGCATTGTTTCAAAACTATACGTTAAATTTAAACATTATTCGAGATGTAAACGATGTTCAATTTGCTAGAACTCACCCAAGCAAAACTGGCCTATAGCATCCCCTACGATCTAAAATTTAAACAGTTCATAGTAACAAGCCTAGCAGTATTTTTTTAAAGATGCTCTCTGCCACAATTAATATTCTTCGATACCGGTTCTCG
>ENA-OSJC01003792-OSJC01003792.1-marine-metagenome-genome-assembly--contig:-NODE-3792-length-10637-cov-4.408902_pt1 | contig 10637 bp, 10 predicted proteins | sample MGYA00237885_ERZ534234 | MGnify/ENA primary metagenome ERZ534234 (study PRJEB26413, sample SAMN06343907) | marine metagenome | isolation source: coastal waters | place: Atlantic Ocean: West Antarctic... | reverse complement strand
AATTGCTATAGGGACAAAATCTCTTATTAATGGAACTGACTCGCCTTCAAGGGTAATGATTTCTAGAAAATAATTTTTCTAAAAAGGCTCTTTTATTCTTTTGATTCTTGTTGATATTAAACTATTTTTAAAGAAATAAATATCATTATGAACAAGAAATCAAGAAGAAATTTTATTAAAAAATCCTCTGTTTTAGGAGCTGGGTTTTTTATTGTCCCAAGAAATGTTTTAGGTGGAATTGGGTATACACCCCCAAGTGATCAGTTGAATTTAGCTGCTATTGGTGCGGGAGGAAAAGGTTCTAGTGATATTTTAAATTCCTCAGTAAATGGTCGAGAAAGAATTGGAGCCCTTTGTGATGTTGATTTTTCGGGAAGTGCAAAAGGAACCGTTAAAAAATTTCCTAAAGCAAAGCTGTATTCTGATTTTAGAGAAATGCTAGACAAAGAAAAAGATCTTGATGCAGTTACCATATCCACACCTGATCATGTTCATGGATCTGCTGCAGTTTATGCAATGGAAAGAGACAAGCACGTGTATGTACAAAAACCTATAACGCACAACATAAGAGAAGCTAGATTATTAACCAATCTGGCAAGAAAACAAAAAGTAGTAACTCAAATGGGGAATCAAGGGGGTTCTAATCCATTATTAAACATGGTTCAAGGGTGGGTTGATTCTGGAAAAGTTGGCAAAATTTCCGAAGTCAAAGTATGGACCAACAGACCTGTTTGGCCACAAGGAATAGAAATGATGAAGGCAGATCCTAGTGAAAAACCCGATGCACTGAACTGGGATTTATGGTTAGGTCCAGCTAGTGATAAACCATACACTCCCAATTTACACCCTTTCAATTGGAGAGGCTGGTGGGAATACGGTACAGGAGCTTTAGGAGACGTCGGATGTCATTTAATAGATATTCCTTTTAGGACTTTAGGGTTAAAATATCCCAAAGATGCGGAATGTAGCGTAGGAAGTGTTTACACTAAAATGTGGAATGCTGATTATTTTCCAGAAGGATGTCCTCCTTCTTCCTTAATTACATTAAATTTTGGATCTACAGAAAAAAATAATACTCCCATGCAATTAACCTGGACTGATGGTGGAATTAGACCTCCACATCCAGAAATCATTCCAGCAAATGACGACATTGGAGGGCCAGGAAGTTTAAATGGCGTTTTAATGATTGGAGAAAAAGGAATTATTTCAACCAATATTAATGACAGCTCTCCTCTGACTCCAAAATTATATTTATATAATGGTGAAACAGAATTTGGACCAAAAACCGAAAAGATGTCTGAGCCTGAATATGGGCATCAACGAAAATGGGTAGACGCATGTAAGGCTGGGTTTAATAGTAAAGAACATCTTGATCTAACCTCCTCTTTTGATTATGCTGGTCCAATGACAGAAACTGTTTTGATGGGTAATCTTGCGATTAGAAGCTATATGCTAAGAAAAGAAAATTTAAAAGGGAATTTAGACTTCTTTGCTAGAAAAAAACTTTTATGGGATGGCGAAAATATGAGAATAACTAATCTAGAAGAGGCCAATCAATACGTTACAAGAGAATACAGAGAAGGTTGGAAGATCTAATCTATAGATTATAATATATGGCATTGTTTTTGAATATGTACTTGTATGAAAAATTCTCTTTTATTTATAGTTGCTTTTTTATTAAGCTCGTCTTTAAGTTCGCAAAGAGTTTTTTCAACCAACAAGTCTTACCAGGCTGACATAAAGGTTTTCATAGTTAGTCAAGATTATCAAGCAGACTTGAAGGTTTTTAAAGTTAATCAGCCATATCAAGCCAAGGGGAATGAAGGGCTTTGGTTTTTTGCTAAACAAGAATATAAAGCAGAGAAAAAAATAATGTTCGCAGATTATCAATACCAGGCAGACTTAAAGGTTTATTTCGTTGATTATAAATATCAAGCTGGATGGAAAAATTCTGCTAAAAAACATTTATTATATTGACAATATTAATTTTCAATCCCGCTAATTAATTATCTTTGGAGTTCGTTTAAATTAACAAATGAAGCCAAATCAAAAACTAAATATTCCAAAAAAGACACAGGTTCAAAACATGTTTGATTCTATTTCGATTGAGTATGATTTTTTAAATCGAATCATGACTTTTGGAAATGACATTAAGTGGAGAAAAAAGATCTATACAATTGCTAAATCTTACAGACCAAAAAACATTTTAGATGTCGCCACTGGAACTGCCGACATCGCTTTAGAAATGTCTAAGATTGAAGGTTCTAACATAATTGGACTAGATATATCGGAGAAAATGTTAGATGTGGGGAGAAAAAAAGTTAATAAAAAAAAGTTGTCTGATAAAATAAGTTTAATTTCAGGAGATGCGGAAAACATCCACTACAAGAAAGGGGAATTTGATTTAGTAACTATTGGTTTTGGCGTTAGAAACTTTCAAAACTTAGAAAAAGGGTTAAAAGAAAGTTGTAGAGTGTTAAAGAAAGGGGGTAAATTGATCATTTTAGAAACTTCCGTTCCAGAAAACTCGATAATTAAGTTTTTTTATTTTCTTTTTAGCAGATCTTTTATCCCGCTTATGGGATCTATTTTTTCAAAAGAAAAAACAGCATATCAATACCTTCAAAAATCTGCAGAAAAATTTCCAAGTGGTCAAAAATTTGTTTCTGTTTTGCGAAAATGTGGCTTCACCAACATATCAATAAAGCCTCAAATGCTAGGGGCAACTTCTATTTATATTGCAGAAAAAAGGAATTAAAAAATATAGAACTGATTATGATTTCCATTAATGATTTATTTATAAAATTAAATTCCTTCTATGATAAAAAAACTTCTTTTGTGTGTTATAGATTACCCAACTCAAAAACATTACAATGTTGTTTTGGAAAAGAACAAAAAGTAAATAAAAAACCCTTTCCTAAAGATGCGGGCTTTATAATGATGCCTTTTGAAGAAAGTAATGGAGGATTCTTTATTTCAAATAAAAAAATGTTTACTGCTAAAATTACCAAAGGCTCTTTAAATCGCTCTTTATCAAGTCCATTTGATCAACAAAAAAAGTTTAATTCTTCTAAAGAGAGTTATCTTAAAAAAGTTCTTGAAATTACCAGTTTAATATCAAAAACAGAACTAACTAAGCTTGTCTACTCTACAAGTTTTGAATTGGATTTAATTGAAAATAATTTCGAAGCTTACTTCAAAAAGCTCTTAAGCTTGTACGAAAATGCTTTTTGTTATTTGTTTTATCATCCCAATGAAGGATTTTGGATGGGCGCAAGTCCAGAAACCCTTTTAGAAATTCAAAACAAAAAAATCTCAACGATGGCCCTAGCAGGGACAAAAAAAAGAGAAATAACTCGCTGGGGAGATAAAGAGATTCTAGAACAAAAAATTGTTAAAGATGAAATTACGAAAAACTTAACTCCTCTTTGCAAAAGTCTTAAAGCAACAAATTCTAATACCATAAAAGCAGGGATTGTTGATCATTTAAAAACTACTATTTCCGGAACAACAAACGCTAGCCCTAGTGAAATTATTAATGCTATTCATCCTACCCCGGCCGTTGGTGGGGTTCCCAAAGAAAAAGCTATTTCAATTATTAAAACAAAAGAATCTCATAATCGATCTTTTTATTCTGGATATTTAGGAGAAATAAATAATCTAAACTGCCAGCTTTTTGTAAACCTAAGATGTGTTCATATTAAAAAAAATAAAGCGAAAATATTTGTTGGTGGGGGAATAACTAAAGACAGTAATCCTGAAAAAGAATGGGAAGAAATAATGAATAAATCTCAAACAATATTGGATGCTCTTTTTATGTAGTCCATTAATTCATTTACTACATTTGTGATGTGATGATGTATCCAACAATCCCTTCAGCGCAAACAGTGATTCTCTCTTGTTTAAAACTTGGGATTAAAGATGTCGTTATCTCACCTGGATCAAGAAATGCTCCACTCACAATTGGGTTTGCTTCAAATAAAGAGTTCAATTGTTACAGTGTTGTAGACGAGAGATCTGCAGGGTTTTTCGCATTAGGAATAGCACAACAAACGAAAAATCCAGTGGTATTGTTGTGTACTTCTGGCTCTGCCCTTTTAAATTATGCTCCGTCAGTTGCAGAAGCCTTCTTTAGCGAAATCCCCTTAATTATTCTTTCTGCCGACAGACCAAAGTATAAAATCAATATTGGAGACGGACAAACCATTAATCAACTTAACGTTTTTGCCAAAAATATCTTAAGTTCTAATGCTTTACTTCAAGATCTTACACATCAAACCGAATCCATACTAAAAAGCAATAAACAAAAGTTGTTGCGTCCAAACCTGAATATTAAAGAATTAGAAAAGCTACAAGAAGAAGTTCAAAAATCCAATGAAGAGCTCTTAAGCGATAATATTAATGCGTCTATTTTATTGCAAAAACCCGTTCATATTAATATTCCCTTAGAAGAGCCTTTTTATGATTTTACAGAAAATCCATCAATTACTCTTTCAAATAAAGTAAAAAGAAAAGAAAAGCAGTTCGCAAATTTTAAGCTTTCTGAATATAATAATGTAATAACGAAAAACTCTAAAATAATCGTTTTAGTTGGAGCATCTAACCCTAATTGTTTATCCAAAGATGTCATAAACAAAATAAAAACTAACTCAAATATTGTTGTATTAACCGAATCTACATCCAATTTACATGACAATTCTTTTTTTGGAAAGATTGATCAATTAATAGCTCCCATAGAGCTCTTAAAAAACACACATCTGCTTTTTAAAGATCTAAAACCTGATCTTTTGATAACAATCGGAGGAATGATCGTTTCAAAAAAAATCAAATCTTTTTTAAGGGAATACTCTCCTAAACTTCATCTTCATATTGGAAAAAGTGAAGCAAATGATACTTTCTTTAGTGGCGTAAAGCACCTTAAAGTTAGTCCTAACTTATTTTTTGAAAATAAATTACCGGAAACACCCGTTTCCTCGATTTTTTATAATTCATGGCAAAGTCTTTCGATAAAAAGAGTTTATGCTCACAATAAGTTTGTAAAGAGTGCCAAGTTTTCAGATTTTATTGTTTTTTCTATTTTATGTTCTCGAATTCCTTTTCAGTATCAAATTCAGGTAGCCAATAGCTCCCCAATAAGGTATCTCCAGCTTTTTAACCTCTCTAACTCAAATAATATTTACTGCAACAGAGGAACCAGTGGGATAGACGGAAGCACGTCTACAGCAGTTGGAGCTTCTGTGGCTAGTGATTCTCCGGTGCTTTTAATAACTGGAGATTTAAGTTTTTTCTATGACATAAATGGACTTTGGAATAATTATATTAAATCAGACTTTAGGGTCATTTTAATTAACAATAGTGGTGGTGGAATTTTCCGAATTCTACCAGGTCACAATGATGATGAAATCTTTTCAAAGTTTATAGAAACAAAACATAATTTAAAGGCCAAAAAATTAGCGGAACTTTATGGGTTTGACTATCAGAATAAAAAAACAAAATTGGGAATTAAAATTGCTTTAAAAACTTTTTTTAAAAAAAACCAAAAACCAAAAATTTTAGAAATCACTACTCCTTCAGGCTTAAGTTCAAAGACTTTAAAAAATTACTTTGAATTTTTGTCCAAAAATTGAAGTGTGTTTAATTTTTAGAAGCCTTATATTTGATAAAAAATATTGTTGATGAAAATCAAGTGGAATAGCATAAAAAAATACTCTGATATAAAATTTGAATTTTACAATGGGGTAGCAAAAATCACTATCAATAGACCTAAAGTTTACAATGCTTTTAGGCCAGAAACAAACATTCAAATGCTTGAAGCTATTGATGTTTGCAGAGAGCGAAACGATATTGATATTGTTATTTTTACTGGTGCAGGAGAAAAAGCGTTTTGTAGCGGGGGTGATCAAAATGTAAAAGGCTCGGGAGGTTATATAGGAGACGATGGAGTACCCCGCTTAAACATCTTGGATTTACACAAAAAAATCCGAGAGATTCCTAAGCCTGTTATCGCTATGGTAAATGGATATGCTATTGGCGGAGGACATGTACTGCATGTCGTCTGTGACCTTACTATCGCTAGTGAAAATGCTGTGTTTGGACAAACCGGCCCTAAAGTGGGTAGCTTTGACGGGGGCTTTGGATCCTCATATTTAGCTCGACATGTTGGACAAAAAAAGGCAAGAGAAATCTGGTTTTTATGTGAACAATATTCTGCAGATGAAGCTTTAAAAATGGGTATGGTAAATAAGGTCGTCCCTTTAAAGGAGCTGGAAGAGGCTACCGTTGAATGGTGTTCTATAATGCAAAAAAGAAGTCCTCTTGCCTTAAGAATGATAAAAAGAAGTCTTAATGCAGAATTAGATGGCCAACACGGACTAATGCAGCTTGCTGGAGATGCTACTCTACTATATTACCTAACTGAAGAAGCTCAAGAAGGTAAGAATGCTTTTTTAGAAAAAAGAGAACCCAATTTTAAAAAATATCCGAAATTCCCATAGGATTAATCGTTTTAAACTTTAAGAAAGATGTCTTCAAGGCTTAAAGATTGGATTTTAGCAGCTAGACTTAGAACAATTCCTTTGTCTATTTCTGGAATACTAGTAGGTTCATTTGCTGCAATTTCTGAAAACAAGTTCAATATTTATATTTTTCTATTGGCCATTTTCACTACGATTTTTTATCAAATCTTATCAAACTTTGCCAATGATTATGGAGATGGTATAAAAGGGACTGATGACAATAGAATTGGTCCAAAAAGAATTGTTCAAAGTGGTAAAATTAGTGTAGAAAAAATGAAAAAAGGTATTTTTATAGCGGTCATCATTTCAATATGCTCAACATTAGCTCTAGTGTTTCTTTCTTTAAGGAAAGACACCCTTGGTTTAATCATATTTCTTTTACTTGGATTAGCGGCAGTCATTGCGGCTATAAAATATACCGTAGGACAAAATGCTTACGGATATTTAGGCCTTGGTGATCTTTTTGTTTTTTTGTTTTTTGGACTTGTTAGCGTGCTAGGTTCCAATTACTTGTTTACCTCCTCCTTTAATTCTCTTTTAATTTCTCCAGCCTGCACAATTGGGTTATTGAGTGTTGGGGTTCTAAACTTAAACAACATGAGGGACATAGAAAATGATCAAAAGTCTAAAAAAAACACATTAGCCGTAAGATTGGGCGCTTTCAAATCAAAAATTTACCACTATTTTTTAATCTTTAGTTCGATAGTGCTAATGGTGATCTTTCATGTTCAAATAGAAAACGATTCTGTTCTGTTTTTATCTTTAATTTTTGGTAATATTTGTTGGCTCATTTTTCATGTATTTAAAGTTTCAAAAGTTAAAAGTCCAAAAATATTTGATGGATACTTAAAGCATTTGGTTTTTTCTACTTTTTTTTACTCCATTATTTTATCAATTTATTTCTTTAAAATTTTCTAATTAATGAAAGCGTATTATTTTAAATATTTATTAAATTTTAAAATGCCTAGCGGTACTTCCAGGGGAGTTCTTAATAATAAAGAAAGCTGGTTTATTATAATTATTAACGGAGATAATTATGGAATAGGAGAATGTAGTCTAATAGAAGGACTTAGCCCTGATCCTTTTTCTACATTTGAATTAAAACTAAAAGACGTGTGCAATAAAATTAATCTTGGTCTTAAAACTTTGTCTAGAGAATTAGAGAACTATCCTTCGATTTTATTTGGACTGGAAACGGCTTATCGTTCGTTTAAAAATGTAAGTCCTTTTGTTTTTTCAGAATCTAAACTAACTAAAGGGCAAGACTCTTTATCCATCAATGGCTTAATTTGGATGGGCGAAAAATCTTTTATGAAAAATCAAATAAAAGAAAAAATTAAAGCTGGGTTTAATTGTATAAAAATAAAAATTGGAGCTTTGGATTTTGATTTAGAATGTGAACTTTTAAAATCTCTCCGATCTGAATACCTAGAATCTGATATTGAAATAAGAGTGGATGCTAATGGGTCTTTTTCCTGCGATTCAGCTTTTGAAAAACTAAATAGACTTTCAGATTTTAAAATACATTCTATAGAACAGCCTATCGGAGTTAGGCAATGGCAAGAAATGGCTTTACTTTGTGAGAAATCTCCGATTCCAATAGCTTTAGATGAAGAGCTTATTGGGGTTTTTGACGTAAAAGAACAGAAAAAAATGTTAATTGAAATAAATCCAGATTATATCATTTTAAAACCAAGTTTAATAGGCGGGCTTAGTAAAGCAGATGGTTGGATAAAGCTGGCAAACTCTTTAAAGATTAATTGGTGGTCTACTAGCGCTCTAGAAAGTAATGTTGGGCTTAATGCTATTTCTCAATGGGTGTTTGATAAAGCTCCTTTGTTACAACAGGGTTTGGGCACCGGAATGCTCTTTTCTAACAATATAGACTCCCCTTATTACATTGAAAATGGCTTTCTTAAATACAATCCTAATACCGATTGGGATTCCAGTTTGTTCAAAGTTTACCTATCTTAAGTATGGGAGGAATACACCAAAAAATTCATTCTGAATTTAAAATCAACGGAATCTCTTTTGTTAGATCAGAACTTATAACAAAAAGCAAAAGTTCTTTAAATAAAAACAAGGCTTTATTCTCTTTTCTCTTAGAGTGGCTAAATGATAGCTCTCAAATTGAACTTCAAACTTCTGGATCAACAGGCAAATCAAAAAGAATAAAAGTAAATAAAAAGTCAATGATTGTGTCGGCACAAAACACTGCAAAATACTTTAATCTTAAGCCGGGAGAGAGTGCGTTGCTTTGTTTACCTATAACTTTTATTGCAGGTAAAATGATGGTAGTAAGAGCTGTCGTATTGGGCCTCGATCTATATGTTACTAAACCAAGTGGCTCCCCAGTAAATCAGTTGTCTAAAAGTTTTGATTTTATTGCAATGACACCTTTTCAGTTGGAAAAAACAATCAATCATATACATAAAATAAAATGTTTACTTGTTGGCGGAAGCCCTGTGAGCGAAAGTTTACGAGAAAAAATTGTAAATAAAACATCGGGTGTATTTGAGACTTATGGAATGACCGAAACCGTCTCTCACGTTGCTATTAAAAACTTAAGCTTAGGGGAAAATTCATTTAAGAGCATCCCTGGAATTACGTTTAGCAACAACATGGGCTGTTTAGAAATTAACGCTCCTTTTATTTCTAAATTACCTGTTTTAACAAATGATAAAGTTGAACTAATTTCCGATACTAGATTTAAATGGATTGGAAGAAATAGCCTTATAATAAACTCTGGTGGAATTAAATTTAATCCTGAAAAATTAGAAAAAACTTTAAGTAATTGTTATTCTCAGCCTTTTATAATAAGTAGCTTGCCAGACTCTCTGTTAGGAGAGAAAATTGTAATAGTTTTTGAAAATAAAATTCCGTTTAACTTTAACCAATCTTTCGACAAATTAAAAAAACACGAAAGACCTAGGGAGGTATTCTATCTAGAAAATTTTAGCAGGATAAACGGGAAGATTAATAGAAAAATTATTAAAAATAAAATTTTAAATAAATTTAAAGATGGAAACTAAAGAAGAAGAGTTTTGGAACACTGCCACCCATTTTGTAGGCCTGATTTTTAGTTTAATAGGCTTGCCTATATTGCTCTATTATGATCAAAACCTTACGGATTTTAGCTTAGTTAGTATTCTTTTTTTTGAATTTGGAATGATTTGCGTTTACACCTCCTCTACTTTATATCATTATACTACAAATTTAAAAACAAAGCATAAGCTTAGGATTTTTGATCACATTAGTATTTTTTATTTAATTGCAGGTTCCTATGCCCCGATTTGTCTAATAACCCTATACAATAGTTCGGGTGTGAAAATTTTTGTTTCTGTACTTGCTATAGCATTATTAGGAACCATTTTTAAGGTTTTTTATACTGGTAAATTTGAAAAGTTTTCGTTATTTCTTTATCTAGCGATGGGATGGTTAATTGTTTTAGACTTTGGCGCGATGCTAAACCTCTTGAGTTTTAACGGGCTTATCCTTTTAGTTATTAGTGGATTATTTTATTCGTTTGGAACCGTTTTTTACAGCCTCCAAAAAATGAAATATTCTCATGCAATTTGGCACTTATTTGTTATGGCGGGAAGCACTTCTCATTATTTATTAGTATTATTCTATATAATATAGATTGTTCTTATTCATTAAAATAACTTTATATTTATAATAATGTCTAAAAATAATTCTAGAAGAAATTTTATAAAAAACACCTCTTTAGGTATTGCTTTTTCCGCTTTCCAAACTTCCTATGGACAAAGCCCTTTTCGTCAAAAGAATGATGCAATAGGACACGGAGACTTTAAGTTTAATATCAATAAAGATTGGGGGGTTCAAGACCCAAACTCTTACCCTATAGATCACTGCCATGAAATGGTTATAGATTCTAAAAATAGGATTGTTTTAACTACAACCCATCCTAAAAATAATATTTTAATTTACGATAGATCTGGCAAGATTTTAGATTCGTGGGGCATTAACTACAACGGCGCGCACGGATTAACAATATTTGACGAAAATGGAGAAGAGTTTTTATTTATCACTGACCCTGAATCCCATAAGGTTTGCAAAACAACTTTAAGGGGAAAGAAAATTTTAGAGTTAAATTTTCCA
>ENA-OSJC01003788-OSJC01003788.1-marine-metagenome-genome-assembly--contig:-NODE-3788-length-10643-cov-7.989021_pt1 | contig 10643 bp, 10 predicted proteins | sample MGYA00237885_ERZ534234 | MGnify/ENA primary metagenome ERZ534234 (study PRJEB26413, sample SAMN06343907) | marine metagenome | isolation source: coastal waters | place: Atlantic Ocean: West Antarctic... | reverse complement strand
GATTTTAGAAACTATATAGGAGAAAAGTCTTGGGAATATTTAGATCATCAAGGTTATGATATGTCACAATACACAACTATGTTTAGTGAGATGTGGGTACAAGAGTTTGCTAAAAAAGGTGGTGGACATCACTCAGCGCACGTACATTGGAATCAACATGTATCAGGTTTTTACTTTTTAAAAGCAAGTGATAAAACATCATTACCAGTATTTCACGAACCGAGGACCGGTGCTAGATCTACAAAATTAAAAATGAAAGATCAAAAAGGTGTACTTCCTGGATCAGAATTAATTCACTTTAATCCTACACCTGGAACACTAATTATATTTCCAGGATATTTAGAACATGAGTTTAGTGTAGACTTTGGTATTGAACCTTTTAGATTTATACATTGGAATATACAAGCGATCCCAAAAGAAATGGCTAAAGATGTTTAAGAAAAATAAATACGTAGTTATTAAACAAGCCATCAATAAAGAGTTAGCAGAGTTTTTATACAATTATTTTAGTATGAAAAAACAAGTAGCTAAAACTTGTTTTGATAAAAGATTTATATCTCCATTTGAAAATATGTTAGGTACTTGGGATGATGAACAAATTCCAAATACTTACTCTCACTACAGTGATGTAGCTATGGAAACTTTAATGTTAAAGTGTCAACCTCTTATGGAAAAAGCTACAGGATTAAAACTATATCCATCTTATACTTATGCAAGAATTTATAAAAAAGGTGATGTACTTAAAAGACATAAAGATAGATTTAGTTGTGAGATATCTACAACTATGAATTTAGGGGGTGATGATTGGCCAATATATTTGGAACCATCTGGCAAAGAAGGTTTAAAAGGAAAAGCAATAAATTTAAAACCAGGTGATATGTTAGTCTATTCTGGTTGTCATTTAGAACATTGGCGTAATAAGTTTAAAGGTAAAGATTGCGCTCAAGTATTTTTACACTATAACAATAGAAAAACTCCAGGATCTAAAGATAATATGTTTGACAAGCGTCCTCATTTAGGTCTTCCATCCTGGTTTAAACGATGATATAATCCCTATAATGGAGGCAGTACTCCACCATACCTACTGCCTCCTTTATAAGGATTTTATTTTATGTTATTTGGAGACAGTACATTTTCGGAACTACCTTTTGCTACAGATACTGTAGGAACAAGAGCAGAGATTGCTGTTGGGGCTAATCCCTTAACAATGGCAATTGGAGTTTTTTCTATTTCAGCTACTACTATTATAGCAGACATGACTGCTACTCCTATGACTTTGTCAAGTGCGTTAGCCTCGGTTATAACTAATGTTAACTTAACAGCTACAGCCACACCACTAGTTATGACTACTACTTTAGCTACAGCATCGGGTGCAGCTAACATTAACATCGGTACTAATATCTTGACTTTAAGAACACAGGATGCTACTGCTACAACTGGAGCAATTGCAAGTCCAGGATCTACTGCGTTAACTTTAACAACTACAGAAGCTGGAGTTATTGTATGGAACCCAATCAATCCTAATACAAATAGTGTTTGGAAAGAAATAAAACCTTACGGAGGAACACCATAATATGGCATCAAATTTTTCAGGAGATTTACAATTAGAACTTATGACAACTGGCGAGAATGCTGGTTTATGGGGAACAATAACAAATAAGAATTTACAAATTTTAGAATTAGCATCTAGTGGATATTTTTCTACAAGTATTGCAGCAGCAAATTTAGTTTTAAGTTTAGATGCAGGTTCTGCCTTAGGAGCTACAACAGCTACAGGTAAGAATTTTATGATAGAAGTAACCGGTACACTAGCAGCTAGTCGTATTATTACTATGCCAGTAGGCGCTGAAAGAATATTTATAATTAAAGATAGCACAGCAAGAGCAAATTCTAATTTTACTATTGGTGTACAAAACGTAGGAGCAAGTGCTGCAGGAATAATACCTGTACCAGTTGGCTCAACTTGTATGTTTTATACAGATGGTACGGGAGTGGATTCTATGAAACTTTTAGCCATTTCAAACAAAGGAAATGTTACAGTACAAACAGGAACTAACACTCCTTACACAGCAGTTAACGGAGATATTATTTTTGGAGAAACAGCTAATGGTGGTGGTGGAACTATTGCTGTTAATTTACCTGTAGGAGTTGCTGGTCATACAGTTACTATTATGGATGCATCTACTTCTGGAGGTTTCTCTTCTTTTAATTGTACCATTACTCCTAACGGAGCTGAAAAAATTCAAGGCGGTACAGGTGGAGCAGCAATTGCACTAAATCAAAACAATCAATCCGTTACATTAATATACACTAACGCTGCCAAAGGTTGGCAAAAATTATCAAATAACCAATAGGAGTTTTAATTGCTTACGGAAATTAAATTTGCTCCGGGAATAGACAAACAAGACACAAGTGTAGGTGCTACAGGTCGTTGGGTAGATTCAGACTTAGCTAGATTTAGATATGGACTTCCAGAAAAAATAGGAGGATGGTCTTCTCTTTTACCAGATACTATTCAAGGAGTAGCAAGAGCTCAACATTCTTTTGTTGATAAAGAAGGAAATAGATATGTTGCTATTGGTACAGATAAATTTTTACTTATATATTTTGAAGGACAGTTATTTGATATAACTCCTTTTGTTGATAACAATGCAGGAACAGAAACTACTTTTGCTTCTACTCTAACAACTAATAGCACAGCACCTGGAACTTCTGTTACAATTACTACTACTGGCGATCATGGATTACTTGTAGGAGATATGGTTATTTTAGATGCAGTGACTATGCCTACAGGATCTAGTATTGCTGCTTCAACTTTTGAAGATAAATTATGTCAGGTTATATCTGTTACATCATCCACAACTTTTACTATTACATCACCTTCAGCAGAAACTAATGGTGGTGGAGGAAATTTAACTGGAGGAAGTGCTTGTACTGTTAAGCCTTATGTTGGTGTAGGTCCAGCTGCTCAAACTTATGGTTATGGATTTGGTGCTGGTTTATGGGGTGGAACAGTTGCAGGTGTATTACAAAATGATTTAGATGGAGCGTTGGCCGCGAATACAGCAGGTAACAATGGATCAGCTACACAAATACGTTTAACATCGGCAACAGGTTTTCCTACAGCAGGTGGTACAATAGCTATAGAAAATGAATTAATAACTTATACTGGTGTAGCAGGTAATGAATTAACAGGGATTACAAGAGCTACTAATGGAACGGCGACAGCAATTCACGCAGATGGTACTGTAGTTGTAAATGCTACTAATTTTAATGGATGGGGTTCAGCTGTTATTGCTTCTACTATTGAATTAGAACCTGGTCTTTGGTCTTTAACTAACTGGGGTGATGTTTTAGTTGCAACGATTGCCAATGGTAAAACTTATACGTGGGATTCTTCAGCATCTGCAAGATTAACTATTAGAGCTTCAAGAAGAACTTTATCTCCAGGATCAAATAGTATACAAAATTCAGAATACTACACAGCAATAGGTGTTTTAACTGCAGCAAATACTTTAGGAGGTCAAGACGAAGAAGCAGTAGGTAATCCTACAGCATCAAGATTAACACTAGTATCTCCTACAACTAGACACTTAATTCATTTAGGTACAGAAACAACTATCGGTGATCCTTTAACACAAGATGATATGTTTATTAGATTTTCTAATGGTGAACAACTAAACCAATATACACCTCTTGCTACAAATTCTGCAGGTACACAAAGATTACAAGATGGAACTAAAATTGTTGGAGCATTAATTGCTAAAGAAAATATTTTAGTATGGACGAACAACGCACTATACACAATGAAATTTGTTGGTGCACCTTTTACATTTGGCTTTGAGCAAGTTGGTACTAACTGTGGTTTAATAGGTAAGAATGCAGCTGTTGAAATTGATGGTGTTGCTTACTGGATGTCTAACAATGGTTTCTTTGCATTTGATGGTACAGTAAACTCACTACCTTGTAGTGTAGAAGATTATGTTTTTGATGATGTTGATACCACTAAAGGTCAACAAGTTGCAGCAGGATTAAATAATTTATTTACAGAAGTTGTTTGGTGGTATCCATCTGCAGGTTCTGATTTTAATAATAGATCTGTTGCTTATAATTATGGTGAAGCTAAACAACCACCACTAGGTACATGGTATACAAATACTAATGTTAATTTTAATAGAACAACTTGGATGGATACACTTATTTATCCTCAAGCTTATGCAACATCTTATAATAGTGCAGGTGCAGGAACTTTTCCTGCAGTAGTAGGTCAAGTAGGTTTAGGTAATACAACTTATTTTGCACAAGAATCGGGGACGGATCAAACAAATCCCGATGGTAGTACTACTACATTAGAGTCTTTTATTCAGTCTTTTAGTTTTTCTTTACAACCAGATCAAAGTGAAGTATTTCTAGCTATGAGAAGATTTCTTCCTAACTTTAAAGTACTAATAGGAAACAATCAGATAACACTTTCAGTTAAAGATTTTCCAGCGCAAGATGATATACAAACAGGATTAAGTCCTTTTACAATTACTTCATCTACTTTAAAAGTTGACACTAGAGCAAGGGGAAGATATGCAAATTTAAAAATAGCCAATACAGGAGCCGGTGAGTCTTGGAGATTTGGTACTTTTCAAGTAGATATACAACCTGATGGGAGAAGAGGATAATGACAAAAATAGTAGTAAGATTACCTGAACCTAGAAAAGAATATAGTGAGGATAATCAAAGACAAATTAACAGATCTATTACTTTGATTGTAGAACAATTAAATGCTACATACCTAACACAATTAAAAGAAGATTCAGAAAGGTACAGTTGGTTTAATGGCTAATATATATAGAAAAATAAATGACGATTTAATAACAGGTACTCAAAAAGATGTTTATACAGTACCGGGTAATACTAGAGCTTTAATAAAATCTATTCACATTTACAATGAAGGTGCTGGAAGTGCTGTGGTTACAATTAAAATTAATTCAAACAGTGTAGATTATTTTTATGGTAAAAAAACTATAGCAGCAGATGCTACTGAAGAATTTATTATTAACATATTAGTCTTACAAGAAAATGATAAGTTAAAAATGTTATCAGATATTACAGGACCAGACGTAACCATTAGTATATTAGAAACAAACAGAGAGGATTTATAATGTCATTTACTGAAACACCACCAAGCATAAGATGGGAAACAATAGAAGGAAGAAAAGTTCCTATTATAACTCCTGAATGTATAGTAACTTTAACTCATATAGACACAGGAAAAGAGTATAATTCAGATGAAGAAGCAACGGCTGATGTTAATGATCCTAATACTACAACAGAAACTAAACACATTAGACGTGATGTAGAGTTAAGAGTAGCTCAAATTCCACTAGGATCTGATAGTAAATAGCGTTGACTAGACTGGAAAACTCTAGTAAATTGTAGTATAATAGCATATATACAAGTCTTGCTAACTTGCTTTTCACAACTAATTTATAAATAAAATATGGGATTCTTTAAAAAATTAATACGTAAAGTAACAAAGCCTGTCTCTAAGGTATTAGATAAAGTAGTACCTAATGAGATAAAACCTTTCTTACCCTACGCTGCAGCATTCGCGCCTATGTTCGCGCCAGGAATGTTTGCTAGTGGAGCAAGTGGATTAGGTAACTTATTTAAATTAGGACAATTTGGTGGAGGAGCTTTACTAGGTGGTGGTTTAAATGCATTGGGTCAGTTATCTCAAGAAGGTAACGAAGGAGATCTTAATTTATTATCCACAGGAATAGGAGCTTTATCGGGTGGTATGTCTCAAGCAAAAGCAGGGGATTTTGCAAAAATGAAAAGTGGAAGAGCTATAGGAGTAGATAAATTTGATAACCCTATATTTAATAGTGATCCAAGTAAATTAAATTTTTTAGATAAAACTAAAAACTTTGCTTTAGAAGGTTTAGAAAAAGGTTCAGGAATAATGAGAGCAGGAGCAGCAGATCCATTTAGTATGGATGGTTTAAAAGCTATAGCATTACCTGCTTCTAATGTAATAGGTGAAGGAATGGCTAACGAAGCAAGGAAAGCACAGAAACAATATGAATTAGATTTAGCAGCTTACAATCAAGAACAAGATGATTTAATGGATATCCCTGGAAGATCAGCTACTTTTTTACAAGCATATAGAGCTTATGGTATTGACGAAGATACTATTCAAGATAGAATGGAAGGCATGGATTTAATATATAGTGCACCTGGTGCACAAAACGGTGGTATTATGGGTTATAATATGGGTGGTAGAGTTAATTTTTATGATGGTGGTTTTGGCGGCATAGAGTCTGCTGTGCAAAATGTTAAAGATAGAGATCTTAAAGAAAATTTAACAATAGCAAAGGACACCAATATGGATATGAAATCATTAGCTGAAGAATTTTTAGCAACTTATAAAAGACAACCAAATTCTTATGATGAGTTAATGGAATTTTATAAAAAGAAAAATGGATACAACGCTGGTGGCGAAGAAGTAGTTGAAGAACAAGTTATAAATGCAGCTAATGGTGGTATCATGAATGCTAGAGTACCTTTTGTATCTGGTGGTTTTGCTAAAGGTTTAATTAATGCAGCTAGATTTTCAGACGAAGCACCTTTAATGTTAAGAAATGTTGATGAAGTTCCTTCAGGATTGGTAGATGAAATGGGTCAACCATTAAGAAGAAGTGTAGATGAAGTACCTCCAGGAGTAATAACAGAAAAAATGGGTCCGGGATTATCAGAATTTCAATCTGCTAACAGACAACGAATGGGTCCTGGGATGTTAGATTATACGGCTGCGGGTAATCCTCAAAGACAAATGGCTGAAGAATTTATTCAATCTATTAGAACTTCAGATGGTGCTATTGATTATAAAATAGCAGAAGCACAAATAGGTAGAGGAATTAAATTAAAAGGTAATGAAACTATAGAAGAATTAATTGAATTGTTTTTATACACAGGTCCTAACAAAAAAGCTATTGCTGCTATTGGTGCAGGATATGCAGGGTTAGGTGGTATGGCTGCAACAGACATGGCTGCCAAGGGTGGTATCATGGGTTATAATAGTGGTGGAAGTGTACTACCAAATGGTGTAGAAATGGATTATAGAGGTGGTGGATTTATTCCTATGGGATCTAAAGAGAGAGCAGATGATGTCCCTGCTAGAGTAAGTAAAAATGAATTTGTTATGACTGCCGATGCAGTAAGAGCAGCAGGTGGTGGAAGTGTTAATCAAGGAGCAAAAAAGATGTATGAATTAATGAATAACCTAGAGGCAAAAGCATAATGGCTGTACAAGAAACAAGACAACTCGTAAACCCAACTTTAGAAGCATCACTTACTAATTTTCTTAAAAAAGTAGATCCACTTGTTGGACAACAACTTAATACTTCAACGTATGCACCACAAGTAGCAGCAAGAAACGCTTTACAAACAGGTCCTGAAGGTCAAGTAGCAGGACTAATGACTGATGCTCAAAATAGATCAACCGCGGCCCAAGGTTTAGGTTCACTAACTGGTACCGGTGTAGGTACAGGAGCAGGTTCAATCCAATCCTATATGTCACCTTACCAACAACAAGTTATCGATGCATCACTATCTGAGTTTGATAGAAATGCAGCTATGCAACAAACAGGTGCAAGAGATCAAGCTATTCAAAGTGGAGCTTATGGTGGTGCGAGAGAAGGTCTTATGCAAACTGAAGCTTTAAGAAATAGTAATACAAATAGAGCACAATTAAATGCACAATTATTAAATCAAGGTTTTGGTCAAGCACAAGCGGCAAGAGGAGCAGATCTTCAAGCACAACAAGGATTAGGTGCTTATCAACAAGGATTAAATCAATTCCAACAAGGTCTAGGTGGTTACTCTCAACAGTTAGGTAATGCACAACAAGGCTTTACTCAAGCTGGGTTAGATGCAACACAAATTGCAAATAGAGAAGCACAGTACGAACCATTTACAAGATTAGGTTTAGTTGGACAACAACTAGCACAAATACAACCTGGAGCTTTTGCTTCACAGACTGTAGGTTATGCACCTCCAGCACAACCAGCAAGTCCAATGGCTAGCTTCTTAGGTGGCGCGGCCGGTGGAGCGGGGATTATGGGTAAACTAGGACTATTTGGATAATGAGTAAAATTTATAGACGACCAATGTTTAGAGGTGGTGGAAAAGTTTCTAGTTATGGAAACGGAATTGCTGCACCTTTAGTACCTGGTTATCAAATGGGTGGAAATGTTAGTGGTGGTATAGTAAATTTACCAGGTGGTTATGCGTTAACAGCTGATCAAAGACTAGCTAGTCTTGTAGCTCAAAAAAGAGATTTAAATTCAATGAACATTCCTACTCTGCCAAGTAATGTTTCTCAAGACATGATGTTAGGAAGCGAAATATTAGCTGCCGCAAGAAATAGAATGACACAAAATGATGCGTACAGAGGAGTACCCAAGGGAGTAGTAATAAATAATGATCCACCTACAGATGCCGAAAATGATGATGCACAGTTAGTAGAAAATTTAACAGGTTTAGATGGTCAAGGAGGTATGGAAGAGGAATTTGAGTCAGTTACAAAAGTTGACGGAACTGGTAGTGAGACATCTACAACTAACGATGCTGTGTATGATACTGTAAAACCTTATATAGGTGCTAAAGAAGGTATGGATGAATCTACTAAAATGTTATTTAGAGGAGCTTTAGATGGTACTCGGGGCGGTAATGAAGAATATAAAGAACAGCTAAGAAGAGAAAAAATAGGTGGTAGAGATTTAGGATATCAAGACGAGTTAATGTTAGAAAATTATAAAAAATCCAAAGCAGATGACGCAACAAATTCTGCTAAAAAAGTAACTGATTTATTAACTGGTAAGGGTGGTGATGGTGGAGAATCTACATCTATCAGTGCTAAAGATGCTATCAGAGAAAACCAAGAATTATTTAAAGATCTACTAGGAAGTAAAAAAGCTAGAGGCCAAGATATATCTGACATGTTATTAAGATTTTCAGGCTCACAGGGTAATACTCTTGGAGAAAAATTCCAAAACTACACTAGAGCAGAGTCAGCAGCGGGTCCAGGTAGAGGTGAAAAAATTAATCAAACTGCAGCAGCATTAGCTATTAATGATTACGTTGCAGGTAAGAGATCTAAAGAACAAGCTGAAGTACTTAAAGGTAAAATAGATTATGAGTATGGCAAAAAAGGACAAATGGTAAACGTTCAACCAGGTGATGATGTACAGACAGCTCTATTTAAAATAGCTAAAAAAGGAGATGTTAAACCAAATAGTGATGCAGCTTTAAAATATTTAATAGGAATGAAAGATTCGTCAGCAACTGGAAATAAAGTTTTCAGACAAGATAAACTTGACCTAGATGATATAGTAAATAAAGAAGGTCTGGTATCTAAAAAAGCTAAGAAAAGATTAAAAATTGGTTATAATATTATAGAAGAAGACGGTGTTAAAAATATTGTTACTTGGGATGGAACCAACTATGATATTTTAACTATCGGTGAAATATGGACACGGTAGATTATGGCTACTTTAGCAGAATTTAGATCTAAGAATAATACAGGATCAAGTGTTTCTGGATCAAGTGGAGAAGATTTTAATTTTGGAGATGAGGATTCAGGTTGGTTAGCTTCAATGGCTGCTGGTGTACCTTCTGGTATATTTAAAATATTTGAAGGTGTTGCAACATTGGGTGCAACTTTAATGGATTTAGGTGTAGATAAGGATAGAGCAGACTCTGTAGAAGATTTTTTTGCTAAGATAAATCCTTTTGATGAAGCAGCAAATGCTACAGCTGCTGGAAAAATTACAGAATTAATTGTTAACTTAGGTGTACCTGGAGTACCTGCCTATAAAATAGGAAGTGGTTTATTTAATGCTGCAACTAAAGCTAAAAAAGCGGGTAACTACATGGGTAAAATTAAAAGTATAGCTCAAGGTTCAGCAGCAACTGGATTATCAGATGCAATATTTGTAGGAGACGTAGAAAAAGCAGGGACCTTTGGAGATTTTATGGGTGGTCCTACAGCCATAGATAGAAATTCTGAAACAGCTACCGCCGAATTATTAAACAGATTAAAATTTGGACTTGAAGGTGCTGGTTTTGCTGGAGCCATTAGTGGAGTAGGAGCAGGGATATCTAAACTAAGAACCCAAACAGGAACCGGGAAAGCATTGGAAGGTAAGTTTAATAAATTCTTTGAAACTATTGCAGGAGGTTTAAGATCCGTTGGTTTTAAAAACAAAAATCAATTCCTTATAGAAAATCTTAGAAAAGGTAGGTTTGATAAAGACCTTAATATAACTAATCAATTTAGAGATGTAATAGAAGAAAATACTATGAGCCTTGCTAAAAAATATAACAAGGTAGCAGGTAATAAAATTGGTGCACCTGCAGAACAGAAAAAAATATTAGAAGAAATGCAAGATGTTTTAGTATCGGGTACAGGTAAAGATGGTAAAATGATTCCTTTGTTTAATGAAGTGGCAGAAATTGCCGAAGATGCTACTACTGGTTATGCTTTTAGAAATGGTAGAGGAGTTTTAAAAGATACTTCACGAAAACTACCATTGCCTGATAAAGTTAAAATTAAAGATTCTGTTACAGGTGCGGACATCATGGCAAAT
>ENA-OSJC01003783-OSJC01003783.1-marine-metagenome-genome-assembly--contig:-NODE-3783-length-10652-cov-10.033191_pt1 | contig 10652 bp, 7 predicted proteins | sample MGYA00237885_ERZ534234 | MGnify/ENA primary metagenome ERZ534234 (study PRJEB26413, sample SAMN06343907) | marine metagenome | isolation source: coastal waters | place: Atlantic Ocean: West Antarctic... | reverse complement strand
GATCCCTTGCATAATTTGCAAGCGGTACATTGGACACGCCGGCCGGCCTCTTTTGATGCTGGACAAAGGGCCTCGTTTGCCTTGTCTAGCTCGCCAAGATCCGCAATCACGCGGAAAGTACGACGGCCGGCGGTCCAATGCGCAACAGCTTGCGCCTTATTGTCCGCGCTTTGCATCGCAATATCTGGACGCCAACCGCTTTGATGTGAATATGCGGTAAAGGTTGACGCCTCTGCAAGCAATTGCGTCCAAACGAAATCGGGAACCGCGGCCGGATCCCCGTAGGTTCCAACCCGAACGAAACGCGCGCGGCCTAATGTATTGCGGCCGGCCTTGGTGTTTGCCATGGAATAGACGCCCCGCAAAAATGACTTGTAAACAATTAAAACGCCTTGGCCTAGGTTAACATAACAGCGTCGGCCCTTGGCTTGCTTGCGCTTTGGGTCGTCGTTAACTTCCCCGCGCATGGTACAATCCCCACAAATTGAGAAGTCTTCGCCGGTTTTGCTGGCCTCGAGTGGATTAATATCCGAACGCAATATATAAGTTTGTAAAACCGCGCCGGTTTTTGTGTTTCGATTTGACCATGTTGCAATTGCAACAATTGGCTTATCATCCAAGAGGCTAGGCCCGTTGTATATGATACCGCTTTTCATAATTAATTTTCCTTGTTAAAATGCATGATTGCATAGGCTTATTGTATAAGATCCACAAGTAAAGAACAAGCAATGAATTAAAAGCTTGCGTTCCAGGTCTAGGCGTTTTTTTTGTCCGGCTGCAGGTCTGCTGCAGGACTTTGGCTCTGCGGCTCTGCGGCTCTGCGGCCTTGTTTACATATATATATATGTATAATTCTCTGCAGCTCTGCGGCTCTGCGGCCTTGCCGCTGTATATATATACGATATTTTTTGCTCACGTCCAAATGTCAGACCATTTATTTTAGTGCAGCGCTTCTGCAGCGGACGTTTAATTGTATTAATTACACTTCATAGCCGCCCAATAAAGGGCGGCTAACAAGTATTATCTTTCGCCGTGGTCTGATTTTGGGTAACCTTCCCAATGCCATAACAATAGCCAACGCTCATAAAAAAGATTAATCTGGTCTTGGCTATAGCCTAGGTTCTTATATTCTTTTAAGATTTTAATAATAAAGCTTCTTGGCTCATTACTTAATATTTCATCAAACCCGCGTTTTCCTACTAAGCTAAACAAAACTTTAAATTTAGGATTGCAAGCGTCGTCTGACATTTTTTCTATAATGTGTTCCACAATATTTCTTTCGTTAACGTGCTTAATTGCACTTCATAGCCGCCCAATAAAGGGCGGCTAACAAGTACTATTACGCTTGTACTTTAGATGGTGTATGGTATTGCTCAATCCAGAGCGGATCAGCTTGGACCAGAGTGCCATAGTTTTTGATCTCACCCGCGTAGGTATCGCCTAGCTCATACTGGCCGTTGTGCATATGAGGTGATGTAGCGGCAACAAACCATCTAGAATAGTCATTCTCAGATTTTGAGTGCTTATAAGTTTTTAAGACTTTCCAAGTCCAGCCTTGGGCGTTCTGGTATGTCGCGTATGGATTATCTTGTGGTCTGGTTTTTCCGAATGTGGTTCTTGGCATATTATTATTTCCTTCGTTAACGTGCTTAATTGCACTTCATAGCCGCCCAATAAAGGGCGGCTAACAAGTACTATCAGAAGTCTGATTGTGGATATTCTTCTAAGTCTGCACCAATGTAATCATAATTGACTGACCATACAAGTGACGTACTATTAGTTGTACGCTTGTTCTTTTCCCATGCTTGCACCCCATGCAACTCAATATAAAGATCGCGATTTGGTGCAAGGTCACGTTTGCCGGTGACATGTCGATCTGCCCTGAACGTTTCTATTGCTTGCTTTTCAACGCGCTTTAATTCCGCGTTCACATGCTTGGCAAGGGCAGAAAGATATTGATGCTTGCCTTGTAGGCCTGTCTCACTTGCTTCTAAATCCGCGGCGCGTGTAATGTATCTGATTGCATTCTTCATAATCATTAGTCCTTAATTAAAATAGTGAAGCGTTATTGCCTACCATGGTGTAACCATGCATCTATTACTTGTAGAATGTAAACAACTAAATCACAACTAAAGCACATTTATTTAACTTTACTTTATTATGTGACATTATTATTACAGGGGTAACTGTGCCTATTATGTCACGTTTGCAGGTGACACCTTGACCCCCTACCCCCCTTTTTTAGGGGCGCACCACCATGCGAGTCCCTATTAAGCTGGTCCAGCGAAATCATTCATTGGTAATTCCATTAGGGACCCGGGGCCCCGAAAAAATGCCCAATCTTCTTTCATTCCGGTTGTGGTTAGTGTACAAGTGTCCCATGAGTATATTAAAAGCTATAGATTTGTGGTCTACGACTGAACCTTACAGTAAATTTCCGTGTGCGACGATTGCGTGGCGATTATTACCGGCCCATGGTTCTGCGAAGCTTCATCATTTTTGGGATGGTTCTAGGTATCGTGGATTTGTGACGTGGGCTTTTTTAACGGATGAGGAGTTTGAGACGAGAGATTACTGTGGTCCGGAGGTTTTTGCTCGAGAAAAAGGAGAACATTTAGTTTTCATAGATTTGATTGCCAAAGGGGGTACTTCTGATGTATTATACATTTGTAGGCAGATGCAAAATTATTTTAAAGAAGTGTATCCGCATGTTAAGTCAGCACGGTCGCACCGCGGCTCTAGGCACGGATGGTATCCGGAAAAAGGTGGTTGAGTATTATGATTAATAATTTTTTAAAACCTCAGATTTGTTACGGCGGTGAAGATACTGGCGGCGGTGGCGGTGGTGGCGGTGACAAGAAACGCGGTAACTTTCAAAAAGCTGTAGCGCCTCCTGCTAAAACTGCTCCCAGCAGTTCTGGTAGTTACGGAAACAATGACGCGGGTGGTTCTGCTCCTGTTTCAACTGCTCGTTCTGGAAGAGCCCCGAAATCTAACACGTCATATTCAGCAAGCAGTTTTAACCCAAGCAATTGGTTTAGTGCAGCAGCTGCAGAAGTAGCGCCTGATGTTGATGTATCACCTACGCAAACATCTTATATGTCTGACTTTGAACCAACTGCTCCTGTCTTTGGTAAAAACTCCAGAGTATTTACTGGTGGACGTGGCGATGGCGTGGCTGAAGTGGCAAGGAGGAATCCACTCCCCGAAGAAGTATCTGAGGACCAGAGGGAAATTAATCAACGTGCCCAGCGTAGAAATCAAAGCGCACAAGACTCTATAGCCGCGATGTCCACATTCAATCCAGTTAATTTAGATTACAATAACCCCAACAGTGAGGAATCGAGGACCGATTCAAGCATGGGTTTTAAAGATAGGTTTGATGATCAAAATTTAAGCGATATGCACTTTGGGGAAGGGGGCAAGAGTTCAACTGCTCGTTCTGGAAGAGCCCCGAACCTAGAACCAGGCACAATTCCCATGCCTCCAACTGAAATAAATTATAGACGTTCAGATACTGCTCCTTCTGGAAGAGCCCCAAACCGTTTTTTGAACACCTCTGCGCCTACAATTGAAGTACCTACAATTGATACGATTGGCACTTCGTCCGCGAACACCGGACCACCAAGCACGGGTTTTGAAACTGCGTTACAGACTCAGATCAATGAAAATCGTATCGTTAGTGACGATGCTTTAACAGATGCACAAAACGATCAGGGCACTGGTTATCTTGGATTGATAAATGCAGGTGTGTTAAATGCGGCTAAAGGATTAACTGGTGGCATTGAATCGTCTCTTAATGCTTTTGATCCTGCACAAAATGCTTCGTTTGGATACGGTAAAGACAAGATGTACGATGGAAGTCAAATGTATAAGGTTGATCCTGGGTTTGCTGGGGCTATGGGTGTAAACCCAAACTTACCTATGCAAGTTGCAGGTACAAGTAATACATTTGCTAATAAATTGGGTGAGTACAAAGAAGGTTTTGATAAAAGTAGGTTAGAGAAATTAAAAGAAATTGCAGACACTCGAGCGGGAAAAGCAAAAGAAGGAAAGATTTTTGGGGAAGATGGTTTCTCCGCAGAGAATTTGTTGGCAGAATTAGTTTACGGCGCACCTGCTGTTGCTGGTATAGTTGGCGCTACAGCCATAAATCCATATCTAGGTTTAGCAACGGGTGCTGGTTTAACAATTGGAGAGTTAACAAACGAAATTGAAGGAAGTATTAACCGTAAGATAGATAGTGGGGGGTTTGGCCCTAACGTAAGCCCAGCGCAAAGAGCCGCGCTTGTTGAAAAGTATAAGAATAGAACAGTTCCATTAGCTGCGGCCGCGGGTATGATATTACCAGCTGCAGTCACTAAGACGGGCCTTGGCAATGTTTTAACCGGGGGTGCTAAAAAACCACTAGTAAAAAAAATTACTGGTGGTCTTACTGTTGGTGGTGTAAATGCTCTCGAAGAAGGTCTTCTAGAACCCACTATTACGGAATCTGTTGAAGCAGAGCGGTTTAAAAGGGCCGAGTTTGATCCAGAAGCTGCAATTGTTGGTTTCGGTTTAGGTGGGGGCGCTAGTGCTATTTCTAGTACTAGTACTTCTTCACCAATTAACACTGTTGGAACTGAAGTTGGAACTGAAGTCGAAACTGAAGCGGCACCGTTACAGATCACAGATCAATCAGGCGCTGTAAATCAAGAAGCTCCTACGTCACAATTTAATATGTATGACAACATAGCCAGCTCTCCAGGTCCACTTGTTTCTACGTCACAATCAGGCGCTGTAAATCAAGTTGCTCCTACATCACAATTTAATATGTATGACAACATAGCCAGCTCTCCAGGTCCACTTGTTTCTACGTCACAATCAGGCGCTGTAAATCAAGAAGCGCCTACATCACAATTTAATATGTATGACAACATAGCCAGCTCTCCAGGTCCACTTGTGCAAAAATCACCCATTGAAGCCGTTGGCACTGGAATACCACAGATTCAAATGGATGCTAACGCACCTGCTGGTATTAAAACTAACACCGTAACACAAGAAGCCGTTGACCTTGTTAATAGTGGAAATACGTCTCAAGCAGATCTGTTAAGGATTGCAAGAGAAAATGGGATTGTCTCTGGACCTGGTACAGGAACTATGCCTGGTCAGGTTATCTCAGAGCTAAGAGCCAGAGTTAGTAACCCGAACTTTAAAACTGTTGACACGCAGAATGCGGCGTCGGATGCAAATTTAATTAATACTGCGGGTCAACAGACACAACAGGTTATAGCCGCACAGAATGCGGCATCGGATGCAAATTTAATTAATACTGTAGGTCAGTCTGCTTCTACGGCATTAAGTGGTGGAAACGTTGTTGTTCCCCCTGTTGATGTAACAACATTAAACACTGCAGCACCTAGAAATGTAGAACCTAATTTAATTACAATACCAGGGACAGATGTTGTTGTAGACACTAGCACTTTAGGACCTCAAGAGATTGCGGCGGCAGGTACCAGCACGGCACCAAACTCTGCTGTAGAGGCAACGTCGGTGGTTCCTCAAGGATTGGCATCGTTGGGTTCTGGTGGAACGTTTACACCAATTAGCACTGGCAATATAGCACAGCCTTTAACTACGTCTAAAGAAATTGTAGCTAATGAAGAACTATCTGTGATTGATACTATTAAAGCAGAGATTGATGCTACCGGAGAGTTGTCTATGAAGACGGCTAGACCGCTTGCTGAAGCAAACAACCTATCTATGGCAGAAGTAACAAAAATGGCAGAACAAGCAATGAACCTTCCAGTAACTAAACCGGAAGGTCCAAGTACTTCGTTAACTGTGCCAACGCCAACGACAACTAGCATGTCAAAGTTTGATGCTGAACCTACAACATCAGGCATTGCTGGTATAAACCCACAAAATAATATACAAGAACAAGTATTAGAGGGTGAAATTGTCTACGATGTTGCACCAGAAACAACGGCTTATGATGTAGTAGAAACGGACCCAACAATTATAGATGTTCAAGCTGTGGATGTGACCCCGGGTAAATCAGTGACGGTTCCTAATCAAACTCAGGTATCTAAGCTTAACACAGAGCCCACAGGAATTGCTACTGTAGCAGCAGCACCTGTAGTAGAAGCAGCACCTGTAGTAGAGACAGAAGTTACAAGCCCGTTTGTGACTACCGTTGTAGAACCAGACGAGCCAGAAGTTACAATTGAGGTAGACGACAACGATGAACCTGGCGAAGGTGAAGATACAACTGTAGATATCGGGGACGATGACAACGATATTCCAGTAGTAGACGACAGCGGATTTGAATGTCCAGAAGGATTTGAAAAAGTATTAATTAATGGTGAGTATGTTTGTCAGATGATAGAAGATTTACCAGAGCGAGTTCGGCCAACGGGTGGTGCTTACTACCAGACCAACCCTAACCCACAATATGGATCAAGGCGTAGAGCATGAATTTACAGGCATTACCCGAGGAGGCGTTAAAAGAAATTTTAGCGCTGACAGAGGCTAAGAAACGCCTAGATTTACAAGAAAAAGCTTATGATCACTTCATGCCTTTTGCTCATCACGTCTACGATAATTTTATTGAGGGGCGTCATCACCGCGTCATAGCTGAAAAGCTTGAGGCTGTTGCGCGTGGAGAGTGTAAACGATTAATTATTAACATGCCACCTCGGCATTCTAAATCTGAATTTGCTAGTTATCTAATGCCAGCATGGTTCTTGGGACGTAACCCAAAGTTAAAAATCATACAAGCTACCCACAACACCGAACTAGCTGTGCGGTTTGGTAGAAAAGTAAGGGATTTAATCGATGATCCAAAGTATAAAGAGATATTTCCAGGGACAAACCTTAAAGAAGACAATAAAGGTGCGGGTAAATGGGGCACGGACAAGGGTGCGGAGTACTTTGCTGCGGGTGTTGGCGCGGCCATCACGGGCCGTGGTGCGGATTTACTTGTCATTGACGACCCTCATTCGGAACAAGATGCGTTAAGCGAGACTGCATTTGACCATGCATACGAATGGTACACCTCTGGACCTCGACAACGTCTTCAACCGGGCGGTTCAATCATAATTGTTATGACTAGATGGGGTAAAAAAGACTTGACAGGCCGTTTATTGGCCCAACAAGGCGGCGATATCATGTCAGACCAGTGGGAAGTTGTAGAATTTCCTGCAATTCTACCTAGCGGTAACGCATTGTGGCCGGAGTTTTGGGAAAAAGACGCACTGTTGTCTATTAAAGCGTCACTTCCGGTAGGAAAATGGGCGGCTCAGTGGCAACAACAGCCTACATCTTCCGAATCTGCTATAATTAAGCGTGAGTGGTGGAAAATGTGGGAAGAAGAGAAGATTCCCCGCCTAGATTACATATTACAGGCGTATGATACAGCGTTTTCTAAGAAAGAAACAGCGGATTACTCTGCAATTACAACATGGGGAGTGTTCAAACCATTAGATGGTGGACCGGACAACGTAGTTTTGCTAGATGCACAGCGTGGTAGGTGGAATTTCCCTGAGTTAAAGGAAAAAGCCTTTGAAGAACACGAGTATTGGGACCCTGATATGGTTATTGTAGAGGCTAAAGCAACAGGTCAACCGTTGATTGATGAACTTCGTCAGCGAGGAATACCAGCATTAGGCTTCTCACCAGGCAAAGGGCGTGATAAGGTAACTAGAATGCACATGGTTGCACCCTTATTCGAAGCGGGTGTGGTTTGGGCACCAGCAGATAAGAAATTTGCGGATGAAGTTATAGAAGAAATAGTTTCTTTTCCTAATGGCGATCATGATGACTATTGTGATAGCATGACACTAGCACTGATGCGTTTTCGTCAAGGTGGGTTTATATCACTTGAAGGTGAAGACAGCGGAGAAGACTTTGTTCCGCGGAAACGGGAGTATTATTAATGGCCTTGCCACCTCGCCCCATGGGCACACTTGTAGATACTGGAGAAATGCAGGGTGGACCTGATGAAATGTTGCCTTCAGTCGATGTCCCTGTGGATATGCCAGAAGATTTCTCGGGTGGTGCCGAGGTTATACAGAATGCAGATGGGTCTGCTATAGTTCAATCCCTTGCAGATATGATTCAAGAGGCAGAAGCTGAAGCACCTATGGAGCATGAAGCAAACCTTGCTGAGTATTTAGATGACGGTTACATGGGGGAGCTTTCCTCTGAGCTTAGATCATCTTACGAAGATGACCAAACATCACGCGCTGATTGGGAAGAAGCTTACACCAAAGGTTTAGATCAGCTAGGTATTAAGCAGCAGGAGCGCACAGAGCCATTTCAAGGGGCCTCTGGCGTCACTCACCCACTAATAGCGGAAAGTGTTACACAATTCCAAGCACAGGCCTACAAGGAGCTTCTACCAGCCGGTGGACCTGTACAAACTCAAGTGATGGGTAAGCAAGATGCAGAGCGAGAAGCTCAAGCACATCGTGTAAAAGCGTATATGAACTACCAGATTATGGAGATCATGGACGAATACGATCCTGATATGGATCAACTGTTGTTTTATTTACCGCTGTCGGGCTCAACATTTAAAAAAGTCTACTTTGATGAGGCCAAGCAGCGCTCGGTATCTAAGTTTATTCCGGCTCAAGATCTTGTTGTTCCGTACTCAGCTTCTGATTTAAATACAGCATCTCGGGTTACGCATGTTTTACGAATGGATTACAACCAAGTTCGCAAGATGCAGGTTGCAGGTTTCTATCGAGACATAGAATTAGAGACAGGTGATTTAGAAACAAACGAGGTTCGTGAAAAAGTTGACGAGATCCAAGGTTTATCTAAGACATATACTGACGAGATCTACACGTTGTTGGAGATGCATGTTGATTTAGACCTTGAGGGTTTTGAAGACATGTCTCCTGATGGAGAACCTACTGGCATTCAGCTACCGTACATTGTTACAATAGATGAATCGTCTGGTGATATTCTATCTGTTCGTAGAAACTACGATGAAGGAACTGATCTAGCTAAAAAGCGACAGTACTTTGTACATTATAAGTTTATGCCTGGTCTAGGGTTCTATGGCTTTGGTTTAATTCACATGATTGGTGGATTAGGTCGTGCGGCTACTAGCATTCTACGCCAGCTAATAGATGCTGGAACACTCGCAAACCTCCCAGCGGGTTTCAAGGCTCGGGGCGTAAAGGTTCGTAATGATGACGAGCCTTTACAACCTGGAGAATGGCGGGACATTGATGCCCCTGGTGGCAACATACGGGATTCTATTATTCCGCTACCTTACAAAGAACCTTCAGCGACATTAGCTCAACTACTGGGTGCGTTGATTGAAGGCGGACGGCGTTTTGTTTCATTGGCTGATGAGCAAACAAACAACATGAGTCAAGACACTCCGGTTGGCACGACTATGGCTATGTTAGAACGTGGCATGAAAGTTATGTCTGCAATTCATAAGCGTTTGCATTATGCCCAGAAGACAGAGTTTCGTATACTAGCTCGTATTTTTGCGGAAAACTTACCGCAGGAATATCCTTACGACGTAGCTGGAGCAGAACGAACTATTATGGCTACTGACTTTGATGGTCGAGTAGACATTATACCTGTGAGCGATCCAAACATCTTCTCAATGGCGCAACGAGTTACTTTAGCGCAAACACAATTGCAGTTGGCTCAATCTAATCCACAGATGCACAATCTACATGCAGCATATAGACGTATGTATATGGCACTTGAGGTGCAGAATATTGATGAGATACTTCCACCAACACCGGAACCACAGCCAATTGATCCCGCGGTAGAGAACGCTAGAGCTTTAATGGGTGAAATACTACAATCATTTCCAGATCAAGACCATGATGCCCACATTAAAATACATGTGATGTTTATGAAGACTCCTTTGGTTACTACTTCTCCACAGGTTATGGGAACTTTTTATGCCCACGTTCAAGAACACATTTCGCAGAAGGCACGTCAGACTGTGATGAAAGAGATTGAAAACTTAATTGTTACGGTTCAGCAACAGATACAGTCTGGTGCAGTTGATCCAGCCGCGGCGCAACAACAAATTGCTGAAGTTCAACAACAGATGCAAAACCCTGCCGAGCTTGAAAAATTAATTGCAGCACAACAATTGGAAATAATGCAGGAAACATTAGATCAACTTATACCACCAGGTCAGGATCCAATGTCTGATCCATTGGTTAAGATTCGTATGCAAGAGTTAGAGATTAAGCAAAGAGAAGCAGATCGTAAAGCTAACACTGACAAATCTGAATTGTTACTTGAGGCTGCTAGAATGGAACAACGTGCTGTAACAGATGCGGCTCGTATTGAAAGCACTGAAGACATTGCTGGAAACCGAAACGATGTAAATCGAGAACGGATTGAGGTACAGCGACAAGGAATGAATAGAAGAGGATAATATGGCACGTTTATTTGTAATAGCATTACTCCTATTGAGTGGTAGTTTTGCGTTTGCCGATGATACAATCAGGACTGAGACTACAGTAATATCTGATGGTGAAATGGACACAACTATTAACAGTCCACCACCATCAGCTATATCACCGCAGATTAGCGCAAGTAACTCTGATTTGTGTACTGTTGGTGTAGCTGGTGCAGTTCAGACACAGATATTAGGCATATCGGCAGGTCGCACTGTACGTGATATG
>ENA-OSJC01003781-OSJC01003781.1-marine-metagenome-genome-assembly--contig:-NODE-3781-length-10656-cov-4.461480_pt1 | contig 10656 bp, 6 predicted proteins | sample MGYA00237885_ERZ534234 | MGnify/ENA primary metagenome ERZ534234 (study PRJEB26413, sample SAMN06343907) | marine metagenome | isolation source: coastal waters | place: Atlantic Ocean: West Antarctic... | reverse complement strand
AAGTAATACTCAGATATTTGATACTGACCTAAACTCATTAGTTTTTCCTATAGGGTTCGATAACGTAAAAGGTATTGGTTCTCAGGATGGAACAACCTTTACAGCAGAGGGTATCAAGTATCAACGAAAAGAAAAACTTGCTGTTTCATTTGATTTCGGCACTTCTACTGGTGCTACTCTTACTTCTCCAACTGGTTCGACTTTTGAAACAGAGGGACTAGCGGGAGCAGGAACAGCATTAGCAGCACCACAAGCAAATTATATTTTAGTTGCTGCTACTGACGGATCATCTGTTAAAGCAACAGGATCAACAGGAGGAAGTGATCCAGTTATTGCTATTGCTTCTGGCGAAGTTATAAATGTAACAGTTGCTTGTACAGCTTCTACAAACCAAGTAACAATAACACCCAAACGAGATGGTGTTACTTTCGGTGCGGGAACATTATCTGGTTTAGTTTATGCTACTTGTGATTATGCTGCTAAATCACCAAAAACAAAAACAAGAGTAAACGCAACTTCTATTTCAGCTGCTTCGGGTATCACACATGGTAACGTTCTTCTGGATACTGCTGCAACTGATGCACAACATAATTCTAGATTAGCAAACGGTCATGCTGTAGTTGCTACTTTTACAGGGTCACAAACTCTCGGAGTATCAGATTCTATACGAATAACAAATGTAATTGAAGCCGCAGCTTCTGGAAGTGACGCTGCTACTCAGTTTGCAATTGTATCAACTGCTCAAGGAAATACTGCACACGTTAATAACATTACTTCAAGGTATTCTGTAAACAATGGTCAAAAAGATAATTTTTACGATCACGGTTCGATTACTTTGAAGGCTGGTCAAACCCCACCAGCAAATAACGTTCTCATCACTTTCGATTATTTCTCTCACTCTGCTGCAAACTCTTACTTTTCGGTAGAATCTTATAGTAGTGATTACGCTGACATACCTTCATTTACAAGTCCTACAACTGGTATAACAAAACAACTAAGAGATTGTATCGATTTTCGCCCAACCAAAGGTATTGCAAATGGTGCAACTGGTGCTGGTGGTCTTCTTGCTAATGACGATTTACCAGATGCGGATGTAAGTATAACAGCAAACGTTGTCTATTTCTTACCAAGAAAAGATAAACTTACATTAACAAAAGATAGAACTTTCCAAGTAATAGCTGGTATTTCTTCAGAAGACCCAATTTTACCAGCAGATGATGAAGATGCGATGACTCTTTATAATCTGGATATTCCAGCATTTACTTTCAATGCTTCTGATTGCGACACTCAATATATTGACAATCGCCGATTCACAATGAGAGACATCGGCAAAATCGAAAAAAGAGTTGACCAATTAGAATACTATACAGCATTGACTCTATTGGAAAAAGAAGCGAATGACCTCTCAATCAAAGATTCTGCGAGTGGAACTGAGAGATTCAAAAATGGTATAATGGTTGATTCTTTCAATGGTCATAATATCGGTGATGTTGCTAACGATGATTTCAAAGCAGCTATTGATTTTGAGTTGAAGGAATTGAGACCATCATTTAGTGCTGATTCTTTTAGGTTTGACCATGATGCATCTGGTTCGAGTGCAAATACATCAAAGACAGGAGATTTGATTACACTTGCTTATAGTTCTGCAAATCTTGTTGTTCAACCACTTGCAAGTAATACCGAAACAATCAATCCATTTTCAACAACTCAGTATAATGGGCAGTTGTCACTTACTCCACCAAGCGATGTTTGGTTTAGTGAAACTGGTCGCCCAACTGTTCTTATCAATCTTGAAGGATTGAATGACCATTGGGTTCAAGGAAACAACAACGGATTTGATAAACAATGGGATGATTGGAGTTTCACTTGGAGTGGTGTTCAAGTAAATAATGACAATCTAATCAAGAATCGTAAAACAGGAACAACATCAAATACTGTTTCAAGAGATACCAATGTCACAAGTAAAAATAAAACACGAACTGGTATAATTTCATCCACACCACCTGAGACTATCAAAAGAGCTGTGGGTAATCGAACAGTTAGTATCACTATCGTTCCTTTCATTCGTGAACAAACTATACAATTTCTCGCAAAAGGTGTAAAACCAAATAGTACATTTTTTCCTTATTTTGATAACACGTTAGTAAGTGCTAATACAAAACAGGGATTAGTTTTATCTTATACAGCAGTTACAACTTCTGCAAATTCTGGTGTTTTCGGAACAGGTGGAGATAAACAAACTGTAACTGGTGCAGCTGGAGCAACAGGAGTTGTTCTTTATCAAAACACATCAAGTGTAATAGTTTCTGATATCACTCAAACAGTTACGTTGTCTGCTAATACTCATCTTGTCGATCCAGATGCTATTATTGGTGAATCGATTACGTTCTCAAATTCAACTGCTACCGCAACAGCAACGTTACAATCAGTAAATGCAGCCGCGGCAACAATCACTGTAAACAGTATTTCTGGTGATTTTGGAACAACAACAACTTCTGTAGTTGGTGCTACTAGTGGAATATACATTAGTTCTGGAACAGCTTCTGTTACTGTTACAGCTTCTGGTGGATTTGCTGCTGGTGAAATTTCAACTGGAACTGGTTCTGCTAAAGCAAACGGTGCCATTACAGGTGTCGCATTAAAGAATCCAACATTTTCCACTACATTATTAGCTGATAGAAATGGTGTGGTTGCTGGTGAATTCGTTGTTCCTGAGAATACATTTAGAGTTGGAGAAAAACTCTTTAGATTGACAGATAGTTCAACCGATACTGTTGCAAGTACGGAATCTGTAGCTGAGAAAATCTTTAGAGTTCAAGGATTGCTCGAATCTCGTACTGGAAGAATGTCATCAACAAGACCGATGGAAGCAAAACGAGAAAACGTAAAAGAAAAGAATGTAACACAAGATACAATCAATCGTGTTTCTACATCAACTAACTGGATCAATCCACTTTCACAGACATTCGTGGTTGATAAAAGTGAAAATGAAAACGGAATATATGCAAGTAGTGTAGATATATTCTTTTCTAATGTTGATGCAACTTTACCTGTTACACTTCAATTGAGACCAGTAATCAATGAAGTTCCAAGTTCTTCACAGATTATTCCTTTTTCAGAAGTAATCGTAGATGCATCGGATGCAAACGCTAACTCATCGGCACCAAGTGTGGCCACATCAACAACATTTACAAGGTTCACATTTGAGTCACCAGTTTATTTGTATCCAGATGAATATGCTATTGTTCTGACTTCACCTTCTGAAACATACAAAGTTCATGTTGCTATTTTAGGAGAAACGGTCAAGAATACAACAGACACTAAAGTATCACAACAACCATTTGTTTCATCATTTTACCAACCACAGAACTCTTCTGTCTGGCAAGCAAATGTTGAAAAACAATTGATGTTCAGAGTCAATCGTTGTGAATTTAATACAGGTACACACGCGGTAAACTTTTCGAGTAGTGCAGTACCTTTGTCTGGCAACACTTCTGGCATCAACTTTGATGTGTTTAAACTGTCAACTAGTGAATTGACGTTCTCTAACACTTCTTTGGATTATTCTTTCAGGGGTATTGATGAGTCGAAAACTGTTGCATCTGATGCTAATAGAACTGCACAGATAGATGCTACATACACCAGTTTTTCGGCAAACAAAAATATAACACTTTCGACACAGAAAAAGACAGCCGCTGCAGTAAGTACAACTGGTCAGAATTCGTTTGCTGCTAATAACCACTATTTACGTGCTGTGATGTCAACTACTGACACGAAAATTTCTCCAGCAATTGACTTGTCGAGAATCAATCTCATTGCAGTAGAAAACCAAGTAAATTTAGGTTCACTCGCAAACTCTGATTTCGTTATCACAAATGGTGGAACAAATTACTCATCACCAGTACTCACGATTTCAGCACCTACTTCTGGAACAACTGCTACAGCAACCGCAGCGATTACATCGAATGTAATTACTAGTGTTACTGTCACTAATGGTGGAAGTGGATACTACGAAACACCAACTGTGACTATTACAGATACGGTAAGTGGAACAGAATCGGGCGCTGTTATAACTGTTCAAAGTGAATTGAACGCTTCAGGTGGTAATGCTAAAACAAGATACATTACACGAAGAGTAAATCTAGAAGATGGTTTCGATGCACAGGATATAAGAGTTATCCTAAATGCTTACAAACCAAAAGATACAGATATAAAAGTTTATTTCAGAGTTTGGAACGCTGAAGACCCAGGCGACTTTGAAGATAAACCATACGTTTTGATGACACAAGAAACAGATGCAAATTTAATTTCTGCAAACGAAAGTATAATAAACCAATATTCTTTTAAGTCTGCTGGTGGTAGTATTTCGTATATATCCGCTGGTCAAACTTATGACAAGTTTAAAACATTTTCGATAAAAATTGTTTTGGCGGCTTCATCAAGTACTGTGATACCAAAAGTCAAAGACATGAAAGCAATAGCATTGGATTTCTAATATGTTAGCAAAAACCGATAAGTTAGGTATAGTAAGAGATTTAAGCAACAACGCTTTATTATCAAATGATAGAGCGGGTCTTTTAGCCAACAGAGAAGAATATCATAAGAAAATGGAAATGCATAATAAATTAAATGATATAAATATTATGAAGGAACAGATACAACAATGTCTATCACTCCGTGATGAAATTACTGAAATAAGACAACTACTACAAGATCACATCGAAAGAGATAACAAATGGCAGGCGTAAATAGAAGTAATGTAGCAGTAACGGATACGTTTGATACTTGGAGAATTCGTACTAACGAAGTAAATACTACTCTAAATCAAGCAACAAACGCAATCACTGCTAATACAATAATTTTTCGTGATAATGATTCAAGTTATATTGCTAATGCGGCCACTTTGAATACTGTTTCGGTCACGCATAATACAACAACCACAGCATTGAGTGTGACTTCTGCTTTGGCCGCTTCAGCTGATGGGTCAAAAGCATCAATCCTCACAACTGGTGGTATATACTCAACACTGACTTCAAAGTTTGCAGCTGACTTGACTATTGGTACTGATTTAACAATTGACGGAAATACTGTCATAGGTAGTGCAAGTGGAGACATTGTATCCGTAAATGCTACTCTTTCAACTAATGTTATTCCAACGACAAACGTTTCTGCTTCTGGTGGTGTATCCGTAGGAAATATGCTCGGTTCTACGGCAAAAAACTTTGCACATATTTTCAACTCACAACAGACAATCACTGCTGCAGCTGGTATCACCGCTCCTACATTCTCAGTAGCATCTGCTTCTGGTGCTGCTAATACAGCTACTCTTGTAAACAATGCTCTTACTACTGGAACAATTCTTTCTGCAACATCAACATCAACCGATACTGGCACAAGAAAAATAGTTCAAATTACTAATGATGCCGCTGCAGCTGTTGGAACTACCGCACTTTCGATTCAGTCAGATGGTGGTCGTGGTATTTTTGTTGACTCGAATCTTGCAGGTGGGTTACCTTCATTACAAATTGACTCGGCACACACTACAGCAAATGCTGTAATAATCGATTCGGTGATGACAACTGGAACAGTTGTTGATCTTACGGCTTCTGCATTAACAACTGGTTCTGCTCTATTTGTTGAATCAACTGGTGCTTCTACTGGAACAAGGAACGTTGTTGATTTCAGACAAGAAAATGCTTCCGCTACTGGTTCAACAGTTCTCAATGTTTTAGCGGATGAAGGATTCGGTGTCAAAATTACATCTACTGCTGCAACTTCAAATGCTTCATTAGATATCGTTTCTTCTCATACCACAAAGAATACATTCAACATAACATCAGCTGGTTTGACTACTGGTTCAGCATTATCGATTCTTTCTACTGGAACACACTCAAGTAATCTGGTTTCATTTGTTAGTGATGGTGCAGCTACAGGGCCAACTCTCTTTTTGAGAAATGATGCTACTGCTGGTGGTACTAAAATACTTCAAGTTGCAAACTCTTCTGCTGATGTTTTTAGTGTTACACAAGCAGGTGACGCTACAATAGGAAATGACTTAACAATCGCTGGTGATTTCGTTGTTTCTGGAAATCTTTCAGTAGCTGGTGCAACAACCGAAATCAATACAACAACCACAGTAGTAAAAGACAAAACATTAGTTCTCGGAACACAAAGTGCAGTTGTTGCTGGAGCAACATATACTGCTGCTACACCACCAGTTGTTACATCTGCTAGTCATGGGTTGTCTACTGGTAATATTATTTTTCTAGTAACAGCAACTGGAACTGGTCTAACATCTTCACAAACTACAAGTTTTGCTGAAAATATTGTAAAAGTTACTGTGACAGATGGTAATACTTTTACTCTTGCTGATAAAGATGGTACTAATATTGTTAGTAACTCTACAGGAGCAATTTCATGGGTCGGTCCACAAACAGATGCACTTGTAGATGGCGCTGGTATATACATTCCAGGCTCTACTGGTGTTCATACATTCAAGTGGGATGATACTCTGAATAACTTTGAAACTAATGCTTCTCTCCGCGTAAATGATACAGGACAATTTGTACTTCCCAAAGGGACACTTGCACAAAAACCTGCTTCTTCAGCAACAGCAACAGTTCCTGCTGCTACAACAGGAGCATTGAGATATAATACTACTAATTCAAAAATTGAAGCGGTGACAGTTGGAACAACATATGAGAATATTTCAACTGAAACATTTGCTACTGCTATCGCAATTGCATTGGGATAAATAGTTTAGACACACTTTTAATTACATAAAGAGACTAATAAAATGGCAACACAATTTAAAAATCATACAGCACAGGCTATCGGGACTACAGCATTTTTCCTCGTGAGTCAAAGTTCTGGTTCATTTAATGGTGGAATACAGGGGTTGACTGATGGTAAAGCGGTAATCATGGTTGGTTTGATGGTTTCAAACATTCTGTCAACTGCAATTACAGTAGATGTCGTTCACTTTCAACAAGCTGGTAGTAAATCGACTCATCTTTGTAAATCACTTTCTATACCCGCAGGAGATGCTGTAGAAATCGTTCAGGGAAAAATAGTTTTAGCTGGTAACGATGACATATCTGTGGTATCGAATACCGCTTCTGGTGCTGACGCAATATTGTCGATTCTTTTCGATGCTTAATTAGAGTAAATTAGGAATTATAAATGGGAATTAAATTCATATCAGGGTTTCGAGGGTTAGACAACGCGAAACAACATCTGCGTCGAAGTACACATTTGGGTTCTGAGACTACATCCAGCAGTACTGTTCTAAGTCCATCCGAAGCATTTGACCAACAAGCTTGTTTTGTCTATCTCAACGGAGCAATGTTGAGAGAAGGAACTTCAGGTGCTGGGGGAGATTATGTTCTTTCTGGAACGAGTACAATAACCTTCAATACAGCCGTTGCCTCTACTGACGTTATTGAAGTTATTTCTTACGCTTTTCAGAATCCAACTTTACCTCAAACGTTGAAAGAAGTTGACCATGTAGTAACCGCGACAAATTCAGCTGCACACGCGACAGCTAGAGTAACGAATGGAGATTATGACACAAGTGCCGATACACTTATTAAAAGTTCTCACGGATTAGTAGTTGGAGATGTGATCAATGTTATCTCTGCTACTGCAACATCTGGAACTACAATTGTAGCTGGTAGATATAAAGTTTTAACTGTAACAGATTCAGGTAATGTTGTTCTTACTGATATTGATGGAAATCCTCTTTCATTTGCTAACGATTCAGACGCTGATGTAACATATGATGTTGTTTTTAGTATAAGTGTGCCAGGATTAGCTGTTGTTAATCACGTTATGCTTTATCTCAACGGAATGCTCTTAGTTGAAAACACCGATTATTTTAGAGATCAACAACAGATAACACTTGATAAAACTGTCAATATTGCTACTGGTCATCAACTAGCAATAAGGTCTTTTGGTTCTTTTGCTCTAGAGAGAGAAGCCGAAAAACAAGGAACAGGAATAACAATTGTAGATGATGCACAGAATTTAATTCTACGGAATACAGATTTGTCCGCAAGTAACGTTACAGCTACATTTCACTTACAAATTTCATATCGGCATGTAACTGCTACCAACGATTCTTATCAAATAGCAAACCTTTTTGTTCGTGCAGAAAAAGCTGTTCCCGCTGATTGTTATATACATATTATTTCTGATGCGGGTAATATCGGTGCAGGATTAGAGATATTAGATGAAGATGCTTATTCTGCAGCTTCAGACCTTACAGACGGAAATGTCGGTGTGGGTATAACTGCTGACGCAAATGGTTGGTATGTTTATTTGGTAAATAGAGCAGGATTTTCAGTAGTTGCTGGTTTCAAAGCTACCGCAATAAGTGGTTAAATAAAAATATAAATAGTATTAATAAGAACTTTAAATAAATTTCAGGAGAAAGTAACATGGCAGACGCTGCAACAATTTCAATCACCGCAACAATGTTGCCGGACGAGATTGCGAGGGTATTTACAGGGAGTATGATTGTTACTCCTACTGATGCTAACGATAAATGGTATTATAAATTAACAACCGTATCTACTAGTAGTACAAGTTTAATAGCTGGTAGTTATACTAATCGTACTGCAATAGCTGGAGCGTCAGCGCACGCTGCTGTTGCAACTGGCGATAAGATTAGATTTTTATTTATACAAAATACCGATAGTGCTAATTCTGTTTTTATTAATCTCGACGCTGCTGCATCCTTAACTGCGGTTGGTTCTATAGAGATTCCTGCTGGTGAAACCTTTGTGGTACGATCACCAGCTACAACAGTCAATACAGTGAAAGCAATAGCAGCTACAGCAGCTGTAACCTGTACCGTTGCTGCATTATTAGATGACGTTGCTTAATAAGTAAGTAACATAATTAACTAAAACTGGTGTTGTTCGTTCAGCACCAGCATTATAGGAAACGAAATGGCAAAAGGAACAGTTTCAGGTGTAGATACACAAGATGCATTAGGAAACGTTGCAATTGGAGGGGGAGCTGGAGTAGGTGTTACTACTGGTGTAGGAAACTCTATAATTGGATGTGCTGCTGGTGATGCTCTAACTACTGGTTTATGTAACGTAGTAATCGGAACAAATGCACTCGGTGCTGGTACTACCGCTTGTCTGAATATAGCAATTGGTCAACTAGCTTTAGGTGCAGGAGTACTTGCTTGTGGTGGTGCGGGTCAGGCAGAAGGTAATATCGCAATTGGTGAATCTGCATTAACTGCTGTAACTGCTGGGCATGATAACATAGGAATTGGATTAACTTCTGGTGACGCATTAACAACTGGAACAGATAACGTAGCTATAGGAAGATTGGCACTAAGTGCTACTACAGATGGTGCTGATAACATAGCAATCGGACGTTCAGCATTGGCTGTCTCAGGTAATGACGGAGATACAAATATTGCTATTGGTCTTGCAGCACTTGGAACAGGTGATGTGGCCGGAGCAGGAAACATAGGTATCGGAGCTTCCGCACTAACAGCATTGACTTCTGGAACAAATAACATTGGAGTAGGATTAACTTCAGCAGACGCTCTGACTACAGGGACGGATAACGTAGCAATCGGTAGACTAGCATTTAGTGCTTCTACAGATGGTGCTGACAATATCGCTATAGGACGTTCAGCATTGGCTGTCTCAGGTAATGACGGAGATACAAACATAGCAATAGGATTAGCCGCACTTGGAACAGGTGACGTAGCCGGAGCAGGAAATATCGGAATAGGTGCTTCAGCACTAACAGCATTAACCTCTGGAACAAACAATATCGGAGTGGGATTAACTTCTGGTGATGCATTAACAACTGGAACGGATAACGTTGCAATAGGTAGACTAGCACTGAGTGCTTCACCAGATGGTGCTGATAATATCGCTATAGGACGTTCAGCATTGGCCGCAACTGACGGAGTTGCAGATTGTAATATCGCTATTGGTCTTTCGGCTTTGGGTGGTGCTGATGTTTCTGGACTCGCAAATATTGCAGTTGGAGCACTTTCAGCAGATGCTCTCACTACTGGTATTTGTAACGTAGCAATTGGAGTAAATGCATTAGGTGCTTCTACTACTGGTTGTGATAATATTGCAATTGGTCAACTTGCATTAGGTACAGCTGATGTTACTGGAAGAGATAATATTGCACTTGGTACTGCAGCAAATGAGGATGCAACTTCTGGTTCATATGGTGTTGTAATTGGGTTTCAGGCAGCAAGGCAAGGAACTACTGGAAATTATTCTGTCGCTCTTGGCGCTCATTCAATGGAAACTGGAATAACTACAGGTATAGCTAATATTGGAATAGGGTTGAGTGCGACAAATAATGTGACTTCTGGTGCATGTAATGTTGGGATTGGTAGAAGCGCAATGGCTGGAGTTACTACTGGTTGTTCAAATGTTGGAATAGGTGGATGTGCATTGGGTGGTGCAGGAGTTCTTACTGGAAGTTTTAATTGGACTTTCTAGGCTGGGTCGAGCAACCAAGAAAACATTCTCATCGTCGACCATCCCTATTACATTTAGAAATACACCAAAAATTTCTAAGAACTTTGGATTCAATTCGAAAAAGAACAAGTTGCTGTTGAAGAACACAAAGCAGCAGCTGTAATCTAAAAACAATACAGAGCAA
>ENA-OSJC01003777-OSJC01003777.1-marine-metagenome-genome-assembly--contig:-NODE-3777-length-10663-cov-11.416021_pt1 | contig 10663 bp, 10 predicted proteins | sample MGYA00237885_ERZ534234 | MGnify/ENA primary metagenome ERZ534234 (study PRJEB26413, sample SAMN06343907) | marine metagenome | isolation source: coastal waters | place: Atlantic Ocean: West Antarctic... | reverse complement strand
GTTCCTCTTACAATTGAGTCATCAATTAATAAAACATTTTTACCTTCAAATTCTACCTTAATTGGGTTTAATTTTTGTCTAACAGATTTTTTTCTTAAAGCCTGTCCGGGCATAATAAAAGTTCTTCCAATATATCTATTCTTAATAAAGCCTTCACGGAAATCTGCGTTAAGCATAAGAGATACTTCAAGAGCACTTGGGCGGCTTGTATCTGGAATTGGAATAACAACATCAATTTTGACATCAGGCCATTCTTTTTTAATTTTTTTAGCAAGCGATTTACCCATATTCAATCTAGTTTGGTAAACAGAGACTCCGTCAATCATCGAGTCTGGCCTTGCTAGGTATACATACTCAAAAATACATGGTGATTGTTTTGCATTTTGGATACATTGTTTTGAATAAAAATTTCCATCCATATCAATAAATATCGCTTCACCTGGTTTAACATCTCTTAAAAGCTTAAAGCCTAGAACGTCAAGTGCTACACTCTCTGAGGCTACAATATATTCAGGTCCATCTGTTGTTTCATTTACACCAATAACTAGTGGCCTAATTCCATTCGGGTCTCTAAAAGCTAGCAATCCAAAATTATTAATCATAGTAACTACAGCAAAAGCACCCTCACATCTATCATATACAGAACTAACCGCTTCAAAAATTATGTCTGATGTTAAAACATTTTCTTGGGTAGCTTTACCAATTGAATTAGCCAAAACATTTAATAAAACTTCGGAGTCAGAGTTGGTATTAATATGCCTGAGGTCTTCTTTAAACATATCTTCTTTGAGTCGATCAGAATTTGTTAAGTTTCCGTTATGGCCTAAAACAATACCGTAAGGAGAGTTTACATAAAATGGCTGTGCTTCGGCTACAGAAGATGATCCCGCTGTTGGATAGCGAACATGACCTATACCAATATTACCAGTTAAATTACGCATATGTCTTGTATGAAAAACATCTTTTACAAGACCGTTATTTTTATGCATTTTGATACGACCTGCATTACAGGTAGCAATACCTGCTGCATCTTGACCTCTATGCTGTAAGACAAGTAAACCATCGTAAAGCATTTGATTTACAGGGTTATTAGCAACAATACCAATTATTCCACACATAATTAACTCTCTTAAAAATTAGGTCAGAATAGGATCGTATTTTACCTTGTTACTCCATTCGTAGGGTAAATAAGATAAAGTTTTTTTTATTACTTGCTTGATAATTGGAATTGTTTTAGATTCAGCTAGAGTAACTTGACTTATGACGGATGTTTTTTCGAAAAGAAAAATTATAATAAAAGTTATCAAGACCCCCCTCATAAAACCAAAAATGCTACCCATGATTATATTTAAAAAACCTAATCCAATATTTTTTACTAGATTATTTAATAAAGTAGCCACAAGTGATGCTAGTAATAAAATAATTATAAATATAACCATATAAATTATTGTAAAGTTTATATGTTCGCCAAACTCAAAAGGCACGTATTTTAAAAAGTCACCACTCAAAAGGTTAGCAAAATAAAATGCCAAGATCCAACCAATTAAGGAAAGTAATTCACGCGTAAAGCCTCTATAAAAACCAACTAATAAAGAAAGAGAAATAATAAAGATAAAAAAATAATCGAGGTAGCTCATTTATCTATTGGCGCTTAATTAAACCGGGGAAATTAGCATTCTTTAATATTCTTAAAGCATTTCGAGCCTCTTTTTCTGATCTAAAAAATTCAGTTGTGAGTTTTATTTTTTCTTTGCCAGAAAGGTTTATTTTTTTTATTTGGGTTTTAAACCCTATATTATTTATTTGATTGCTAAGTTTTTTTGTCTTATTCTTATCGCTAAATATTCCAATTTGCACAGTAAAAATTTTGGGATTATTTTCGGACTTATTAACCGTATTTGTTTTCTTTCCTAGGCCTACAGAACTTAATTTAATAAACTCAACTTTCTCTATCTTTTTCTCTCCATTAAAACTTGCTGGTCCCATTTTTAAAAATGAAACTTTTATTTCTTTATTGACTTCTATTTGTCCTGTATTTTTTACAAAAAATAACGAAAGTGTAAACAAAAAAATTAAAATAGTAATTGCTCCAACAAACCTTCTTTTAGCTCTTTTAATTATCACACTTTCGTGAAAAGACTCTTTTAAATCTGCCATTATATTAATACCTCATTCATAGTTTCACTTACCGTAAAAAAAGAGCCATAAATTATTATATTATCATTTAGCCCGCTTTTTTTGCATACATTATTATAAGCTTGGAGTAGGTTATCAAACTTATTAACGACTACCCGTTTGTTGTATTTCTTAAGTGTTTCGGTAATTACGTCGATTTTTTGAGATCTAGAATCATTTATTTCACTAATAAACCATTCATCGACAATATTAATAAATGGCATCAATATCTTTTCAACATCCTTGTTTTTGAGTACAGAAAAAACAGCGTAAACTTTTCCACTTCTTTTTGACATGTTAATGAAATTAAACAAATTAATTGTAGCATCAATATTATGGGCTACATCAGCTACGATGTATGGTTTATTTGATAAGATTTGGAGTCTTCCCTCTATTCTTGTATCACTAATTCCTTCTCTAATTGAGCCCAATGTAACAGGAAGTTTATTTTGAAGAAGATTAATTGCACGAAGACACCCCGCTAAGTTCATTAACTGGCTATTTCCTTTTAAATATGGCTTAGGTAAATTGTTCATTGAGAAACTATGGCTTGAATAATTATAACTTTCAGAATCGGATGTATATGAATAGTCATCATTAAGAATTGATAATGATGCATTGAGTTTATTTAATTCTTTAATCATTAATTTTGGAATATTCTCAAAATTAAGGATTGCATGTTTATCGGGCCTACATATTCCAGATTTCTCATGTGCAATTTCATCAATAGTATCGCCTAAATAATCTTGGTGATCCATACCTATTGATGTAATTATTGATAAATCCGGATCGAAAATATTTACTGCATCAAGCCTACCACCTAAACCTACTTCTAAAATAGCGATATCTATATTTTTTTTAATGAATACGCTCATTGCCGCTAATGTAGTTATTTCAAAATAAGTAAGCTCTATAGATTTTTTTTTTGTATTAATTATATTTAAAGATTCAAGAATGGTTTCATCATCAACTTCTTCTAAGTTTATTTTTATTCTTTCATTAAATTTAAAAAGGTGTGGAGAAGTAAAGCAACCGACAGAGTATCCCGCTTTACTATAAATTGTTTCTAAGAAAGCACAAACTGAGCCTTTCCCATTAGTTCCACCAACAATAATAATTGGAAAATTTGGCTCAATGTTAGCAAGATTTTTTACTCTTGAAACCCTATCAAGTCCCAATTTTATTGGCTGATTATTAGTATCAGGATATAAATTATTTAAGTAATCTTGAAGTTTGCTCAATTAGTGCTTAAATGGGTAATTAGTCCAACGAGAGATTTTCGCATTTCCCTTCTATCAACAATCAAATCAATTGCGCCATGTTCTAATAAAAATTCAGATCTCTGAAATCCTTCAGGTAGCTTTTCTCTGACAGTAGATTCTATTACCCTTGGGCCAGCAAAGCCAATTAAAGCTTTTGGTTCAGCAATGATTATATCTCCTAACATTGCGAAACTTGCTGAAACTCCTCCCATTGTTGGATCTGTAAGAATTGAAATGAATGGTAGTTTGGAAGCACTTAGTTTTGTTAGGGCTGCACTTGTTTTGGCCATCTGCATTAAAGATAATAATCCTTCTTGCATTCTTGCGCCCCCACTTGAGGTAACACATATAAATGGACATTTATTCTTAATAGCGGTGTTAACTGCTAAAACAAATTTTTCACCAACTACAGAACCCATTGAGCCTCCCATAAAGCTGAATTCAAATACGGCTAAAACAACTGGGATAGATTCAATTTTTCCCTCAATTACAATTAAAGCATCATTTTCATCAAGTTTTTCTTGTGTTGAGGCCAATCTATCTTTATATGATTTTGTATCTTTAAACCTTAACGGATCTGTCGGCTTTATTTTAGATCCATGCTCAACTTGGTTTGGAGTATCTAAAAGTATACTCACCCTGTGTCTTGAAGAAATTCTATTATGAAAGTTACAGTTAGAACAAACCTCCATATTTTTTTCTAAATCAGTTTTATATAAAACAGTTTGGCATGTTGGGCATTTATGCCACAAGCCTTCAGGAATATTCTTTTTAACTCGCCCTACAATTCTTTTTATTTTGGGCGGAATAATATTCTTCAACCAACTCATTTTGTAATTGCCTTATCGTTAATAGAATTTTTCATTTCTGCCATTAAATTTTTAACATTATCAATTAAGTTGCCCTCTTTCGAATTTTCAATTTCTTGTACTATTCTGCTTCCAACAACCACAGCATCTGAAATCAATCCAACCTCTTTAGCAGTTTTAGCATCTCTTACTCCAAAACCAACTGCAATTGGAAGGTCTGAAAACCCCTTAATATTAAGAACTTTTTTTGTCACTTGATTGATATCTATATTTGCTGATCCAGTTACTCCTTTTAAGGATACATAATATAAAAACCCAGTAGCTTGATTAATTATCAACTCAATTCTTTTATCTTCCGTTGTTGGTGATATAAGAAAAATACTGTCGATATTGTTCTCTTTTAATTTATTAACAAATAGCTGTGATTCTTCTGGAGGGTAATCAACTGTTATAACTCCATCTATATCAACTTCCTTAATAAGCGAAATGAAGTTATCGATACCAATAGCCTCAATTGGATTTGCATACCCCATAAGAATCAATGGTGTTGTTTTATTAGTTACTCTAAATTCTGCAGCTACTTTTATGGTTGCTGTAATTCCCCCATTATTCTTCAATGCTCTTTCGCTTGCTCTTTGAATAACTGGGCCATCAGCCATAGGGTCAGAAAATGGAATTCCAAGTTCGATCATATCAGCTCCAGATTCAACTAGGGCATGCATTATTTCAACTGTCTTATCTGGATGAGGATCACCAGCTGTGATAAAAGGTATTAATGCCTTTTCTTTGTTATTTTTTAATGCTTTAAAAGTAGCTTGAATTTTAGACATAATTTTTTATAAAGAAATTCCTGAAATATCTGCAACAGTATTAATATCTTTATCCCCTCTTCCTGATAAATTTACTAAAATAATTTCCTCTGGGGACATTTTTGCAGCAATTTTTTCTGCGTAAGCTAAAGCATGGCTCGTTTCAAGAGCAGGGATAATTCCCTCAATTAAACATAAATTATGAAAAGATTCCAAAGCTTCCTTATCTGTAATAGCAACATAACTGGCCCTACCAGAATCTTTTAACCAAGAATGTTCTGGTCCAACTCCTGGATAATCCAGACCAGCAGATACAGAGTGGGTATCAATTATCTGACCTTCTTCATTTTGCATTAAATAAGTTCTATTTCCATGCAAAACACCAATTGGACTATTTGATGTTAATGGAGCAGCGTGTTTGCCTGTTTCAATTCCATCCCCCGCTGCCTCAACTCCAACTAACTGCACATTTTTATCGTCTATGTAAGGATAAAAAATACCCATTGCATTTGAGCCTCCGCCCACGCACGCAACTATTACATCGGGTTGTTTCTTTTCAAGTTCTGGCATTTGAATCTTACACTCCTTACCAACTACTGAATTAAAATCTCTAACCATCATGGGGTATGGGTGAGGACCAGCAACGGTACCTATAATATAAAATGTATTTGATACATTTGTAACCCAATCTCTTAAAGCTTCATTTAATGCATCTTTTAGAGTCTTTGAACCGCTCTCAACAGGAACAACTTTAGCTCCTAGTAATTTCATTCTATAGACATTTGGCGATTGTCTTTTTATATCTTCGGCGCCCATATAAACCACACATTCCAAGCCTAATCTTGCTGCAATTGTTGCAGTGGCTACCCCATGCTGACCTGCACCTGTCTCAGCAATGACTCGAGGTTTGCCCATTCTCTTTGCTAACAAAGCTTGGCCTACAGTATTATTTACTTTATGAGCACCTGTATGATTTAAATCCTCTCTTTTTAAATAAATTTTCGCACCGCCAATCTTTTTAGTTAACCTTTCTGCGAAGTAAATAGGGCTTGGTCTGCCAACAAAATGTTTTAAATCATGATGAAATTCCGCAAGAAACTCTGGGTCATCTTTATATTTCGCATACATATCTCGCAATTCATCAAGAGCCTCAATTAGAGTTTCAGCAACAAAAGTTCCACCAAATTGGCCAAAGTGACCAAAATTATCAGGTAAATCATATGGTTGCATTATTTACTCCTAAAACAAAATTTTTCATCATTTTATGATCCTTTATTCCTTTGTCTAACTCAACTCCACCACTTACATCGACTCCGTAAGGATTTACAGAATTAATCAAAGAAGAAACGTTGCTACAATCTAATCCACCTGCAATGATTAGTGGTAGTGGTAACCCTTTAGGTATTAAGTCCCAATTAAAAGTTTTTCCAGTGCCGCCCCTCATTTTCTGAGAGTAGGAATCTATTAAAATTGCTGAACATGAATCAAATGATTGACAATATTCTAGCAAATTAATTCCATCCTTGAATGAAATAGCTTTAATATATGGTAAATCAAATTGATTACAAAAGGTTTCATCCTCATCCCCATGAAATTGAAGCATATTTATTCTTGACTCAGTTATAGCTAATAAAACTTCTTCTTTTGAAGCATTAACAAATAAACCAACTCTAGAAATAAAGGAAGGCAATGAATTAATTATCTTACGAGCTTTCTTTGGCTCAATATATCGAGGGCTATCGTTAAAAAAAACAAACCCAAGCGCATCCACACCCAAGTCGGCTGCTTCAAGAGCATCTGAAAGCATTGTAATTCCACAAATTTTAATTTTAGTTCTCAATTTAATTAGCTCTATGCCTTAAAGATATTTAATGTATTTAAGTTATCCGGTAAACCCCAAATTTTATCATACTTGATATTAGTCAAATATAAACCATTAGGAGAGAAAGTAGCTGGCGTAAGGCTCCGATCTTTTTTTTCAAATAATGTTTCAATATAATCAGCACTAATTTCTTTTTTTGCCACATTTATTATTGTTGCAATCATATTTCTGATTTGATGATGCAAAAAACCATCACCATTAATGGTAAATAAATAAAAGCTATTAAATTTTTCAACTCTAATATTTTCAATTGACCTTATAGGAGATTTTGCTTGGCATTCAGACGAACGAAAAGCACTAAAATCATGGCGTCCTTGAAATTTTTTAGATGCAATTTTTAGAAGTTCTGGATCTAGCTCATAAAAAGTCCAGCCGCAATGATTTGACCAAATTGAGGAATTAATTACAGCATTGTTTAATAAGTATTGGTACTGTCTTGAAGTTGCAGAAAACCTAGCATGAAAATCATCAGGTACCTTCTTGACCCATTTAATTCTTATTGAGTCAGGAAGAAAAGAATTTACTCCCTTTGTAAGAGATTTAATAGATCTGATAATATCTGTATCAAAATGAAATACTTGACCTAAAGCATGAACCCCAGAATCAGTTCTTCCTGCACCCTGAATATTAATATTTGTCTGAGTTATTTGTGAAATTGAATTTTCAATTTCTTCCTGGATACTCTTAACTGATGACTGACGCTGCCACCCACAAAAATTTGTACCTTCATATTCAACAGATGCAGCGTATCTCATATTTTATAAAAATTGAATTAAAATAAAACTAGAAAAGAAAGCAACGATTAAATAATAATCAATTGCTGAATGACTTACTCTTGGGAGACTCTTAGCTTTAATAATCAGAGATTTATTTTTCAAATGAGTATCAATAACTTCAGTAAAATTTGAAAATTTAAAAGAATAATTTTTATAAAAATCAAGATAGTCAAAAGTTAAAAAAATTCTTGATGTTAAGTTATCAATATTTAAACCAAGATACTTTAATGGATAACAAATCATAATAATAAAATTAATAAAAAATTCCTTTGGAATAAATTTCATTAAAAGCATAATTGTTAAAAATGTATTTATAATTCTTAATGAATTATTTACACCCAAATGTAATCCTTCTTGTGTCACTGAAATAAAAGAGTAGTAGAAAATAATTTCACCAGGAGTTGAAAATGAATAAATGGCTAATAAAACAAAAATAAAATATTTTATTTTACTAATAGTTGAAAAAAATTTTAAATTTAAGAGAATAGAAGCTATTAAGAACAGACTAAAAATAATTGAATTAATTACCAAGTTCACACTAGATAATGTAATCAATAATGACATCCCAAAAAAAAATATTATTGAATGAAGCATATTAAATTTAAAATTTAATCGTCATCTGCAATGGGTAGATAATTTTTTTTACTTTCACTTCTATTTTCTTCAGATTTATTTAAATCAGTACCGCCTAAATCTTTAATACCTTCTCCATAACTATCTTTACCTTCAGCTCTTTTTTCTGATAAATTAGAAGATGAATCAGTGTCATGAACTTCATTAAAAGATTTTGAAGAAGAGTTATCATCATCAACAAAGCTTTTTAATGTCTGGTTTCTTTCGCTTGATTTCCTTCTTGATGTAACAAAAAATAACCCGAGCAAAAGAACAAATAATAATACAAGCAATAAAACATGAATAGTTTCTAATCCCTTATTTTCTGATATATCAACTTCAGTTTCATCAATTTTATTTTCATCAAAATCTGATATTGAGGAAACAAAAACACCGTCATCAACCTCTTCTACTTGAGCTTGACTTACTTCTGCCTTAGAGGATTCTTGGTCTTTAAGCGATTGTGCTTCCCTTAGGCTCTCAACATTTTCTTTTAATGGTATGTTTGACTCTATAACTGAATTATTTTTAGAATCAATATTTAATCTTGTAATTTCCTCTAATTTCTTTTTAGCTTCAACAAGCTCTTTTTTTAACTCATCAATCTTTGCAGCATCTTTATTTATAATCTTTTTTTGTTTTACTGGTTTATTTATTTTCTTTAGCTTATTTTTCCATTCAATATTTTGGCCCCTTAAAACTTTACGGGCTTCAAGATGTGAATGATTTTTAAAATAACTTACAGGTGGTATTTTTAATTTTTTATTATTTATTAACGTATTAACATTTTCTTCAGAAAATGCTTTTGGATTGTTCTGGTAAATAGCCAATACCATTTGTTCGGTTGTAACTCCTGATGGTTTATTCTCTCTTGAAATCTGATAAAGTGTTTTACCTTTTTTAGACTTAACTATTTTAAATTTGTCTTCTTTTTTCTTAGTTGGTTTTTTAACCTCTTTTACTACTTTACTTTTTTCAGCTTCGGTTGTATCTTGTTTCGAATTTTGTACTAGGTCAGATTTTACTTCATCTTTTTTAGCTACCGCTTCTACCTTTTCATTTTTAGCTTCTATGACTTCTTTTATAATCGTTTTTGGTGAAGGCGGCTCTAAAAGAACAGTATATTCTTTATAAACTCTTCCTTTTTCTGAGTCAATTTGAATTAATAAATCTAAAAAAGGATCTTTTACTATGTCCTTACTTATTAAATATATTCTTCCTCCATCAACTCCGTCTTCCAATCTAATCTGGATGTCGGAATGAATCGGTAGTCTCGATAAACCATTTGCTTCATAATTTTCTTTTGACGCAATTGCAGGTTTCAAATTTGACGCTTTATCGCCTTTTGAATAAATAACATCAATTACTGCATTTAATGGTTCATCTTGCTTAGAATTCACTTGCATTTTATTTAATGTTATCGCTGATAAGGCATTAGAAATGCAAATTAAGAAAATAAACAGTATCGGTAATTTAAATTTTCTTCTCATAACTATCTGTTTCCTTTTTGGATAAGTATTTTCAACATTCGCCTAATTGGCTCTGCAGCTCCCCAGAGAAGCTGATCTCCAACAGTGAAAACTGATATGCAGTTGTCTTCGATATCTAATTTTCTAATTCTTCCTACTGCTATATCAAGTTTACCTGAAACTTCTGCAGGGCTTAATAAAGTCATGGAAGATTCTTTTTCATTTGGAATTAATTTTACCCATTGATTTCCATTAGAAATCTTTTCATTTATTGCTTCAATAGGAATCCTCTTTTTAAGCTTAATTGTAAGTGCCTGAGAATGAGACCTCATTGTCCCAATTCGAACACATAAACCATCAACTTTAATAGAATTAAATCCAGAGTTTAAAATTTTATTAGTTTCAGATTGTCCCTTCCATTCTTCACGACTCTGACCATTTTTTAAATCCTCATCAATCCATGGAATCAAATTTCCAGCTAAAGGGACTTTGAAGTTACTCTTTTGAAATTTTTCTGAGTTCATCAAAGCTAGTGCTTTGCTGTCAATATCAAGAATGTTTGAATTTTTTTGATTAAGGTCATCTGAAACAGAAGAATATATTTGCCCCATCTGGGATAGTAACTCCCTCATGTTATTTGCACCAGCTCCACTTGCCGCTTGGTAAGTCATAGAGGAAACCCACTCCACTAAGTCTTCTTTTAATAAACCATGAATGGCTAATAACATTAAAGATACAGTACAATTTCCACCTACCCAATTTTTAATCCCTGCATCATAAGCACTATCAATTGATGGCTGATTAAGCGGATCAAGAACAATCACTGAACTTTCTTCCATTCGTAAAGTTGATGCTGCATCTACCCAATG
>ENA-OSJC01003774-OSJC01003774.1-marine-metagenome-genome-assembly--contig:-NODE-3774-length-10670-cov-4.326159_pt1 | contig 10670 bp, 3 predicted proteins | sample MGYA00237885_ERZ534234 | MGnify/ENA primary metagenome ERZ534234 (study PRJEB26413, sample SAMN06343907) | marine metagenome | isolation source: coastal waters | place: Atlantic Ocean: West Antarctic... | reverse complement strand
TTCTTTTTTACGTTTTTTAACTACTTTTTTTATAGACTTTTCAAGACCTTTAAAAGAATCATTTTTAGCTCTGGCTTGATTTGTTTTTCTGTCTGTAATACCAAGTTCCCATTCGCCCCAACCCATCATTAGAGCTATTCGTTGCCAAATAGCATTTTCATTATTAGTTGATTCTACTATATTATTTAACTTTTTCAAAACTCTATCTGCAGGTATATTTACAAATGCAGATACAACTTTAGCTATAGCCATAAAAGCAGGATTATCTAAAGCAACACCTTTATCTCTTATTTTTTTAAGTTCTTGCTTGTAAGTAAATGTTCTACCTGCTGACTGTAACTTTTTAAATTTAGAATCTATAGGTGGTGAAACAGTAAACAACTTATCAGCTACCTTAGTATAGTCAGGTCTTTTTTTGTCATTTTGCCTTTTTATTTCTAATGCCATGTTTTTAAGCATAGCAACAAAAGCACCAGCAACTCCAGACCCTCTTAAAAAAGTATCTACAGTACTATTGGCTATATTAAATGCTGCTTGATCTTTTCTTGAATTTTGAAATTCATCATCGTCATCAGAAAACAACATACCAAACATAGCTTGTTGCAATGTTGTAAATATTATATTCTGAACAGCACCATAGTATAATATCTTAGATACATTTGATTTCCAGTCCCCTCGACCCGCTGCAAGATCCTGAACGGCTCTTTTAGTTAATCTAGTGTATTGTATAGGCGTATTAGCAAAAGCTAATATAACGCGCCCTAATGAACTTGCTTGCTCCATACTTACTCTTGATGGATCAGATGATTGTTGAGACTCATTAGAAGAATCTCTAAAATCTGAAAAAGCCTGCTTTTCAGCATCAGCCTTACTTAAACCAGATTCAACTAAAGAATTAACCCTGTTTCTGTAAAAAGTAGAACCACCTGATGCTATAGCAAAACTATCAGCTATCTGTGTAGGTAAAAATCCTTTTTTAAGTAACCAAGATAAACCAGCTCTAACTTTATTAGTAGAACCAGCTGCTTGTTGAGCAATTTCATCAGCATTTACATCTGTTTTTAATCCAGATCTTCTTTGTTTAAGAAAATCAGAATTAAATAAATAACTAAAGTCAGACCAGTATTGTTTTTGATTAGCAAAAGCTTTAGCGGCTGCTGCAGGGTTATTATCAGACCAGTTTATAAAGTTTATAGAAGATATAGTTTGTAGAATAGCAGATCTTTGATTAAAAAACATAATCGTACCTACTGAATCATTAACCCAGTTTAACCAATTATTTGTTATCCTATTGGCGCCAGAAGGTCTGTTTCTACCTGTCTTCATTCTATATAAAACATCATCAAGAGCTTCTACATATTTATCACCATACGTAGCTCTTAATTTATTTTTATTATCATTTGTATAAATTTCATCAATAGCCTCTTGCCAAGGAGCTAACATTTCAGATCTAGTAGTTGTATTAACGTGATTAACCAAATCAGTTGTAATAGTACCGGCTAACCAATTTTTAGTTGGCGCAGGGTATCCATTAGAATCAAGAGCACTTACTTGTATTGCAAAATCTCTTAATTCTTGATTACTATTGACATGTTTAACTAAAGCTTTTACATCTTTTTTAGATAAATCATTAGGAATATTATCACTTTTATCCCATAAATAAACACGAATAGCATCTTCATTAGAAAAATCACGAACAGCTTCTTTACCTAAGTTAGCTGGTGTATTTTTTATTTGGTCTTTAATTTGTTTCCACTCAAGCATTGAAGCTTGTTTAGATGACTCAAATTGAGTCATACCATCGTTATAAGGATTCATAACATTATCTTTCCACCATTTAAGGTCTTGATTACCTTGCTCTCCTTTACCTAAAGTTGGATAAATTAAACCTAAAAAATCTTCAGCTGAATAAGGCACAAAAGCTTGAAAACCTGTTTTTCCACCCATTTTAGCAGCTCTAGCATCAGAGTATCTAGCTTCAGATTTAACACCTTTAGTTCGCTCTATCATTTCGTTAAATCCTTTACTCAAAGGCGCTTGAATTTGAGATATACCATCTCCATCTTCATAAAAAGTTCTTGATGATTTTGGTAAACTTGATAAAATTTTAGAATCATTATTAAACATTAATTCAGCTTTAACTACTATACCTGGTGTTTCTTTAGGTATTTTTATGCTATTTTCTTTAGCTAGTTTTAAACCCGCTCTTTTCAACGCTTGATCAGCTAATGATCTAGCCTCATAAACATTAGCCATTTTAGTTGTCATTTCGCTTTTAAGAATGTCATATATAGATCTACCGCTTACTAAGTCATAAGTATTTTTAGCTAAATCTGGAGATAATAAAAATCTATGTTGTTTTCTATCACTATTAGCTCCGTCATACTTATCTAATAAATCTGCAAACTTTTTAGGAATAAGAGATTGCTGAAAACCATAGTATATTTCATCAAATACGCCTGGTTGTTGTAAAGTATTATTAAAAATAGCATTTACGGTTTCAGCAGATACTGTAGCTGAATCATTTATGTGCTCTCCTTTTATTTTTCCAAACAAAGCTTGTTGATCTCCTTCAGTAATAAAAGCAGAAACTATTGGTGCTAAAGATCTTTCTCCTAAAACAAAATTAGTATTTTTTTGCTTATCTCTAACTATGTAAGTCATAGCTTCATCTACAGACATAGGATCTTTCTTACTAGTTTCATAATTAACCCAATCCTGCATACTAAAATTATAAGCTTTAAATAAAAGTTTAGCAGCCTCTAATTCTTTTGGATTAAAAATATTTTGTATTTCTTTTATTTTTTGCCTAACATTTAAATTTTTATTATTTGATATTTTTTGTATCTTTTTAACAGTAGTGGTGCTAGAAACAGCTGGAGAAAAATTATCTTTTACTTTGTAAAATTCTTTCCATGTTTTAATTGTTTCTTTCGAAGCATTTTTAGAGTTTGATTTTTTAATACTTTTATCAAATTCTTCGCTCAATAAATCCCGTGTTTCTTGTGAATTACCTGCATTACCTCTATTTGAACCACCTTTAAATAAACCTTGTTTAAGAAAATTTAATCCTTTTGGTACAGAAGAAAACCATTCACCAATTTCTTCTGGTATATAATTTTCTAATAATGGTTGCACAAAATTACGTTGATGATCTTTACCCATTTTATCAGATTGAGCAGGCGTTATATTACTGCCTTTTGTTTGATAAAGTTTATTATTAATTATTTTTTCTAAACCATTGTCTAGTCTAGATAAAAAACCTTTATTTTCAAATTCTTGTTGACCTCCAAGAGCTTTTTCAAATAATTTTTCAAATGCTTCGTTAAACTCTGGATTAGATGTAGCTTGTTCTTCTGATGTTTTTCTTAAAAAATTATCTACTTGTTGTTTAGTGCCTTTTAAAGAAATTACTTTATCTATAAATTCATTTGTAAGGCCTTTGTCTATAGCATTAAGCTTACTAAGTTGAGATAAAGTAATGCCTGTTTTATCTTTAAAATCTTTAGATGCTTCTGGATTATTAGAAACATAATCAAACATTACATCATTAGTAATATCATTTATTACTGCATTTTTTAGCGATTTGTTTTTTCTATCAGATCTAGTATTTTTAGCAATATTAGGATCATTAAAGTAACTTAAAACATCTTCTTTTGTAAAACCATTATCTTTCCAACCTTGAAGTTTATTTTTTGTTTGAGCTGCAAGTTTAGGATTTTTACTTCCTGTTATATTATTTATATTGGTATTATCTAAAAAAGTTTGACCTAAATTTCTCCAATTATTATCTACATAATTATCAAAAGTTTTTATTTCTTTTGTTGATTTAAATACATCTTTATTAGCATCTTCGTTAACAACTTTTTTTACTACACTAAATATAGCCTTTCTCTTAGCTGCTACTTTTTGTTTTAACGTTCCAGCTTTGTTTACTTCTTTTATTGCTTTAGGAATTGATAGTTCTATTCCTTTCAATAATTTACTAGTTACAGATTTAGGTATTTTTAAAGCTTCAATAGAAGATGGTTTTATAGTAATTTCATCAGGTGATACTTCATTACTAAGCACAGCTTGCGCTTGCGGAGTGTCAGTAGATTGTTCTTTGTTTCTTTTTTCGCTTTCTTTAAACAAATCTAATCTAGCATCTAATTTACCAAATCTAGTGTTTGCAAATATAAATTCTCCAAAACCTTCTACCCCAACAGGTTTACCGTCAGATCTTTTTGCTTCAGGATCAAAAGTAATTAATCTATCGGTAACATTTTCAATTATCTTTTGACCTTCTTCTATGCTTTCAGATCTGCTTTTTATATAATTATTTATAGCTCCATCCTGTCTTGTTACAGATCTATATACTTCATTGAATACTCTAGGATTTTGAAAATCTTCTTTAGTTTGTATTGTAGATGGCACTAAATTGTTTATAGCATCTAATAAAGGTCTAGAAGATAATTCTTCTTCTTCTTCTCTAGTTGATATTTTTGTTTCACCACCAACTTCTTTGCTTTTATAAACAGATCTATTAAAATCTTTAACAAAATCAAAAACTTCTTTTGAATCAGTCCAATTAAAATCAAATATATCAGCTTGATTACCAGTTAAAGTATCAAACATGTCTTTAAGTTTTGAACCTACACTAACTAAAAATCCAGCGTCTTCTTCTGAAACAACTTCTTTATTTATAGCGTCACTTATAGACGTAAGTAATTCTTTAGATTTTTGGTTTTCTGGAACTAAATCTAATCTTTCTATTACATCTTGTCTTTGCTTTGTAGTTATACTACCTTCAGCAACTCCTTTATCTAAAGTTTTTTGAAAATCTTGTAATAAACCATTATACTGTTCTTCTGTAAAACCTTGAGCTTGCTCGGCAGCGTGTAATGCTTCATGTATAAAAGAATTAGAGCCACCTCTTGCAGCTGCTCTGTCCGTATATACACCTATATTACGGGTTTCAGGGTCAAACCATGCATTTCTTTCAGAAACATTGCCACTAGAATCTTCTGCTGTTTTAGCGTCTATTATTTGTTGAGTTTGTTCTCTATTTAATTTACTACCATCTTCCAGTTCAAAAATTTCTCCAGATTCTTCAGTTTTTATAAATTTTTCAGCATTTTCAAGATCTTTATTTGTAATAGCCCATGCGTTATCAACCCAGTTTTTTCCTTTAAGAAACTCTTTACCTTTAATTATAGAATGATCCAATAAAAGCACTTCTCTTACGTAATCCCCTTGTTGAAGATCTCCTTTTCCGTCTATAGTTTCTCTTATTGATATATCTAAAATATCAAACTCTTTTTGTAAACCTTCTCTTATTAAATTTTTTTCTTTTTCAGTTATACTAGGATCTAAAACAATAGCTTGCCATTCTTTATTTAAAGCTCTTCTTTTTCTGTCTTTTTCCATCACCTCTTTCTGTTGTGCGGGACTAAGTTTAAGAAATTTTGCTGATGTTATTTTTTGATTTTGTACTATTTCTTTTTTAAGACCTTCTATCTGATCTTGTATTGTTTCTAAATTTTTATTATGAGAAAGAATACTACCTTCATTTCTTGGTCCTTGTTTTTGAAGTTTATCAAATGTTTCTCCTAATTCATTTATTTTTTGTAAATTTTCAACATTTTTTGCTTTTTCAGCTTTATTAGAAACAACTTCTGATATAACACTTTGAGCAAGTCTAGAAACTGGAACTGTATTTAATCCAAGACCTAGTAATATAGCTGAAGCCGTAACATCTGTAGCGCCTTCAAAATAACTTTTATCAGCATCTCTGTTTGTTATGTCATTCCAGTTTTGAATAACATTTGTTACATTTTCAGCAATAGTTTCTCTAGCTGCAGCATCTACATAACTTCTAGTACCTATTGTTACGGCATTTCTAATACCTTCATTAAAAGGTTTTCCACCGGCAACTTTAGCCCATCTAAGTGATTTAGTTGCAATTCCAAATTGAGTAAAACCTTCTATAGCTTCACCTATTCCGTCAATAGCAGAAACCCCAAACATAGTTAAATTATCTATATTTGCATCTTTTGTTAGCTTATTTATCTGTTTTTGAAGCGCTTCTTTTTCACCAGGTAAAAAAGATTGTTTTGTTTCAAGTTTTTTTATTAAATCTGGTAAAGCTTTTTCTGCCGCCATTTTAGCGGCTAAAAAATCTCCAATTGATTTAGAATATCCCATGTTAGCAAACAGTGGCAAAGCAGCTCCTGGCACTATAGCGCCTATTCCCATGGCTATTCCAGATGTAGTAAAATCAATAGCTGTTTGACCTACATAACGCGCAATATCATCCATATTGTCAACATCATCAACAGAAAGTGGCTTAGGTAAAAACATCTCAGTATATTCTTTTCTGTCTGACAAATCTTTACTTAACTTATCTTGCATAGCTCCCATGTCTATACCAAATCCAGCTTCAGGATTTTCTCCTGTAATTACATTACCTAAGTTAACAGCTGATAAACCCATCTCTAAAGCAACAGTAGCTGCACGATCCCACATTCTATTAACAACACTATAATCTCTTCTGACAAAATCTAATCCTGCTTTTATATCATTTTCTTGTAAAGCAAGATTTTGTAAATAATCTTGATCAATTTCCATTTTTTTTAAAAGAGGAATAGCTTCTTGTCTTATTTTTTCTTTTATTGAATTATCATCAGTTTTTTTAAATTCTTTGACTAAATATCCTAAAAGATTTGTATCATTTACAAAGTTTTCAGTTAAAGCAACTTTTTTTTCTTTTGCTACTTTTACCTGCTCGTTCATTACAGCAGTATTGTATTTTCTTATTGGATCTGGTATATCGCTAGAAAAATTAGTCATAGCATTATCTATGTCGCTTTTAATTTCAGAATCAATTTCCGCTTGATCTTCTACTGTAAAAGGCCATTTACCAGTTTTTGTATACTCTGCATAAGCAGCGTCAAAGTTTAATAATAATTTTTCATTTGCTTCAAGTGTTTTCTTGTAACTTTTGTTAAGTGATTTTCCAAGCGCTGAATCATCTTTTTGAAGTTTAATATTATCGTTTATTTTTCTAGCTTGATCAGCTTTTTCTGATAATGAATCAATTTTTTGTTGTATAATTTTTTGAGGAACACTTTCTTGTAATTCACTTAAAAGATCTTTTGTGCTAACTCTAGTTTCTGCAGCTTTTTGCTTAAAACTATTTAGTTCTTCTAAAGATAATCCTTCTCCGTTTTCTTTATATGATTTTCTTCTTATGTTATTTTTTTCTGTAGGAGATGTAGAGACTAAAGGATAAAAATAATCTAAAGTTTCTTTCTCAGCTAATTCTTCTATTTCAGGAGAAAATTCTTGTCCAGTAACAACAACTTCTTCTAATTGCTCTGTTGCTATTACCTCAATACATTCACCGTTTACTTTTTTAAAACCTGGTGGACATTTGCGCTGTCTTTCTAATATTTCTTCTCTTGTATTACTTACACTAGTTTCATTATTTTCAATAGCTACGGGAGCTGCTTTTTGAGCGTAAACTTTATCAATTTCATTTCTTTTTAAAGCTTCAGCGTCTTTAGCTTCTTCAACACAACCTAATCCATCTTCATTATCTATGAATCCAGGTGGGCATACTATTGCTTTTAACGGACTATTTTTGTTATTATTATTGTGACCACATTCATGGCAGGTGTAAAGATCATTTCCTCCGTCAGCTATTTTCCAGCTATGATCGCATTTTTCGCAGTTTATTTTACTGCTATCTTTTTTGTGATATTTTATAACTTTTGCAATGTTAGATTCTGGCTCATTGGCCGCTATCATTTTACTTACAATTGTTTGTAAACTCATTTAAGAATATTTTTTTATTAAATCTTTAGCAGAAAGTTTTTTCATTTTAATAGGAGATTCAACCGTTTCTTCTATTGACTCAGAAACAACTTCATTGTCCATTATTGGTTCACCTTCTAAGTCAGTTGTTGGTTTTTGCATAACATCTTCTGTAGCTGTTTCAGCTATAGTACCTTGAGGCGTTTGCATAACTTCCGTTTGCTGTGCTTGAATTTCTTCTTGGCCAGGAAGCATAACTTGTTTTTGCGCTGCTATTTGAGCTGCGGATGCCTGTGCATTTCTAGCTATAGTATCTGGATGAGGTCTCATTTGTCTTGTGTACCTATTTTCCATGTATCCATTTAAATCTTTAAATGCTCTAGCTTGTGCTCCGTCTTCAAACTCTTGACCATCTTCATCGATATAATTAACATCTTCAGCTAAACCTTTTATTTCTTCATTAGGTATATTTAAATGATCACCTAAAAAAGATCTTATACCTGCTGGTCCAGCTTCTTTTAACGCATCTATAGTAAAACCTAATACTTCTCTACTATGTTCGCCATATTCACCAGAATCATAAACTAATTCACCTTTTTCGTTAGTTTTAGTTTTAGGCATTCCATTTTCGTCTAATCCTAAATTATTAATATAAGGATCTAACAAATTATTTATAGGTGGTATTTTTCTAACAGGCTTTGGAACATTAAAAAAATCATATATACTTACATCAAACCCACCTTTAATAGGATGGTTTCCTTTGCCTTCTAATGTAACTCGACCTTCTTTATCTAAATCTAGCTTAACTTCACCTTTGTCTATAGCTTGTAAAACAGCTTCCTCATGCTGATCCATACCATAAGAAAGTTGACCATTTTTAAGCATATCATTATAAGAAGCTAAATTAGCTTCAACTGTCGTTGTGAACTTACCAAGATTACCCACCATTTGCTCTGTCATTGCCATATTAGCAGCAAAATCTTCATTGCTTATTTCACCTTTATCTTTTTTTATAACAAGTTCATTAGCTTTATTAACTATTTTTCTAGCCACATCTCTTGCTTGAACCTTAAAAACTCCTAATGGAGTAGGATTATCTTGATTTAACCTTTCTTCAGCTGATTTCTTAAACTTTCTATCGTATTCTAAGTTTCTAGCTTCTCTAATCATCTGCTGTTCAGGACTTGTTTTCTTACGTGCCTCTTGAGGATTATACTCCATGCTAATTAATTATTGATTTAAACTTTTGTTTATAAAATTTTTTCATCACCCTCCTGTATTTCCTTTAGATGCATTTCCTGCCGCCTTTATCTGCTCTAACGCATCGGTTGATGCTTGTGCATTATTTAACTGTTCAGTAGATAAATTAAGTATATCATTTGTTTGGCCATACTTAGCCGCGTCATTAGCTGTATTACCTGCAGCTTGTCCTAAATCAAAGTTTGTTTGAGTTTGAGAATTTTGAGCTAAAGCATTATTTATTGCAGTTGCATTTGCAGCATTAGCATTTTGTAAAGCACCAAATTCTGCCATTCTTTCTGCATTGCTTTGACTAGCATTAAATTGATTACGTTGGTTTTCAGCACTAAACCTAGATTGAGCAAATTGATTTTGTTGAGTAGCGTCAAATTGTCTGGCTTGATTATTAGCAGACATAACTTGACCTTTCATTGTATTTTCAGCTCCTTTATTGAATTGAGATTGACCTAAATCAAAATTTGAAGCTAAATTATCTTGCCCTAATTGATCTCTTTGTAAAGATTGTTCAGCTGAAGCACGCATTTGTTCGTTAGATTTAACTTGACTATCTATGTCTGCAGCTATACCTTGCTTAGATCTTGCGGCCGCAGCAGCTAAAGCAGTTGCACCACCAGCACCAGTACCAGCTTGAGCAGCTAAATCTTGAGAAGCGGCTAAAGACTGATCTGCTTCTTGAGCTGCCATCTCTGCACCAGCTGTAGATACTTGAAGATTGTTCATTGCATTGCTAAGACCAGAATTACCTCTATTTCTTAAACCCGCAACATTTGTAGTAGATACACCATCTTGATATCCCGCAACATTACCAGCATAACCTGCAGCATCATCAAGAAACGCTTCCTCTTGCAGTTTAGGACCTTCTATTCCAAATTTTTCACCAGTTCTCTGTCCTTGTGCAAAATCTGTACTATTTATATCATTAAGACTAGCTTTAATACCTTTGCCTGTTTTTTCATCATAATCTTGATAAAAATTTTGAATATCAAATCCTTTTAAATCATTTAAATCAGAATTATACGTGGTTTGAAGTCCCTCTAATACACCTTGTTGTTTTCTAAGCTGATGTTTAGCATCAGCAGCTAAATCATTTCTTTCATCTTTTCTTCCGCCCATTATAATTTTTTTATTAATTCATAAGAAGGCCTTTGAAATTTTTCATAACCAGCTTCTAAATAGTAATCTAACATTTTTCCTTTTTGTGCCCAACCAAAAGAATATTTATAACCTAATTCTTTTGCAAAGTTAGTTATAAAATTAACTAATAGTTGTATAGCTTCTCTTCTATCTTTATCCCTATATAAAGGATTAGATATAGCTGCAGTTGGTACCGCGGCATTTGTATTTGACATTCCTAACCACATTGCTGCTATAGGATAATCTTCTTTGCAAACCATAAAACCTCCTAATCCAGCTCTTTTCTTTTCATATTCTCCCATTTGAAAAGCGCCAGGTAGAAAATCTCTAAAGTCTTCATCGTCTATCCAAGGTATCTGACCATGTGCTGCCCACCATGTAGGTAAATATTTCCAATCAGACTCTTGTAGTTTTCTTACTTGTAATTTCATATAATATAATTTAATTTTACTGTGACGAATAGACTGACTGTGTTGTTA
>ENA-OSJC01003772-OSJC01003772.1-marine-metagenome-genome-assembly--contig:-NODE-3772-length-10671-cov-3.714178_pt1 | contig 10671 bp, 12 predicted proteins | sample MGYA00237885_ERZ534234 | MGnify/ENA primary metagenome ERZ534234 (study PRJEB26413, sample SAMN06343907) | marine metagenome | isolation source: coastal waters | place: Atlantic Ocean: West Antarctic... | reverse complement strand
GCGCAGTAATGCGTGTAGCTGACCAGTACTAATAGCTCAATTGGCTTGATTTATGCACTGAAAAAAATTTTTAGATAAAGATAATTAGATTATAAATTAAAGACTCTTTAAGAAGAATATTAAATATGGGAGAAGAAAAATGGCGGTGCCATAATGCTGGTTATTCGCCCTTTTATTTAATGCAGAAGCAAAAGTTTGATAAAAAAAAAATAGAGAAAAAATTTTTACTTAATCCAAAAAAGCCATTAATATTATTTACATTTCATCCAATTGTAAAAGATGAAAATGATAAAAGAAAAGATGTTGATGAAGTTTTCAAAGCTCTTGAATATTTGTCAAAAGATAATCAAGTTATAATTACCTACCCTAATTTTGATCCTGGACACCAATATATTATTGATAAAATTACAGACATTAAAAAAAGATTTAACAACCTTAAAGTTGTGAAACATTTAGGTCGTGCTAACTATCATTCGTTACTTTATTATATTGGAAATAACAAAAAAGGTTTTTGTATGGGAAACTCTTCAAGTGGTATTAAGGAAACAGTTTTTTTTAATTGTCCCACTCTAAATATTGGTGATAGACAAAAGTCGAGGTTAAAACCAAAAAATGTTGTTGATGTAAAAGCTAATAAAAAACAAATAATTAGTATAATTAATAATGAATTGAATAATTATAATGTCTATGAAAATCCATATAAATTAAGTAAAGAATTTGAAAAAATCCCAAATGAGATAATAAAAAAATTTTCAAGAAACGATTTAAAGCTAAAAAAATGCACAATTTAAGAAAAAATTTTCCTATCATTCACAAAGATCAGAATATTTCTGAGGCTATAACTAAAATTACAAAATCTAAAATCAAAATACTGTTTGTGGTTGATAAAACAAATAAGCTTTTAGGATCTATATCAAGTGGTGACTTGAGAAGGTCAATAAGAAAAAAAATTGATTTAAATCAATCAGTCGAAAAAATTATGTTTAAAAAGCCTAAATTTTTTACAAATAAAGGTTACGACCTTTCATTTATGAAAGATTTCATTTGTATTCCAGTTGTAAATAAAAAAAAAATAATAATTAATTTTGAATTTAGCAAAACTTTAATAAGAAATAGAGAAAATACAGTTTTTTTAATGGCAGGTGGCAAAGGTTCCAGATTATTGCCTTTAACGAAAAAAACTCCAAAACCACTTCTTAAAATCAAAGGAGTACCAATTATAGAAAAAATCATTTTAAGTTTTAAGAGTCAAGGTTTTAAGAATTTTACAATATCGGTTAATTATCTAGGGCATAAAATAAAAAAATACCTTGGCAATGGTGAGAGGCTTAAAGTTAATATTAATTATATTAATGAAAAAAAATATTTAGGTACAGCTGGCTCCTTATCGCTAATAGACTTTAAGAAAACAGCATTTCCATTAATAGTTGCTAATTCAGATCTACTGTCTGAGATTGATTATAACAATTTACTTGATTATCATATTACAAAAAATGCTGATATAACAATTTGCGGCAAAAATAAATTTTTCGAAATGCCTTATGGAGAAATTTTAGAAAATTATGAAAAAGTAAATGCAATAATAGAAAAACCAAAAATTTATCATTTAATAAACGCAGGAGTTTATGTTTTTGATAAAAAAATTTTAAAAGATATTACTAGAAATAAAAAACTAATGATGAATGAACACATATCGCAACATTTAAAAAAAAATAAAAAAGTATTCTGTTATCCAATTTATGAAAACTGGATAGATATTGGAAATAAAATAGATTATAAAAATAATAAGTAGATTAAGTTTATTTTAAATAATGAATAAAATTTTCAAATTACTAATTTTTAGTTTGATGGTGTTTGTTTGAAACTTATTTTTCATTCAATAAAAGATATTCAAAATCTATGCATAAAAAAAATATTTAAATTGTTACAATTAAAGATTATCAAAAAAGTGAATTAATTTTTATGAATAAAAAAAAAGTTTTATGTATTGTTTGCGCAAGAGGTGGGTCAAAGAGATTAAAAAATAAAAATTTCAAAGACTTATTTGGAAAACCATTAATATATCACACAATTAAACAAGCAATATCCTCAAAAATATTTGATAAAGTTGTTTTTTCGACAGACTCAGATAGATTAAGAAAGATGGCAATAAATTTTGGCGCTCATTCCTGGTTTATAAGACCACAAAAACTTTCAAATGATAAAGCTGCAAAAATGCCAGTGATTCGCCATGCAACTTTAGAAGCAGAAAAAAATTTTGGGTATAAATTTGATTATATTTGTGACTTAGATGTTACTTCTCCATTAAGAAAAATTAGCGATATCAGAAACGCTTTTAGAAAACTTAAACTTTCAAAACAAGATATGTTGATTTCTGGAAATAAAGCGAGAAAAAATCCTTATTTTAACATGGTTCAAAAAAATGGAAAAAATTCACTTAAATTAGTAATAAAACCAAAAAAATTTTATGTAAGAACGCAAGATGCCCCAGTAGTTTATGAACTTAATGCTTCAATCTATTTTTGGAAAAGGGAAGCCTGTTTTAGACAAAAAGGTCCTTTTTGCAAAAAAACTTTTTTTTATGAAATGCCTTATAAAAGGTCTATAGATATAGATAATTTGTCCGATTTTAAACTTGTAGAATTTTTTGGAAAAAATGAATTTTAATTATAAAGATTTATTCAATTTAACGGGCTACGAAGTTTACATACTAGGTGGTACTGGTTCAATTGGATCTCAAATTGTTAAAGCATTAGAGGAGTTTGGTGCTTCAGTAACAGTATTTGATTTAGATATCAAAACAAAAAGTAATAGTTTAAAAACTAAATATGTAAAGTTTAATTGCGCGAAGGAAAAAAATATTAAAGATTTTTTTACAAACTATATAAATAAAAATAAATGTCCCGATGTATTTATTAATGCTTCTTATCCCGTCTCTAAAGATTGGAAAAAAAATACATTTAAAGAAATTAATTTCAACTCTTATAAAAAAAACATTGAAATACATTTGAATAGTTATGTATGGATTGCAAAGAGTGTTGCTGATCAAATGTTAAAAAATAGTATTCATGGAAGCATTATACAATTAAGTTCTATTTATGGTTTGGTAGCACAGGATGACAATCTTTACAAAAAAACTAACATAAGTGAAAATATGTCTTATGGAATAATTAAAAGTTCAACTATTCATTTTACAAAACAAATGGCGTCTTATTATGGAAAATACAACATAAGAGTAAATAATTTAGTTATTGGAGGAATAAAAGGCCACATTAAAGGAAGTAAAAAAAAGCAAGACAAATCCTTTTTAAAAAAATTTAATTTAAAGGTTCCTTTAAAAAGAATGGGCACAACACAAGAAATTCCTTCATCAGTAATCTTCTTAGCTTCAGCTGCTTCATCATATATTACTGGCTCAAATATTGTAATTGATGGTGGATATTCAATTATATGATGAAAAATGAATCAAGTCATGTGAATTCTTTAATGTTCTATTATCCACTAACTAATTTTTTTTTAAAAAAATGCCGAATTAATTTTTCAAAATTAACAATATTTACAATTACTTAATATTTTGATGGATGTCTTAATTATTGGTTATGGATCAGCTGGTAAAAGGCATGCAAAAATACTTAATTTATCAAAAAAAATTAAAAATATTTATATAAAAACAAATCAAAAAATTGAGTCTTACGGTAAGTTTAAATTTATAAAAAAAATAAACAATCTAGATCCAAACTTGATAGTGGTAGCCAATGAAACATATAAGCATCACTCTGTTTGCAAGTTTCTAGAAAAAAAATTTAGTAATAAGATAATTTTATGTGAAAAACCTGTATTTAATAAATTATATAATTTTACACCAAAAAAAAATAAATTTTATGTTACTTACAATTTAAGATTTCTCAAATGCTTAAAATATATAAAAAACAAAATTAATTTAGATAAAGTTTTTTTTGTAGAGGCAGAGTCCTCAAGTTATTTACCTCTATGGAGAGCAAATATAGATTATTCTAAGACTTATAGCGCATTTCCTAACAAAGGTGGTGGAGTATTATTGGATATGAGTCACGAAATAGATTATTTAAAATGGTTATTTAAAGATTTTAAAATTTCAAAAATATATAAAAATAAAATTTCAAATTTAAATATTTTATCTGAAGATTTTGCTTTAATATTTGGACATATAAAAAAAAATACACTAGTAAAAATTAAGTTAACTTATTTTAATAAAATTCCCAAAAGACAATTAACGATTTGCTTGACAGATGGTGTTCAAATATATGTAGATTTACTAAAGTCTGAAATTAAATTATTTACTAAAAATAAAAAAAAATCTTTTCGTTTAGAAAAGTATTCTCAACTTGAAACTACAAAAAACATGTATACTGAAATCTTAGGAAATAATTTTAAAAATATTTGTTCATTGAAAGATGGGCTTGATTTATTAAGACAAATTAAAAATAGTAAAAAATTAACCTTTTAATTTATTCAATTAATCAAAAGACGATTAAAAATAATTATTTTTTATTATAAAATTCTAACTGTAAATTATTATATTTTCCTAATGTTGGGTCAACTAACCAAAAAATATGTTGGTCATTTTTTTGATCATCGATATATTTCCAGTTTCTTTTAAAATGATCTTTTAAGAATTTAGCATTTGCAGCTCTTCCATCGCAAACTATTATAGTTCCAGGAGTATAAAAATACTCAAATTTTATAATGTCTGATACCCTTGGCATCATATCTTTGTGTACTGTGCTAATACCGTTTATGGTTTTTTTAACCACAAATTGACCTGGACCATCTAAATAAATAAAATCTGGATTACAAAGAGGTAGCTTTTTATATTGTGTACAAATTCTATTATTAAAAGTTGTCATCTCTACATCAGATAAATGGTAGTTAATCTTAATTGGATTTTTAATCTTAAGATATCTATTAAATTTTTGAATTCTATTTTTAGCAATATTAAGATATTTTTTTCACTTTCAATAACAAATTATTCAAATGGATTATTTCTTCTTAAAGATTTAATTTCATTAGAAAATTTATCTCTTAATTCCTTTAATGCTAAACTAAATATAAGAGTTGACCAGCCTGATCCAAACTCAAGTACTGTTGTCCTTTTATTCATTAATATATATTGATATAAGTTATAAAGATCATCTAATTCAGGAATAAGCGGTTCATTTATGGTCATTTCATTAACCGTAGGTTTTTTCTTTTTAGATAACTCAACTAATAACCTCAAACCTTTTTCGATAAAAAATTTTTCAATAGTATTAACACTTTTATTAACACGTTTTTTACATTTATAAAAAATTCCATAAATTTTTATATCAAATTGCCATCAACAGCTTTTAGATAGTTATTTATGTTTTGGCTATATTGAAGTTTCATTTAATAAATGTTTACTACATAAATCTAAAAAAAATATTTAAATATTAATAATATTTGTTTAAGATTCAACATTACTGACATTAAGTTTAATAATCTTTTTATTTTAATTGTAGGTTTATTTTTCAAAGTTGTATTGATTATTGAATACTTAAACGCAACTCAAACACAGGAATTATAATTTAAGTTAGGTGTTACTCTCAAATACTTTTTAAAGATATATGGTACTACACGTTTCGTCTGTCTTGATCTGCATCAGCCTTAAAAAATACCATTTTTTTATCAGAAGTTTCATAAAAAATATCAATATTTTTTCTTATAAAAGGATTAAAATATATTGGAATAAGATTTTTATCATTTGGATATTTTATTTTAAATCCTGATTTAACTAAAATATTTGAAATATTATCTGTACAAAGCATGTCAATATATTCATAATTTTCTTTATATATTAAATCTTCAAGAAGACTATTTATTCTTCCAAGCTGATTTACTGAACCTATAAAATCAACTACAGAAAAAATTTTTCTATTATATTTTTTAAAATAAATTTCTCTTCCTATTAAAAGGTCTTTTTTGTTAATAATAAAAAATTTATATTTGAAACTTGGATTATTAAAATATCGTTTTTCTATGTATGATTCACTTTTAAATGGCAAATTAGTTTTAATTTTATTTAATTTGATTTTTTTTTTAAGATTATTGAAGTTTTCAATTTGTTCATAATTAATTTTTTTTGAATCGAAATTGCATTTTAAATTTTTTTTAATATTTGCAATTTTGAAATTTTTAACTTTTTGATTTAAAAAGTAATGGTGAACCATTTTAGAGGTATATCTATTAAAAAATTTTTCAATTAAAGGTATTAAACTCAAATAATTAGTTCCTATCCCACAAAAACTTTTAGGTTGAATTTTTTTTAACATATTTTTCATTGTTTCTATTCCAAGAAAAGGAAATTTTATATTTGGCTTCACCAATAACATCGATCCACATATATGTAAGTTTTTTTTATTTTTTGAATAAGGAATAAATCCCATTATTGCATTTATTCTTTTATTTATTTTATTAATTGCAATCATAAAATTTACTTTATCATTGTGACAATATTCGTATTCAAAAATTTTCTTATTTGTTCCACATAAATGATTATTTTTTGTCCAATAAAGTTTTATAAATCTCATAATCTTATTTATCTCAATTTTTTTTGCCATTCTAAATTGAAAATTTTTTTTTATGAGATTCATTTTCTGTACGATCAATTGATACTAAATTATAAGTTAAAATTTATATTATCTTCTTACAGTCATCAACAAATTATTATGGATTAAATAAACAAGTAATTCTAATTTATTTGGAATTAATGTTTATTCTGTTGCGTAATGCTAATTGATAATATTCTATTTAACTTAATAATATTAAGATTTTTATTTTATTGTGGAAAGTCGTTAGTATCGAACCTAGACAAGGTAAAAGGGTTATCAGTTAATAAATTAGCTTTACCAACCTTCGTTGTGACTCCAATTATAGCTCCCAGCTCTTTAACTAATGATAGTGTATTATTGTTGTAAGCACCATATGGATAACACATAATCCAATTTGAAGTTGGTGCACCAACTTCCTCTAAAAATTCTAAAGAGGTTAATATATCTTCTTTTTGTTTTTTATAACTAATTCCATCAAGCCAGCAATGTATTGAGCCATGACTACCAACTGACATTCCGTTTTTCAAAAGTTTTGAAACATCTTCTGTGCTCATATATAATTTTTTTGAAAACTCTTTCTGAGAGATACCTATATATTTTCTAAATAATTCTTTTACAATGTTGTTTCTGGTTTTTTCTGGTAATATACGTTGCAGCATTTTTTTTACATAAACTGTCTTTGCATTATCATACCTAGTCTTTATTCCAAAATTTTTATAATAAAAATTAATTTGGTTATTACTTATACCACTTTGTTTGCTTAAAATATTTACATCTTGAAAAATTTTATCAATGTCTTTGACATGAGAAAGTATATGATGAATAGAGTGCACGTCCAATATTATTGATTTTCTAATGGCTGCTTCTGGCGGAAAAAAAGTACCACTGAGTTTTCTAGCAAGCAATTCTGGCATGACATAATTTATATTATCCTTAAACCCATCATCAAAAGTGAGCCAGCAAGCATTTTCAGGTAAACTTTTTTTTTTAACTAATGAATCAATAACTTCTTTGGAATTGACAATTGAATAATTCTCTTGGAGATAATCCAATTGTCTTTGAAAACCTTTTAGTTCCAATCCTTTTATACCAGGATATTGACTATTTAATATTGGACGAACATAATGATACATCACAATTGTAATCATTTGATTTTTTTTCATAATTTGAAATTACACTATAATTTAATAATAATATCTTGAATTCATAAAATAGTTAATATTTAAATTCAAATTTTAACAACGTATCTTAAAGCTTTTTTATCATATCTTTTAAATTTCATTATTTTAGAAATTTCTTTTAAATTTATAACTTTTGTCCTTTTAAGTAATTTTTTTTTTAGGGTTACTGATTTAAAGATATTTAAAAAACTTTTTCTTTCTTTAGCACTAGAGCTTTCGGCATTAACACTTAGAATGCTAACTTCTCTTAATATAAAAGGCAAAATATTTATATTTGACACATTTCCTAAAATATTTCCTATTGATATAAGAACACCTTTTTTGACCAAATATTTTAAGCAAATAGGAATTACATCACCACCTAAATTTTCAAAAACAGCAGAATATTTTTCATTTAATAATGCAAAACTGGTATTTTTGAGAAAATTTTTAAGACTATAAATTTTTGTTACTCCCATTTTCTTTAAAATTATATTATTTACACTTTTAGAAGTTATTGCTTCTATATTTATGCCAATATTCGTAAGTAAAAATATTATAAACATGCCAACATTGCCTGTCGCTCCAGTAACTAATACAGGTTTTTTTTTATATTTTAAAATTGTTTTTAAAGATTTATTTAATGCCTTTACGGCTGTAAATCCTGACGTACCAATCATCATAATTTCTTTTGATGATAAAAAGTTAGGTAACTTCTCAATCCAATGATCTGGTACTATAATGTATTCAGAAAAAGAACCATTTGTATCAACCCCAAGAGGATGTGATATCACGAATACTTTTTCATTTTTTTTGAATTTTTTTGAATTTGAATAATAAACAGTACCACAAGCATCTATGCCTGGGGTATGAGGAAATCTTTTAACTAAACCACTATGACCTTGTGATATTAAAAAATCTTTATAATTTAAATTTGCATATTCAACTTTTATTACAACAAATTTTTTTTTTATATCTTCTTTTCTTAGTAAATTATTTTTAATAATCTTATTTGTAATAGTATTATTTTTGGTTTTTAAAATATTTAGAGAAGTATACTTAATAGGAAATTTATCACTTTTCATTTTATTGATATAAAGTAATTATAATTTCCACTAGCAATCTTAATATTCCTGTGATTTCTAACGATTGCACTGGTTTCAACTTTAATTTTTTTAATTTTTAATATTCTTATATCTATTTTTAAAATTGTTGGTTTATCAATTTTTGAATAAAAATTTGTTTTTTGGCTGATAATCAATAGTTTACCTTTATCCTTAAATTTTGTACTTGAATAAAGTGTTGCAGCTATTGTTTGAAGCATTGCCTCCTCTATTAATACTCCTGGCATCATTGGTTGATCAGTAAAGTGGCACTTAAAAAACCATGAATCTTTATTAACCTTTTTTATACCCGTTGAAGACTTCAAATTAATAATATTCTTTATGTTATCAACCATCAAAAAAGGAGGGATAATTTTTGTTAACGACATAATTTCTCTTTTATCTAATTTTTTCATTATGCCCCTATAGTTCTCGATAAAGTAGAAATAATATCAATACCATCCCATTCTGGAGTTAAATCAAAAGCTCTTCCAATTGGGACAATTCTATCGATACCCTTTATTTTATTTCTAATAATAAACTTCTTTATACTTTTAAAATCAGTTCCATAATAGGTAATTGTTTGTAATTTTTCAGAAGTATATTTTTGTAAATGATTTAAGTTATCAAGATCAATCTCTAAAAATGTTCCAAAATTTATATTTTCAAAATTATCAAAATTTAATTTATTACCCTTTAATCTGATTAAATTAAAACTTTTTATATTAGCTTTTAATTCTTTATTTTTACCTAGTGTATAATTCATTAAATTAGAGATTTTTTTATTAGCACCAGATAAATTAAGCTCATATTCTTTATCTACTATTTTATTCAATTCAAACCAAAATTTTTTTTTAGCAATATTATTTTTACCCAACCAAAATACAGTATTGGGTGAAGAGCAGCCAAATTGATCCATAGTATAAGTGTCATTATAAAATTTTTTGGTTAAAATTACTAAATCTTTAGAGTTTAATCTTCCAATTTTATTAGAATCAATTAATGATATTGAATATCTATTTGCAAATGCAAGATCTATACATCTGGGTTTTGTTCTAAAGGTTTTAAACTTATTAATTGTATTATCTCCACCCCAAATTATTCTTGCTTCTACATTCTTAGAAAGTTCAGAAGATATAAAATCTGAGTTGTCATATTTTATAAGTAATAATCTATTAAAACTTTTTTTATAAATTTTTTTTTTTGATAATTTTTTTAAAATGCCACACAATATTTCTACTTGTAGAAAATTTTTACTAGGAAGACGAATTATATTATTATTACCTGACAATAATCCAAAAACCATTGAATATGCAAAATTCGTTGGTACATTTGATGGCGTTATATGTAGTACGGTACCACGTCCCATTCTATTTTTAAAAAAACTATAATTATTAAATATTTTTTTTATATTACTTGCCCTACACCAAAAACCAAATGAAACTAAATCTGAAAATTTTTTACATTTATTACTAATCAAAACTTCTTTTGAAATCTCATTTAATAATAAAATTATATCACTATCAAAGATATCACATGGTCCGTCTTTCAAATTAAAATTTCCAACTATAATTTTAATGTTTTTATTAATTTTAAGTGACATCACTACATCCTCTTAGCTCTGCATCAGGGACTCTGCCTAAAACGGTAAAATACTTACCTTTTTTCCCACATGTACAATTATCTATGCCATGAATTATGCCTATATCTTCAGTTAATATATTATGTCCAGGGTAACTTAAGGGTAATAAAGAAAGTGTTTGTATTAACCCAGTTTCTTTAGTTTTACTTAGTTGTAAT
>ENA-OSJC01003769-OSJC01003769.1-marine-metagenome-genome-assembly--contig:-NODE-3769-length-10677-cov-8.356132_pt1 | contig 10677 bp, 12 predicted proteins | sample MGYA00237885_ERZ534234 | MGnify/ENA primary metagenome ERZ534234 (study PRJEB26413, sample SAMN06343907) | marine metagenome | isolation source: coastal waters | place: Atlantic Ocean: West Antarctic... | reverse complement strand
TTCTTCTTTTTTGACATTTAGAGGAGGTAATATTCTAATAACATTCTCAGCTGCTCTAATCGTTAATAATTTATTATTCATTAGTTTCTGTATAAATTGTGTTTGATCATTATGAAGTTGTAATCCTATTAATAAACCAACACCTCTTACTTCTTTGATTACTTTAGGAAACTTTTTTCTTAATTTATTTAATTCTGAATGAAAGTATTGTGATAATTTTTTAACATTTAAAAGAAATCCTTTTTTTAATATTTGATCTAATACAGCATTTCCAACAGACATAGCCAATGGATTTCCACCAAATGTTGATCCATGAGTTCCAGCTGTCATTCCAGATGCTACTCTTTTATTCATTAAAACTGCTCCAAGTGGAAAACCACCTCCAATACCTTTTGCTATCGGTACAATATCAGGTTTAATTTTTGAACTTTCAAAAGCAAAAAAGTTTCCAGATCTTCCTATTCCACATTGAACTTCGTCTAAAATTAATAAAATTTTTTTCTTATTACAGATTTTTCTTAACCCCTTTAGACACCAATCTGGAATAACTTTAATTCCACCTTCTCCCATAACAGTTTCAACCATAATAGCGGCAGTTCTGCTAGTTATGGATTTCTTTAATGATTTGTGATCTCCAAATTCAAAGTGATCAAATCCATCAACTTTTGGTCCAAAACCTTCTGTCATTTTTTTTGATCCACTAGCATAAATTGTGGCCAATGTTCTTCCATGAAATGAATTTTTAACACAAAGAATTCTATTTTTTTTTGGTTGCCCTATTGAATAAAAGTATCTTCTTGCAACTTTAATTGCCGCTTCTGTTGCTTCAGCTCCACTATTTTGAAAGATAATAAAATCAGCAAAAGTTTTTTTAGCTAATCTTTTGGCTAACTTTTCACCTTCTGGAATTATAAATGCATTAGATACATGCCAAAGTTTCTTTGATTGTTTATTAATTGCTTTTATTAAATATGGATTAGCATGTCCTAAAGAGTTAACTGCAATACCCTGAACAAAATCCAAATATTTTTTTCCATTTGTTGTATAGAGAAAGCTTCCTTTTCCATAATTAAATGAAATTTTTCTTCTATTATAATTTTTTGCTAAAGCACTCATATTTTAAGATTTAATTTTATAACCTTTTTTGTAAAGAAAAAAAGCCACGTACCACATTACGATACTTAAAATTGATAAATAAACTAATCCAATGCTAATTGATCCATCTGACCTTCCTAAAAAACCATATCTAAATCCATCAATCATATAAAAAAATGGGTTAACATAACTAATAGTTTGAAAAAAACTAGGAAGTTTATCTATAGAGTAAAATACACCAGATAAAAAACTTAATGGGGTAATAACAAAGTTGGTTACTGTAGCTGTATGATCAAATTTTTCCGCCCAAAGACCAGTAATAAAACCTAAGCATCCCAATGTAAAGGCACTTAGAAAACCAAAAATAAAAATAAATAAGATATTGCTTATTGGTATTTCAACTATTAGAGAGAAAACACCTATTGAAATTATTGCAATTAAAAAACTTCTCGTAAGAGCGGCTAGTATTATTGCCATTGAAACCTCTAGTGCGGATAATGGTGCATAAAGCATATCAACAATATTCCCCTGAATTTTTCCAATCATTAATGAGGACACTGAATGACTGAATGATTGAGTTAAAATACTCATCGCAATTAACCCGGGTGCTAAAAAACTTATAAAAGAATAGCCAAGAACATCTCCTCTATTACTTCCAAGAGCCAAAGATAAAACCAAAAGAAATAGCAAGCTTGACACAAGTGGAGATAGTAATGTTTGTTGCCAAACTACCATAAATCTATTGCATTCTTTAAGCCATAAACTTTTAAAACCAATCCAATTTATAAAACCAAATTTTTTTACTCTAATTTGATATTTTTTATTCAATTCAACCATAAGTAATCATATATAAATTTTGAAAAACCTGTGTACAAAACAAAAATATCTATTGTTTTTTATTTAATCATGTGTGATCTGTATATAGTTATTAAAATTAATTAACATACTAAATATAGATTATGAGCTGGAACGAAGAAAAAGTTAACAAATTAAAAGAGCTTTGGGGAAAAGGAAATACAGCAAATCAAATTGCTGAGATAATTGGAGGCATTAGTAGAAATGCCGTTATTGGTAAGGCTCATAGATTAAACCTGTCATCAAAAATTAAAACTAGAAGTGCTTCATCAAGTCAAGGTTACAATAATAGCTCGGAAGAAGACAACTCTAAACATAGGCAGGGAAGAAAAAGTAAGTTTAAATCTTTACTTATTGAAAAAAATTTTGAACCAGAAAATCCTAAAAAATTAGAAGAGCTAGACGAAAGCTCTTGTAAGTGGCCCGTTGGACATCCAGAAGAAAAAACATTTTACTTCTGTGGAAGATCTTCTTTAAAAGATTTTTCATATTGTAAACTTCATCTGTTATATGCTTATCAAGCAAAAGGGAAAAGAGAAGAACCTTCTGTTGCTGACAAAGAAGAAGATGAAGTCCAGTATATTGAAAAAAAAACTAATACAGCATAATATTATTTTTTATTTTTATTTTTCCCATCAATACCTCTTAAAATAGACTTAATGATTAGATAAGATAAAAGTAAAAAAATTAAAGATATTACAATATATATAGTATTAATAATCATAGACTATATTGTACAATTTTTGTTTAAGAAATTCTATTAAGAATTAGTTGAGTCATATTTTTTAGTAGAAAATTTACCACCTTCTCTCCACATATAACAATATTTTTTAACTTCCTGGTCAAATAGTCTTGTGCTTGGAACTCCTATATCAAAATTCGTTTGATATTTATTTGAGGGAATATTATCATACTTTAAGAGAGTAAGTTGATCTACCGTCAATAGTGGTTTTGGAAATAATTGAAATAGTTTTGCTGACATGTTTGCGGCAAAAAGTGGGATAGGAATTAAAAATCTACTCTTATTAATTAATTTTAATAATCTTTTTAAAATTTGTTTTAAAGAAATAACATCAGGTCCTATACACTCAATAATTTTAGAATATATATTTTTGGAAATAATATGATAAATAGTATCTGTTAAATCAGAACAATGAATTGGAATAAATTTCGTATCTCCATTATAATAAAGTGGAAATAGTGGAAGTCGGCTTAACAAAGTCATGAAGCTTGTAGTAAAATTATCATCTACAGAATAAACTACCGATGGTCTTAAAATAGTAGCTAATGGAAAATTTTTTTGAATGTTGGCTTCACCTTCTAGTTTACTTTTTGCATACTTTGAATCTATTGCACTATTAATGCCTAATGCAGATAAATGAATAAACTGCTGAATCTTATATTCTTTACATAGTTTAGCTAAAATAGATGGAAAAACAGAATGTATGTTTTCAAAAGTATTACCCTTGCCACTTTCATATAAAATACCAATTAAATTAATACAAATATCTGCTTGAGCAAAAAGTTTTCTAATTTTTTTTTCATCAAAAATATTAGCTTCAATAATATCTATATAGCCTGCATTAGCTTGAGTCTTTATTGCATATCCTTTTTGGTGAAGGTTTCTTGTAACTACAGTAACCTTATAATTGTTTTTAGTAAGCTTTCTGATTAAATGACGACCTATTTGACCGCTGCCACCAAAAACTAGACAATTTTTTTGTGCTTTCATAAAATTCTAGTATATATTTTTTAGAAATGAATATTGATATTAAACTTCACAAGAATGATCTACCAGAAGATTTAGATTTAGGCAATCTTATAGCAGTTGATGGTGAATTCATGGGTCTAAATGTTATACGTGATCCCTTGTGTCTTATTCAAATATCAAGTGGAAATTCAGATGCTCATATTGTTCAATTAGATAGAACAAATTATAAAGCTCCAAATTTGAAGAAAGTTCTTTGTAATGACTCCATTACAAAAATATTCCATTATGGAAGAGCTGACATGGCGCATATTAAGTATTACCTAAAAACAGAAACTAAAAATATTCTAGATACTAAGATTGCTTCAAAATTAGCCAGATCCTATTCCGATAGCCACTCTCTTAAAACTCTAATTAAAGAATTCATTAATATTGATGTTAGTAAACAATTTCAAAGTTCAGATTTTGGAGGTGAATTATCGCCTGCTCAACTAAAATATTGTGCAAATGATGTTGTGTATTTACATAAAATCCACGAAGAGTTAAATAAAATTCTTATAAGGGAGAAACGGGTTGATTTATATAGCGATTGTTTAAGTTTTTTAAAAACTAGAGTTGAGCTTGATTTAGCTTTATTTAAAGAAGATATTTGGTCTCATTAGATGAAAAAAAAAGATTATATAAAAATTGCAAAAAGAGTAATTGAATTAGAAATAAAAGCTCTAAAAAAATTAAAAAGTTCAATTAACAATTCTTTTAATGAAGCTGTTAATGCAATTACAAGATGTCAATCTAAAGTTATTTTATGTGGTGTTGGAAAAAGTGGATTGATAGCTGCTAAGATATCAGCAACACTATCTTCTGTTGGAACACCTTCATTTTCTTTATCTGCAAATGATTGTTCTCATGGAGACCTTGGCAGTATATCAAAAAAAGATATTTTAATTCTTATAAGCTACTCAGGTTCTACAGAGGAACTAAAGAATATTATTAAATATGCAAATCGAAATAGAATTACTCTGATTGGCATAATGTCTAAAAAGAATTCGTTATTATATAGGGCATCTGATATTAAACTTCTCATACCTGAAGTCACAGAGGCTGGCCTTGGAATTGTTCCGACTTCTAGTACTATTAATCAACTAAGTATTGGTGATGCTCTGGCAGTATCAGCATTAAATAAGAAAAAAATAAGTAAAATAGATTTTAAAAATTTTCATCCCTCTGGAAATCTTGGTGCCAAACTAAGAACTGTTGAAGAATTAATGTTTACTGGGAATAGAATTCCTTTAATTAATGAGGATTTAAAAATGAGAAAAGCACTAAAAATCTTATCTCATAAAAAACTAGGAACTTTAATTGTGAAAAATAAAAAAGGAATTACAACTGGCATCATTACTGATGGTCAAATAAGAAGATTTAATGAAACTAATGATAATCTACAGGAGCTAAATGTTAAACAGGTAATGACTTTAAACCCTATCAGTATCAGTCAAGACACACTTGCTGAAAAAGCTTTATCCATGATGAATATAAAAAAAATCACCTCTTTATGTGTGCATGATAGAAAAAATAAAAAAAAAACTATTGGAATTTTACATATACACAGCATATTGCAGTCAAATATTCATTAAATGAATAAAACAGTAATACAGTTTTTATTAGTTTTTTTAATTATTTTAATCTCCCTATCATTTTATTGGATATATTTTAAAAAAAGTTTGAATAGCCCAACTAAAAATTTATCAGTTACAAAGCTCAATATAGATAAAAATATTACATCTAATTATATTGAAGATATTAATTATACTACAGTAGACAAAAAAAATAATAAATATCAAATAACAGCGAAACAAGCTGAAATAGATATAAATAACCCTGATGTGATGTTTTTAGAAAATATTATTGCTTATATTTACATAAACAATTCAGATACAATTAAAATTACTTCTAACTTTGGTAAATATAATACAGCAAATTTTGATACTATTTTTTCAAAGAATGTAATAGTTTTATATCCAGGTCACAAAATTACAGGAGAATATATGGATTTCTCTTTTTTAGCTAATCTTGGAACAATTTCAGTTGACGTTATTCATTATGCCAATAAAACAATACTATCTGCTGACAGAGTTGAGATGAATATTGCAACTAAAGATACTGAAATTTTTATGAACGACAATACTAAAAAAGTTTTAATAGAAGGAACGAAATAATATGGGTGTAATTAAAAAATTTAGGATTAAGTCTTTCAAAAACCCTCAACCTATAATCTCTCTAGAGAATATATCATTATCATTTGGTAAAAGAAAAATTTTAGATAATGTAAGTTTTAAAATTAACTATGGTGAAATTTTAGGAATGTTAGGTCCTAATGGAGTTGGAAAATCAACAATTTTTAATTTAATAACTGGGCTAATTAAACCAGATTATGGTCAAATTAAATTTGATGGGATTGATGTATTAAATTACCCAATATACCTTAGAACAACAAAATTTAAAATCGGCTATGTTCCTCAATATGGTGGCTATTTTAGTGATCTCACCTTATTAGAAAATTTAAAGGCAATTGCAGAAATAGTTATAGTGGATAAAAATTTAATTAATCATAAAATAGACCAATTAATTTCAAAATTTGAACTCGATTCTATCAGAGATATTAAAACGAAGTTTTTGTCAGGCGGTCAAAAAAAAAAACTAGTAATTGCCTTGGCCTTATTAAGTGAACCAAAAGTTCTTCTTCTTGATGAATGTTTTGCAGCCCTGGATGTCCTTACAATAAAAATGCTTCAAGAAATTATTGTTAATCTACAGACTGAAAATAGTATAACTATTTGTATCTGCGATCACCAAGCGAGAGATTTATTATCTTGTGTAGACGTTGCCATTATTCTATCAAATTGTAAGATAGTGGCTCATGGAACGCCTAATGAGTTAATAAATAATACTGAAGCCAAAAATGCTTATTTTGGTGATTCCTTCAACTTTAAATAATAAATGTCAAAACCACTCATCATTAAAAATAAAATTAAAGATTTTGATAAGAAAATAGAAGTTAGTGGGGATAAGAGTCTAAGTATTAGATGGATTTTGCTTGCATCTCAAGCCACAGGGAAATCTAAAGGCTACAACCTCTTAATGTCTGAAGATGTGCTTGCTGCACTAGATTCTATAAAGAAACTTGGCATAAATGTTAAGATTAATAAAGATTATTGTGAAGTGTTTGGAAATGGAATTAATGGCTTTGAGTATAAAAAAAATTTAGTAATAAATGCTAGAAACTCAGGAACATTTGGAAGGCTAGTGTTGGGTTTGTTAATTAAATCACCAAAAAAAATAAAATTAATTGGTGATAAAAGTTTATCTAAAAGAGATTTTTCAAGAGTAACTCTACCTTTGGAAAAATTTGGTGCTAAATTTTATTATAAAACAAAAAATAAATTGCCTTTATCAATTCTTGGATCAAAGTCTGCGAAAGGTATAAAATATTTAGAAAACAAAGGATCAGCTCAGTGTAAAAGCTGTATAATGTTTGCAGCACTTAATGCATCAGGTACAACATTTATTAAAGCAAAAAAATCAAGAAATCACTCAGAATTACTTTTTAAGTATTTAAAAATACCTATTAAGATTAGAAAAACAAAAAAATATGATTTCATAAATATTAAGCAACCAAAAAAAATTAAAGCATTTGATTATCAAATACCTGGAGATATAAGCTCAAGTGCATTTTTTATGGTACTAACAACTCTTACAAATAATTCAAAACTTTTAATTAAAAATGTAAATATCAACCCTTCGAGAATAGGTGTAATTACTATCTTAAAAAAAATGGGTGCAAAAATACTGCTAAAAAACCAAAGAAATTATAGGGGAGAAAAAATTTCTGATATTTTAATAAAAAGCTCAAATAATCTTAAAGCTATAAATTGTCCATCACAATTAAATAGTAGTGCGATAGATGAATTTTTAGTTATTTTTTTAGTCGCTGCAAAAGCAAAAGGAGTTTCTTATTTCAAAGATGTGTCTGAATTAAATCAAAAAGAAAGTCCAAGATTAAATTGGGGTTCTAAAATTTTAAATATGATGGGTGTTAAAACAGAATTAACAAAAGACTCAATTAAAATTTATGGTCAACCAAATTTAGAAATTACAAAACCAATTATAATTAAAAATTATCTAAAAGATCATAGAGTTTTTATGATGAGTACAATTGCTGCATTAACTTGTGGTGGTAGCTGGAAAATTCATGATAAAGATTCTATAAATACCTCTTTTCCTTCTTTTCTAAAAATACTTAAAAAAATAAATGATAAATAAATTAATATGAAAAAATACAAAAAGAGATGTTTGCAAGTAGCAATTGATTCACCTGCTGCTGCAGGAGCTGGTACTCAGGCAAAACTAATCTCCAAACACTATAAACTTTTATATCTTGATTCTGGAAAAATTTATCGTCTTTTAGCTTATTTAAAAATAAAAAATCCAAAAAAATTTAGTTACTCTTTTGTATCAAAAAAAATGAAGACTTTAAAAATTTCTGACTTACAAAGTAAAAAGCTTTTGTCTGATAAAATTGGAAGTATGGCTTCAGTAATCGCAAAAGATATAAAAATCAGAAAAATAGCAAATAACTTTCAAATGGAATGTGCTTATAATCCTCCAAAAAAATATAAAGGATCAATTATTGATGGAAGAGATATAACTTATAACATCATGCCTGAAGCTGACTTTAAATTTTTTATCACCGCAAGTTCTAAAACTAGGGCACTTAGAAGGTATAAAGAATTAAAAGGGTTAAATAAAAAAATATCCCTAAATGAAGTGCTAAAAAGCATCAAAAAACGTGATAAAAGTGACTATAATAGAAAGGTTTCACCCTTAAAAAGAACAAAGGATCAATACTTGATATCTTCTGAAAATGAATCTAAAAGATCATGCTTTTTAAAAATAAAACAAATAATAGATAAGAAAATTAACACTTAATGGAAATATACAATAACCTAGATACTGCTGCCTCAAAAGAATTCGAACAGCTACTAAATTCACAGTTTACCAAAACAGCAAACCTTGAAGAAGGAAAGATTATTACAGGTGTGGTCAATAAAGTAACTGACAACTTTGTATTCCTTGAAGTTCCAGGATTAAAATCTGAACCAATTTTAGATATTAATGAATTAAAGAGCATGGGTATGCTTGATAAAGCAAAAGTAGGTGAAACAATTTCAGTTCTTCTTGAAAGACTAGAGGATAAAAAAGGTGAAGTATTAGTATCAGCTTCTAAAGCACAAAAAATTCAAGGTTGGGACAAACTTGTTGAGGCTTATGAAAAAAATGAACCTATCATGGGTAAAATTACTGGACGTGTTAAGGGTGGTTGTATTGTGGAACATATCGATACTGGATCTTTAATGTTTCTTCCAGGATCACAAATTTCAGATAAGCCATTAAAGGATATTAGTCACTTAATGAATGAACCACAAAAATTTGCTCTTATTAAGTTAGATAAGGTTAGGGGGAATGCTTGTGTTTCTAGAAGAGAAATCATTTCTTCATTTAAAAAAGAGGATAAAATTAAGATTATTGAAAAATTCAAAGTTGGAGATATTATAAAAGGAGCTGAGGTAAAAGGTTATAGTTCATTTGGTTGTTTTTTTAATGTTAATGGTGAACTTGATGTATTAGTACATCTTCAGGAAATTTCTTATTCAAGAGTTAATCATCCAGATGAAGTTTTTACGATCGGTGAAACACATGATTTATTAGTAATTACAGTAGATAAAGAAAAATTGCAGGTTGGCTGTTCTGTTAAACAACTTTCTCCAGACCCTTTTGAAAATATCTCAAACTATGAATTAAATAAAATTTATAAAGTTAAAGTTGTTAAGCTTATGGATTTTGGTGCATTTTGTGAGCTTGAAAAGGGGCTATCAACTTTATTACACTCAAGTGAATTAAGCTGGACTAAAAAAAATATATCAGCAAAAAAGATGTTTAAAGTTGGTGATGAAATTGATTGTGTTATTACTGAAATTGATAAAGAAAAAAGAAGAGTTGCAATTTCACATCGCTTAACAACTGAAAATCCTTTTGAATTATTTGAAAGCAAATACCCAATTGGTTCAGAGGTTGAAGGTGAAGTTGCTAGCAAAAATGAATACTCTATTTTCTTAAAAATTGAAGGATTAGATATTGATGCATTCTTACATTGTAATGATCTAACTTATCTTGCGAATGCAGATGAGGAATTAACTAAACACAAAATTGGTGATAAATTAAAAGTTAAAGTATTAGAGGTCAAAGCAGCTGAACAAAAAGTTAGAGTTGGTTTACGACAAATTCAGCCAGATCCTTTCGGTTGGTTCAACGATAAAAAAGTTAAACAAGCAATTACTGTAAAGATTATTTCAACTGACAATAAGGGGTTAGTTGTTAGACCTGAAGGTTGTGAAATGGACTTTACTATTAAAAAATCTGCAATAGCTATTAATGCGGCTGATGCAAGACCTACAAGGTTTACAGGTGGTGAGAGAATAGATTGTGCAATTCAAGAATTAGATTTAGATAAAAGAAAGGTTACATTAAGTATTAAATTACTTGAAGAAATTGAAAGAAAAGTAGCTTTGGATACTTATGGATCAGAGGCGAGTGGTAAAAATTTACCTTTCTCATCATTATCTGATGATTTAAAGAAAAAGAAAAAAGAAGAATAAAAATTGGCTATTGTAAAATCAAAACTTTTAGACCAGCTCAAAAAATCATATCCAAATTTCTTAAAAAAAGACCTTGAGAAGGTTTTGTCTATAGTCCTAAATGAAATTAAACAAGCTCTAAAACGTGGAGATCGAGTTGAATTAAGAGGATTCGGTATGTTTTCAACAAATATTCAAAAAGCAAGAATATCAAGAAATCCCAAAACTGGAGAGAAAGTAAATACACCTCAAAAAAAAACAATTCACTTTAAAATGTCCAAGGAAATGTTTAAAAAATTAAACAATGACGAATAAAAATATCTTTGT
>ENA-OSJC01003768-OSJC01003768.1-marine-metagenome-genome-assembly--contig:-NODE-3768-length-10678-cov-5.309688_pt1 | contig 10678 bp, 8 predicted proteins | sample MGYA00237885_ERZ534234 | MGnify/ENA primary metagenome ERZ534234 (study PRJEB26413, sample SAMN06343907) | marine metagenome | isolation source: coastal waters | place: Atlantic Ocean: West Antarctic... | reverse complement strand
TCATAAATGGGAATGCCACCTTGTTTAAGAATATTGATTTTATTTACATCCACATCTAGACATAAAACGTCGTTGCCCATTTCGGCCAGACAAGCTCCGGTCACTAGACCTACATACCCCGTTCCAATTACGCTTACTTTCACTAATAACTCCTAATATATTGACTATATATACGCTTCAATGGGTTAAAAAAGGGATTAGGGTAAAAATATTACATTCTCATATTCTGGTTATTTTTTAGCACAAAACCTTAGATGACTGTGCGAAAATACTCGATCGTCTTTATGAGACCTTCGTTCAATTTTGTTTTCGGTTCCCAGCCAAGCTTTTCTTTGGCTAAAGAAATATCTGGTTGGCGCTGTCTTGGGTCGTCTTGCGGTAACGGCTTGTAAACAATCTTACTTTTGCTTTTCGGCAATAAAGCAAGGACTTTTTCCGCCAGTTCTTTGATGGTAAATTCATCCGGGTTGCCGATATTGACTGGGCCAATGAAACCTTCTTCGTTATTCATCATACGGACCATGCCTTCGATAAGATCGTCTATGTATTGAAAGCTCCGGCTCTGTGAGCCGTCGCCATAAATCGTAATGTCATGGTTCTGCAAAGCTTGAATAATGAAATTTGAAACCACCCGGCCGTCATTAGGATCCATATTCGAACCGTAGGTGTTAAAGATTCTCACCACTCGAATGTCAAGCTGATGTTGGCGATAGTAGTCGAAAAATAAAGTCTCGGCACAACGCTTGCCTTCGTCATAGCATGCTCTGGGGCCAATCGGGTTAACTCGTCCCCAGTAGGCTTCAATCTGGGGGTGTATTTCTGGATCACCATAAACCTCACTGGTGGATGCCTGCAAAATGCGCGCTTTCGTGCGTTTTGCGAGGCCGAGCATATTGATGGCACCGTGCACCGAGGTCTTGGTAGTTTGCACTGGATCAAACTGATAATGGATCGGTGACGCAGGGCAGGCCAGATTATAAATCTGATCTGCCTCCACATACAGAGGAAAGGTGACATCATGGCGCATAAACTCAAAGCGATTGTTGTCGAAAAGCTCAAGGATATTAACCTTGGTTCCAGTATATAAATTATCTACACAAAGCACCTCGTGGCCTTCATCCAGCAAGCGTCGACATAGATGAGAACCTATAAATCCAGCCCCTCCAGTGAGAAGTATTCTCTTGCTTTCCATCGTTTTTCTCTTCATTCTCATGTTCTTTTAGACATACTCCATAATAACCCATAACCAAGTATTGCCAGTATTAAACCGCTCGCCCCCATCACAGCAACCACCATTTGCAATGAATCATGAAAGAAATGAACTGCTATCAACTGCAACGGTGCAATAAAAAGAAACAGGTAAGCAAAAAGCACACGCCCCTTAGCGATCAAAAAATGCTCAGCCACTAGGACAAGTGCCATAGGGAAAATTGCAAAGCCATAAAATTTCAGCACAACCCCAGCGCCACGATAATGTTCGCCGTATAACAGTACGACTATTTCCTCACCAAACAGAAAATAGAAAACCGCACCGGCACCGCTTAGCAAAGTGGTCAACCCAACCGCCTGTAGCAATAAGTGCGCACTGCCCTGGCTACGCGCATGATTTTCCGCCACCATGGGGAAGAGCGCCATGGCAATCCCGCCAGGCAGATACATCACCGCCTTGCCTAAGATGGACGCCGCCGCATACAGTCCGGCCTCGTGTGCTGGGAAGTAATAATTCACCAGCACTATATCGAGCTGGGTCATGGTTGCAAAGGCGACATTGGCAGCCAGCACCGGCAGTGCCGGCTTAATGGATAAGTGCTCCGTTTGGAATGGAAGGCCCCGCCCTTCCCCTAATGAGCGATGTAGCGCGCCATAAGTAATGATCCAGCCCGCGATGACAGCCAGGATTGCGCCACCAAGCGCACCCGCTACACCGTAGCCCAGCCAGATAAATACAGCCGAAAAGATAATCTTGAACAGAACGGCAATCGCACCGTTCGCAGAAAGCCAAATAAAGCGCTGCAGCCCTTGCAAGAAGGCATTATTGATGACGACTGCATAAGACAAAAATAGCAGTGTGCCGAGCAGATACACGGGAATGATGCTGGGCACTTTCAGATAGAATTGGATTTGTGGAACAAGGAACAGATACCCGCCCAAAATAAGCGTCCCTACGACAGCGGTGCGGATATTGATCGAATAATATAAATGGGTAATGCTGCCACTATCCTGTCTGGTGCGATATTCAGATACTTTGCGCGAGACTACCATCATCAATGTGCCCAGCGGGGCGGCGAGCACGGCGCATAGCGCCATCATGGCGCTGAAGAGACCGTATTCCTGCGTGCTGAGCATGCGCCCCATGAGCACTTGAAACACGTAGCCCAAAAGTCCGCCGGCGATGCCACCAATAAACATCCAGGCGCTGGCGCGGGCGAGCTTGCCGTAAAATAACTGCACAACGCGGCGATGAAGCGGCAATGCGGTTTGTTGCTCGGTTACACTCATGTGTGATCAGGCTTCTCTTCAAAATTCAGCCGCTCACGCACGATATAAAGCGGCCGATTGACTACTTCAGTGTGAATGGTGCCGATATAGAGGGCAACCAGGCCGATTGACATGAGCACGATGCCAATGAGGAAGGTATTCGCCACTACGACGATGGCAAGCGGTGTATAGGCTGCCTGGCCATCAAGGACATAGTTACCAAACATCCAGGTCAGCAGAACGCCACTCACGGAGGTGATGAATATACCCAGGTAACCGGTCAGTCGTAGTGGCCACAGTGAAAATGCGGTGATGCTGTTGATGGCAAGGTTATAAAGCTTGGCATAGGAATAACCTGCACAACCTTCTGTGCGGGCGTCTGCGCTGAATTTAACATACACCTTATGGAAGCCCATCCAGTCCATGATGCCCCGAAACATGCGTTCACGTTCAGTCGCTTGGGAAAAGGCTGCAATCACTTTTTTGTCATAAAGGCGGAAATCGGTGGTCTGCGACACCATATCGAGACCAGAAATCTTGCCCATCAACCAATAATAAATATGAGAACCAGCGCGTCGCAGCAGCGGCTGCTTATCGATACTGGTGCGGATAGTAGCAACGATTTCGCCCCCCTTTTGCCACTCATCCACCAGCTTTGGTATTAACTCGGGCGGATGCTGCAAGTCGGCATCCATGCAGATGATGGCATCTGCGGAATTGGCCTCGTGTACACCGGCGGTAAGTGCAATTTCCTTGCCAAAATTTCGTGAAAGGTCAAGCACCTTGACCTTGGCGTCGCGCTTCGCTAGTTGGCGCAAAAGTTCAAGAGAATGATCTGGACTGCCATCGTTAACGAACAGATATTCCCATGTAAAAACTGGGAGCGCACCCGTAATTTTTTCTAGGCGCTCATACAGGCGCTCAAGATTGTTAACTTCCCGATACACTGGAATGACAATGGTAATTAGCTGCTTCATGTTTTCTGTTTTAGTATTCAACTTACCCGCCCGTATTAATCCTAGAAGCCAACGATATCATCTTCTCCGAGGTATATTATCACGCAAAGCAGGCACCTAAATTGGTAAGACGATTTTTCTGACATGCTGAAATAAAAGTAGGTTGGTATTGATGAGAATTTCCCGCTCGCCATTAACGACACTAGCTCATTCGCTAGCATCTATGGTGCCGAGCCAGTGTGGCTGTGTGTTACACCGGATAGCTTGCGAGCGATTGCCTGCAAGCCATTGATTTACTGGTGCGCCCGGAGCGATTCGAACGCCCGACCCCTTGGTTCGTAGCCAAGTACTCTATCCAACTGAGCTACGGGCGCTTAAATAGATAATTAATTTTTTCAAAAATTGAATTTTTAAATTATATCAGACTGTCAAATATAATTTATATTATTCTGACTGTGTTTTTAATGTCACAAGATATTTTTTATTTCTGTATTTCTTAAATAAAGCCATGGAAAAGTTGTCTGATCTCAGGCCTTACAGTGTAGCTGCCAAAAAAATACAAAGCTGACGACTGACCTTTAATTTATAACAACTTTATAAATTTTTTTAGAAGTGGGTCGATTAGCCCCCCTTAAATTCGTACTGCGCAAAAAAACTCTGTCTGTTTTTAGCGGGTTCTGTACGGATTTGGAGCTATAGTTTTGTAAAATGATTCTCATTTTGATGTTAAAATTAATTTTAGATAAATTCTGCTTGCGTTTCACAAAGCGCGTTCTCAACAATACTTATTGTATGGAACTATTACAATCCAGTAATACCCTATAATATTTACAATAGAACAAGCTGTTTTTATCAAACTAATTTTTATGCGACATTCCGATTATTTTAAACACGCAAAAAATCGACTAGCTTATCCGGCTTTACAGCAAAGCGATTATTCATGGTGCGATATCCTAGCAAAGGCAGCACTTCTCCTCTTTAGTATTGCCTTCTGGCATAAGGGGTTAAATTTTCATGCCTATGCTTTTGCTCACTACTTTTTGCTCCTCGCTTGGATTTTAGATGGTGGCCTGAGCAGATTAAAGGAGATAATTAAAGAGCCGTTCATAGCTTCAATGCTCATTTTATGTATTGTCATCGCACTGGGAATACTTTGGAGCGACGACCCTAAACTTGGATTTAAAACCTGGCGGAGATATTCTGCATTCTTGGTTTTTATTCCTTACTTAGCCCTCTTGAATAAAGAGCGGTTGCCTTGGGCGATTGGCGGTCTGCTTATCGGTTATTTTGTGGTCTTGACCATAGGCATCTATCAGCGGCTAATTCTGGACGCGCAGGGTATTCCACCTCTTGGGATGCCTTACCTTCATTTCTCCTCAATGTTAGGGATAGGCTTTTTATTGTCTCTTTATTTGGCTGGCATACTCAAAGAAAATATAAAAAAATTACTCTTAGCATCTTTTTCTGTCTTTTTACTGTTCATTCAATTTAGTCAAGATGCGCGCGGAATACTTATAGCAACTATTGTTTCATCTATACTTTTAATTTTCTTGCTTTTCAAAAAAGAAATCGGAAAACTTCTCGTTATTATGGCGCTACTCATAGTTGTGGGTGGAATTTTTGCATACAATAGTTCTAATCTTCAAGGAAGGATCGCTCTAGCCAAAAACAATATTGAATCATTTAAAGTGGGAGACTACAATACCAGTCTAGGTCACCGCCTTGCCTTGTGGGATATCGGTTTGCACGGCATTGCCGAACAACCGCTGTTTGGTCATGGCACGGGCATGGGACCACATTATTTTAATAAATCCACCCAAACATACAAGGGTGGCCTTTACAAGGATCTTCCAAAGCTTTCCCATTACCACAATGACTGGATTGAGATTGGAATGTATGTTGGTGCGCTTGGCCTCATCGCTTATATTTATTTTTTGTGGGGCTGGTTCCAGACACTAAGGTTACATCAGTTAAGTATCCCAGGAGCAGTCTTGCTCTGTTTTATTTTTCTGTGTGGGATCACGGACCTTCTTGTGTTTTTTCGTCAAACCATTTACCTTCTTCTTGTTGTAACAGCTATTGGTATCAGCTGGCAGAGAACGTACAGGAATGATCTCATGACAACTACTAAAGAAGAAAAATAATTAATGCGTATTTGTTTTGTATCTCATTCTACTGGCCGACATGGCGCAGAATTAGCACTGCTGGAGCTGCTACAAGGCCTAGTCAAATTAGGTGTTACTTGTCTGGTTATTGTGCCAAAAGAAGGTCCTCTTCTTATCGAGCTTGATCGTCTAAACATTGAATGGAAAATAATGGGCTATCCAAAATGGCGAATAACTGGATATCCACGCTGGTTATCAAAACAAAGACAGGCTCCATATCGATTTGCGCGAACCATAATAGGCCTACTAAGGTCCGTTCAGCTAGCACGAACGATCTCAAAATGGAATTGTGATGTCGTGTATACCAATACCTCCTCTATTAGTGTCGGCGCATTGGCAGCATGGTTCGCACGCAAACCCCATGTATGGCATTTACATGAATCTGGACACCATATGGGGCTAAAATACGATTTTGGAGAGCGCAGGACGGTACGCCTAATAAACTATTTCTCTGAGGTTGTTATTGTTGTCTCTAGCTCTTTGAGGAATACCCTCTCTGCCCATATTGAACCTTACAGGATGCGCTTGATTTACCAATCGGTAACGGTAAACAGTGAAATTAAGAGAACAGATGACTTGAACTTCGATAAAAAGGTTTTCCAGTGCGTCATAGTTGCTTCTATGCATCCTTATAAGGGGCAGGATGAAGCAATTGCTGCGCTGTCCGAGTTGATTCTCCGAGGAATGAAAGTTCATCTGTTGATAATTGGTGAGGGCTGGAATAGTTTTCAGGCGAGGCTAAATCAACAAATAGAAAGCCTTGGTTTGGTGCAACACGTAGAACTTGCCGGATACATAAAAAATCCCATTCATTATGTCCAGGCGGCAGATGTTGTGCTGGTATGTTCACACTGGGAATCCTTCGGACGAGTAACAATAGAAGCAATGCTTTCTGGTAAGCCTGTTATCGGCTCAGCAAATGGAGCTACTGCCGAATTGATTCAAGATGGAGTAACAGGCCTGCTATATAATTCCGGCGATCATCATAAGCTCGCCGACAAAATACAATATTTGTATGAAAATCCGGAAGAAAAATTAAGGCTGGGGACTGCTGCTCGTATCTGGGCAACAGATCGTTTTACTCAGGAGCGCTATGCTAAAGAAGTATTTGATCTTTTAAAAACAACGCTGAAGAAAAAAATCTCTGCGCGAAACGCCGTATGTAATCAATAGCGGCTACCAACCACTCTAGGCTTCTTTTCTGGAGTATTCCGGTACCCACTTGACCAACCCTTTTTTGACTAGCTCATCGCTTAATGCCGGGTGCTGATTCAGCCATGCCAATAACTCTGTCAGCAATAGTGCATCAACTTGTCTGCCTTGGGCGATACTCAACTTGGCGTGGTGGGTTGGCAAGTTAGCTTCATCGTCTGCCAGCAATTCTTCATAGAGCTTCTCGCCGGGGCGCAAACCGCTATAGACGATACCAATATCTTTCTCATTGACGCCGGATAGACGGATCAGGTTTTTTGCTAGGTCGGCGATCTTAACCGGTTCCCCCATATCCAGTACAAAAATTTCCCCGCCGCCGTTTTCTCCTCCCATAAATCCAGCTTGTAACACCAGTTGCGCCGCCTCCGGAATGGACATGAAATAGCGCGTGATCTCAGGATGAGTAACGGTGACTGGTCCACCCTTGGCGATCTGTTCGTGAAATTTTGGAACCACACTACCCGTGCTGCCCAGCACATTACCGAAACGTACAATCACAAAACGCATCTCCGGTTTACCATCAATGTGACCGTTTTTACCGGCAGAACAAATGACCTGTTGCAGTGCCTGGCACACCATTTCCGCCAGGCGTTTGCTGGCACCCATCACATTAGTCGGGTTGACCGCCTTGTCGGTTGAGATCAGTATAAATCTCTCAACACCATGTGTAACCGCAGCCTGCGCCAGCACATGCGTTCCCAAAACGTTGTTTAATACCGCTTGCCAGGCATTTTCTTGCTCCATTAGCGGCACATGTTTATACGCAGCCGCATGGAATACCACCGTTGGCCGGAACTGTTCGAACACCTGTGTCAACCTAGCAGAGTTCTTGACATCGCCGATCATGAAAACCATCGGCATATTCGGAAAATCACAGCGGAATTCCTGTTCGATGTTGTAGAGCGCAAGCTCATTCAAATCAAAAAAAACTAGTCTTGCCGGTGCAAATTTTTCAATCTGCCGGCACAGCTCAGAGCCGATGGAACCACCCGCACCGGTAACTAGCACAGTTTTTCCTGTCAACAGGCCTTGTAGCCCGACGTTATCCAGTATTACCGAATCGCGCCCTAGTAAATCATCCAGTTCCACCTTGCGGATCTGCGATACCGTCACCTTGCCGCTAATCAGGTCGTCATAGGAGGGAACGGTTAATGCCTTTATCTCCGAAGCAGCGCATATCTCCAGCGCGCGACGGCGAGCACTGTGACTGGCGGACGGCATGGCGATGATGACATGAGCGACACCCAGTTTCTTCGTCAGCGCAGGCAATTCGTCTATCCGCCCCAATACTTTAGAACCGTGCAGAATCATTCGGTGTCTATCCGGGTTGTCGTCAAGTAGGCCTACTACACGCCACTCCGTGCTGCGACCAAGATCTTTGATTAGGCTAATCGCAGCATCACCCGAGCCCAATATCAGCACAGGGGGACCCTGCGAATTTTTTAATCCAGACAACTGGCCCTCTTTCCATATCCGGTAGATGAGGCGGCTGCCACCCATCATAAGCAGCAGTAGAATTGGATCCAGCAGCAGAATTGAGCGCGGTATGCCAACTAGAACTTGTAGCAAAAATAATATCAATGGCACGACTGCCGTTGCCGTCAGCACAGCCAGCAAAATGCGGCGCAAATCGGGAAGGCTCGCGTAACGCCAAATCCCACGATACAGACCAAATGCGAGGAATGCTGTTACCTGAACCGGGATCACCCATAGCAGGGTTTTTTGCAGCACCTCTATATGATCGGGGGGGATGTCAAAGTTGAAACGGAACAAATAGGCAAGCCACCACGCCGTGATCACCGCGACGAGATCGTGGCTCATCGCGACGAGCCGACGTATATTGAAATTAGGTAATGACATCTTATTAGCCGCTGTTGCGGCGCCTCCCGTGACTGTCAAAAGCTATCATCATGGCCAGATAAACACCACACCATGCAGCACAAACTCCCAACTGAGTGACCGAATCCTGCCGTGCTGCCCATATTGCGCTGGCACCTGCAGCCAGCATCAACACATAGCCAAGCAGAGCTGTGTTGTGATGACCGAACCCGCTTTGCACCAGGCGCTGGTAATAGTGCTCACGATGTGCCTGCCATATTTTTTCTCCGCGCAGGCAGCGCTTCGCGAGCGTCACCGAAGCATCAGCGATAAACGGTGAAAATACCAAAAGTGGCAGCCACAGTTCCCACAGGCCGTTTGTCCAGCCCAGTATGCCAAATGATCCAGCCAGGAATCCTAAAGGAATCGCACCTACATCACCCATAAAAATTCGCGCCGGATGAAAATTGAATAATAAAAAAGCCGCAGCAGCGGCAACAATACAAAAATTTAATATGGCGAAGGTTTCATTCCCGACCAGCCATGCGGCCAGACCATAGCAGCCAAATCCGATCAGAGTCATGCCTCCCGCCAACCCATCAGAACCGTCCATAAAATTATACAGATTAATCATCCAAACAATCGCAACTGTAGCCACGGCAGCGATTAGCCAGCCATGGGCATCGGCCAGCAGTACTGCAGCGAACCAGGCTGCTACCCCACTATGCGTCAGAAGCCGCCACCAGATCGGAAGAGTAAGAACATCATCGGCAAAAGATACCGCCGCCAGCAGACTAACACCAATCCATATCGGCACAGGCAGCGCAGCAGGAAGAAGAACCCAGGAGATTAATATTCCTGGCAGCATCCCTAGTCCGCCGGTACGGGTGACCGGCGTGGCGTGGAGAGAACGGGAATTGGGATGATCTAGTATCTTAAGCTTGTTGCCCTTGATCAGCCACCAAATCAGGCTGAGCGTCACCATAAACACGAGTAACGGTACGGTGATAAGGGGAAAAGAAAGACTAGAAATCATGCTATAGAATTATCCCTGCTTCCATCAAAAAGTTCCCTGCAACACACTCAAACACGCCATTTATCGAGCGTAGTAAATAACAGGAACTTAGGATTTGTTGTATTAAATTATATCAGCTTGTCGGATATAATCTCGATAATTCCTGACTGTATTTTTAATATCACAAAATATTTTTTCTTTCGGCCCCTCTTAAATAAAGTTGCAGGCAGACTGTCTGATCTAGAACCTTACATGTCGCTAATATGCCACAAAATAATCTATTGCAAAAATGTAGAGCTGTTGCTTGACCTATATAGATAACAACTTTATAAGTTGTTATCAGAGGCAAATTTATATTTAAAATCAGGATAAATATTTACTATGTATAGCCTAAGACATATGTTTTCTACTGCTATTCTGATTTTATTGCTAACTACTATTAGTAGCCATGCAATAGCAGAATGGATTAATATTTCAACCAACAGCAATGTATCTACCATCTACGTAGACCCCGCTACCATTCAAAAATTAGATGACCGGACGAAAATGTGGATTCTATTTGACTACAGGAAAGCAATCATAGAATCCGGTGATAAGATTATGTCAATAAAGAAACGAGAAGAATACGATTGCAATAAATCGCAAGCTCGTTTACTTTATATTTCCAAGCATTCCGGAAGATTTACTGAAGGCAAAGCAGTCTATGTCAATGAGATACCCTACAATGAGTGGATACCTGTTATACCTAGCAGCATATCTGAAGACCTGTGGAGATACGCATGCAGCTAATTTAAATGAAGAGGTAGTTGCAGTATTTATTGACAAGTAAAAGCATTGAACCAAAATATTTAATGTGTCGTAGAAGTATCGGAGCTTACAAACTTATTAAATACCTCCTCAAATGCAGGCAAGTGCTTATTCATAGTTGGATTAACTTGATAAGCGTCAGCAAGCGACAGCACTTCATCACTAAATTTTTCATCGCCAGTTATAAATAAAAGCCTAGTCTCGCCTTCTTTATTCAACTCCCTGTC
>ENA-OSJC01003767-OSJC01003767.1-marine-metagenome-genome-assembly--contig:-NODE-3767-length-10681-cov-3.674274_pt1 | contig 10681 bp, 15 predicted proteins | sample MGYA00237885_ERZ534234 | MGnify/ENA primary metagenome ERZ534234 (study PRJEB26413, sample SAMN06343907) | marine metagenome | isolation source: coastal waters | place: Atlantic Ocean: West Antarctic... | reverse complement strand
ACTTGATAAAGTTAAATTCAAGCAATTAGCTGAATATATAATATATAAAGACAACGGTTTTGTTACTTTTAGTATAGGAATTAAGCTTATAAACCAAGTGGTAGAAGATGTTTTTAAACAAGACCTTGATACACCACCTAAAAATAGATTACGTAAAATAGTTTTTAAAGATGGTTCTGGTTTAAGTACTAACGAAAAACTAAGTATAGTAGGTTCTATAATAGGTAAAAGTAAAATAAAAAAAGACGACATATACGAAGCTATGTTATATATACATGAAGAAAGCGTAATTACAATTAAAAAACTAGCTAAAGCTTTGAAATGTACAGAAAGAACTATATATAGAAATATGTGTAGTGAACTTAAAGAAGAAAAACAATTATTAAATAAACAACATGAAAAAGTATAATGTAAAAAACTATATTAGATATAAAGAAGATCTTAAATCTTTAATATCTAGAACACCAAAAAAACAATTCATAGATTATACTCCTAATGAATTAAAAGTAATATTCTTACCTTTAGTAGAGAACATAGGTAGAAAATTTGCTACATCACAAGAAGCTTCAGGTGTTATGTCTATAAATGATATAATACAAGAAGGAAGTTTGCAATTATGTAAAGCTGTAGATAAAATAGATAGAATTAGATTAATTCAATCTGAAGATCAAGAACAAACTTTAAAATCATTCTTAGCTAAAAGAATAAGAGGCGGAATACGTAGAGCTATTGATATAAATAGAGGCACGATGCGTATACCTGAGCATAAGCTAAATGAAATGAGAAAAAGTAAAGATGAAAAAATGGTTGCTATGTTTTTTAATAGTATATTTTTAAGTATTGATGCTAATCCATCTGATGAAAATATGGTTTATCAAATACCTGATAAATCAGATCCATACAATGAAACATTGCTCAATGCTTATATATTAAGTTTATTAACTAAACATTTAACTTCTGATGAAGTATTTGTTTTAAACAAAAGTTATGGACTTGATGGTATTAAATGGTCTGCTAATGAAATAGCATCAGGCCTAGACATAAAAGGAATGTCTGCATATGTAAGAGTATCAGAAATTAAAAAACAAGCTGTAACCAAGCTAATAGATAATGTAGATCACTCGCAAGTGATTGATTATCTGTAAATTATAATATAAACCTGTAATTATATATATATGACAATAAACCAAAAATTAACCAAAATTCAAACAGAGTTTAAATCAAAGAAATCAAGATTTAACTCTTTCGGCAAGTACAATTTCCGTTCTGCTGAAGACATCCTAGAAGCTACAAAACCCTTTTTAAAGGAGCTTAACGTAACAGTTATAGTAGATGAAGAACTAATATCATTTGATCCACCAGTATTAAAATGTACTGCAACTGTATCAGATGGTGAAAATAGTATTAAGACTTCTGCTGTGGTTGGTGTTGATCTAGATCAAAAAGGTATGCAAATGCCTCAAAGATATGGTTCAGCAAGTTCTTATGGCAAAAAGTACTGTCTAGGTAATTTGTTCTTGATAGACGACACTCAAGACTCAGATGCAACTAATAGCCATGGCAAACAAGCAATAGCTAGAATTGAAAAATCAGCTATATCAGCTCAGCAATTACAAAAAGCTAAAGAATATGTAAAGTCTGGTGGTAAAGTTGAAGCTATAAAAGCTAAGTATAATTTAACAAAAGAAGTAGAACAAGAGTTAGCTACATTATGAAAAACAAAAAAGAAACATTAGAGAGGTTAAAAAACGATGATGATTATTATGGCGAGTTTGGCAGACAGTTTATATCTAATTCAGATATAAGAACACTGATGAATAACCCGCTTGATTTTAAAAAACCATCTGAACAGTTTCCTCACTTTCTTATAGGAGGTTACTTCCATACAGCTATTCTTGAACCAGACAAGATTAAAAACTTTAAAATTGTAGAAGCAAATTCACGTAATACGAAAGTTTACAAAGAAATAACAAATGGCGAAGTTTGTTTACTACAACACGAGGTTGATAAGGTTGAAGCTTTAGTTGAAAAAATGATGAACAATACAGTCTGCCGCGATCTTATACATGCTGAAGGCAACGAGTTTGAAGTTCCCGGTGTCTGTCAATTAGCAGATAATTGGTGGAAAGGTAAAGCTGATATTGTTAATCATAATGAAAAATTAGTTATTGATTTAAAGACCACTGCAGATTTAGAAAAGTTTCATTGGTCAGCTAAAAAATATAACTACGATTCACAAGCTTTTGTATATAAGAACTTATTTGGCTATGATATGATATTCATGGCTATAGATAAGAACACAGGGCAAATAGGTGTATATGATTGCTCAGACAACTTCTACAAGACAGGTCTTGAAAAGGTTGAAAAAGCATCTGAAATATATGATCTGTTCTTTAAAAACGAGGATTTTAATCCTAATAATTACTTTATAAATCAAACATTATAATATGGCAGGAATAATAAAAGCAAGTATCAATTTAAATGCAATTGATAAATCAAAAATAATCGAAGGCAAGAAAGGTAAATACCTACCTATTACGATTACAGTAAATGATGAACCAGATCAGTTTGGTAATCAAGGTCCTGTTATAATCGATCAGTCTAAAGAAGAAAGAGAAGCTAAGATAGCTAAAACCTATCTTGGAAATTGTAAGGTAGTGTGGACAAACGGTACGTTTCCAGACAAAATACCTTATGAAGGTGGCGGACAAGCTCCAGCACCAAAACCACAAGCGAAGGTAGCAGATGATCTACCATTTTAATTAAATCAAGTTAATGCAAGTTGAAGAAGTAGAAATAAACGGATTCTTAATTGAGTCATTTAATCAGCACGGCTTAGACGTAGGTAAAACGCAGGGGATTTGTCCCCTGTGTTCTATTGATAGGAAACCTGAGAATAAGAAAGCTAAATGCTCATCTTATGATTGGGAACGTGGTATCGGTACTTGTCATAACTGTGATAAATCATTTCAATTACATACATTTAAACGTAAAGGCAAAGCTGAACGTGATTATGTAATACCTGAAGTTAAACATAAACCAGTTGAATCTAAAGTTGTTGATTGGTTCTTAACAAGAGGTATATCTAAACAAACCTTAGATGAGGTTGGTGTAGGTGAAGGTAATGAATATATGCCACAGACTGGTAAACCCGAGAATACTATTCAGTTTAATTATTATGTAGGTGGATTACTTACTAATGTTAAATATAGAGATGGACGTAAGAACTTTAAGCTATATAAAGGAGCAGAAAAAGTATTTTACAATATAGATAATACTGTAGGACATGATACATGTATTATAGTTGAAGGCGAAATGGATGTTTTAGCTTTACATGAAGCTGGTATTACAAATGCTATATCAGTTCCTAATGGTGCTACATTAAACAGTAACAACTTAGATTACTTAGATAACTGTATTGATTACTTTGATGACAAAGAAAAGATAATCATTGCTGTTGATAATGATCCACCAGGCTTAGCATTACAATCAGAGCTTGTAAGACGTCTTGGTGCTGAGGTTTGTTATCTAGCATCATTTGATGACTGTAAAGATGCTAATGAATATCTAATGAAATACAGTGCGTTAGAACTAAAGACTAGAGTCTTAGATGCAAGACCTGTGCCATTAGAAAACGTTACAACATTTAAAGACATTGAAGATGAAGTTACAGACTTTGTTCGTAATGGTTTTAAACGTGGCTTTCAAATAGGTTTACCTAATTTTGATAACATCTTCTCTACGTATACTAAACAGTTTATAACTGTTACAGGTATACCTAGTTCAGGTAAGTCAGACTTTGTAGATCAAATGGTTGTAGGTTATAATAAAGAGTATGAATGGAAGACAGCGTTTGCATCTCCTGAAAATGCTCCTACATTCTTACATGCACATAAGCTTATGCGTAAAGTATGGGGTGACATGCCTAACAAAGGTGATATTGGCGGTGATAAATGGAACACTGTAGCTGATCATGTTAATAAGAACTTTTTCTTTATTGATATGGAACGTTACACTCTTGAGTCTGTACTGCGCAAAGGAGCTGAGTTAGTTAAACGTAAAGGTATTAAATGTTTAGTTATTGATCCATATAATAAGGTTAGAGACGTTGATTCACATACTGAAGACGTTAACCGATATACAATGGAATACTTAACTAAGATTGAAACCTTTGCTAAGAAATATGATGTGCTAGTATTTATAGTAGCTCATCCAACTAAAATGTATAAAACACAAGATGGAAAAATTGAAGAACCGACTATGTATAACATTAAAGGCGGCGGCGAGTGGTACGATGCTAGTTACCATGGCTTATTGGTCCACCGTGATTACGACAATAAAACGACTAAGGTCAAAGTTTTAAAGTGTAAGTTCCAGAATTTAGGTGAAAATGGTGCTGAAGCTTATTTTACTTGGGAACCTAAATCAGGTTGCTTTATACCTCATGAAACACCTAATCTTGACGAAGCAATGCCATGGGAATAAAGCCAATGAAAGGTGTTGATCATGATTATATATATTCTATAAAAGTTAATGATACAGTATATAAAACATATGTAAAAGAAACAGTTGATATGTACGAGGCTATATTAGATAAGTTTAATATAAAATATAAAACAACTTATGATAAAGACAGTCAATTGGAAACCACCAACGTGGAATAAAGAATATAGAAAAATATATTCTTGGTGTTTAAAGCACGGAATAAAAATATACCCTGTAGCTACGGCTAAAGGAGAAAAAAATAAGAACTGTTATATAGAAGTAAGTGTAAATGGTAAAACAACGTTATCACCTAAGCATTATGGTGTTAATGAATTATGGGCTAAAGTATTTGAGCTATATAAGTTTTATTATGATAAACGTACAAACTAAATACGATACAATTTAGATAATATAAATATGATAGAAAATAAATTTAAAACAGCACAAGAAGCATTTGAGTTCTTCTACCCTGTTATACAAAGTCAAGGTGAAGACTTTGCAGGTACTAAAGCTTTATTTAATGTAGGTTTTACAATTGAAAAACCAATGGACAGGCTTATAGATACTTGGTATCGTGAATGGAATCATACATATGCGGAAGCTGAATGGCAGTGGTATCTAACTGGCGAGCCTACAGCATCAACTCTTGGTGATATATTCGGTAGAATACCTAAGATATGGCAAGATATGACTGATGGTAATGGTAGAGTTAATTCTAATTATGGTTCACAATGGGAAAGAGGTTATCAATTAGACAGAGTTGTAGCTATGTTAAAAGATAATCCTGACACTAGACAAGCTGCAGTATCTATATATGATGGCAAAGAAATAAACAAATACAAATACGATACGCCATGTACTTATGCTGTACAGTTTACAGTTGTAAATAATAAGCTTAATATGTGTGTTACGATGCGTTCTAACGACCTTTGGTTCGGTTTCTGTAATGATCAATATTGTTTCAGCCAACTGCAAGAAATGGTCTCTAAACGCACAGGATATGAAATAGGTACATACTATCATTTTGTCCATAACATACACATATACAATGAACAATTAAAACGTAATTAAATATGGATAAAATTAATTATTATTTATACCACATACCGGGTAAAAAAATAGGTGTTACACGTGATCTTATATCCAGAGTCGTAGAACAACAAGGTTACGACTTAGACGAAGTAGAAGTTCTAGAGCAAAGTACAGATATAAATTATATATCTGACCGCGAGTTAGAACTTCAATTGTCTCACGGCTATAAAGTTGATAGACAAAAATATAAAGATCTATATATTAATAAACCAAAAACCAAAAACAAAATGAATATAAATGCAACAGAACAAACGTCTACTTTTCCAGTGCCATTATCTAAATTAAAAGGTAGATTAATGGACATGATGAGCAAAACATGGTTAACCTCTCACGGTAAGTTTGAGATTAATATGGATACTATAGACTGGATAATTAAAAATGCAACAACTTCAATGTATACAACTGAAAGATGTTATATTTATAATAAAGCATTTGCTAAGTATTTTAATACATCTAAGTTTCCTTTCGGTGATGATGCTTATCAAGCTTATCACGATACGTTAACTGAAAGAGCTAAACCTAGCAATGGTAAAGCTTATTTAAAGACTGATAACAAGTTTCAACTTATAAGAGACTGGGCAGGCGAAAGAGGTCTTTATAGTAAAGGCGATACTAAAACTCAGTTCTGTAAGCTAATGGAAGAAGCTGGTGAATTAGGTAGAGCTATACTTAAAGATGATAACCCAGAGTTTAAAGATGCCATCGGTGACATGGTTGTAGTACTTACAAACCTAGCTCATCTTGGTGGTACAACAATTGAAGACTGTATAGACACAGCTTACGATGTTATATCTAAAAGAACTGGTAGAATGGTTAACGGAACATTTGTTAAAGATGAAAAGTAAGAATATTGAATTCAGAGATCCAGTCGTTGAGAACGTCGTGGATAAGTTCGTATCAAGATCTGATGTTGGCTTTGCTAAATATGGTAGAACATTACACAGTGAAAGAACTGGTAAACATAAAGATCTAGCTGGTTATCTAAACGATATACAAGAAGAGCTTATGGATGCTATACTTTATATTCAAGCAGCACGTGAGGAATTAGCTGACAACTTAGTTAATGAAACTGTTTTTGAAGCTAACAAAGCTAGTTTTAGACCACCACATCCTAGTGATGCAGCTGATTTAGATCATGGTGCGTCGACATAGTAGAAAGAAAGGTCCAGTAAGATCTAAAAAGGTTAAGCATGATGGAATACAATTTGCATCAGGACTAGAAAAACATATGTATATAGCTTTAAAGAAAGCTAAAATAAAAGCACATTACGAGGGACAAACTTACGAGCTTGTCCCTTCTTTTGACTTTGAACAAGAAGCTTATGAAAGACAAGGCAATGGCAAAGGTGAATACCGTAATCGAGGTAATAAGAAAATACTTAATATTAAGTATACTCCAGATTTCGTGGGAGATAATTTTATTATTGAATGTAAAGGACGTGCTAATGAATCTTTTCCCATACGTTGGAAATTGTTTAAAGCTTATGTACATAAACATTTACCGAACATTACGTTATACAAACCTCAAAATCAAAAAGAATGCGAAGAAACCGTGAACCTAATTCTTGGGAAAAAAAAGATATAGCAAGAAGAAAATATGCTGAACGACAATTGCAAAAATTTATTGATTGGAGTATAGAATCTAAAGGATATTTAAAATATAAAGAATTAATAAAATATGAAAGAAAATACGCTGCTGGAGATGCAGAACAAGATCAAAGCATTAACTAATGTTGTACAACATTTAATGCATGAGAATACTCATTTAAAAGATTTAAGTGTAGGAACTTTAGAAACTGTTAAACTGCTACCTGGTTATGACAAAGCTATAGAATTTTTAAAAAAAGAATTAACAAATAAAGAAAACAAAGATGGAGTTAAGCAACAAGATACTAAGTGATATAACAGTGTATATGAAGTATGCTAAGTTTGTACCTGAGTTAAATCGTAGAGAGACTTGGATAGAATTAGTAGATAGAAACAAAGCAATGCATATTAAGAAGTATCCAGAGCTTTCAGAAAGAATAAATGAAGCCTATAAATTAGTATATGATAAGAAGATTTTACCAAGCATGCGTTCGTTACAATTCGGAGGTAAACCGATTGAAATTAGCCCTAATCGTGTGTATAATTGCGCTTATTTACCAATTGATCATATTGATAGTTTCCATGAAACAATGTTCTTACTTCTTGGAGGAACAGGTGTTGGATACTCTGTGCAAAATCATCACGTAAAACAAATGCCACCAGTTAATCAACCTTATTCTAAAAGAACTAGAAGGTTTTTAATTGGTGATAGTATTGAAGGTTGGGCAGATGCTATTAAAGTTCTTATGAAGTCTTATATGGGTGAAAAGAGAAGTTCTACTGTAGAGTTTGATTACTCTGACATTAGAGCTAAGGGTGCTCAGCTAGTAACATCAGGTGGTAAAGCTCCAGGACCTCAACCATTAAAAGAGTGTATACTAAAGATTAAAGGTATATTTGATGCTAAAGAGGATGGTATAGCCTTAACAACTGTTGAAGCTCATGATATAGTTTGTCATATAGCTGACTCAGTTTTAGCTGGTGGTATCCGTAGAGCTGCTTTAATTAGTTTATTTTCTGCTGAAGATAGCGAGATGATTAGTTGTAAATCAGGAACTTGGTGGGAGACTAATCCACAAAGAGGTAGAGCTAATAACTCTGCTGTTCTTATGAGACATAAAGTAACACAAGACTTTTTTATGGATCTATGGAAACGTGTTGAGCTATCAGGCTCAGGTGAACCTGGTATATATCTTAATAACGATAAAGACTGGGGCACAAACCCTTGTTGCGAAATAGCATTAAGACCTTTTCAGTTTTGTAACCTATGTGAAGTAAATGCTAGTGATCTTGAATCACAAGAAGATTTTAACGAGAGAGTTAAGCAAGCTAGTTTCATAGGAACACTACAAGCTGGTTACACTGACTTTCATTACTTAAGAGACATATGGAAAGATACGACAGAGAAGGACGCGCTTATCGGTGTATCAATGACAGGGATAGGGAGTGCCGCTGTGCTGCAGTTGGATATGAAGGAAGCTGCAAATATAGTAAAACGAGAAAACTCAAAGACAGCTAAAGCTATTGGTATTAATCCAGCAGCTAGATGTACGACCGTGAAGCCTGCTGGGACGACATCTCTGGCATTAGGAACTTCATCTGGTATTCACGCATGGCACGCTGATTATTATACGCGTAGAATTAGAGTTGGTAAAAACGAGTCTATGTATAAGTATTTAATAAGTAACCACCCTGAATTAGTTGAAGATGAGTTTTTTAGACCTCATGACACAGCTGTTATTAGTATACCTCAAAAAGCACCTGAAGGTTCTATAATGAGAGACGAATCACCGTTTGATTTGTTTGAAAGAATAAAGAAAGTAGCTCAAGAGTGGATTGTTCCTGGTCACAGGAAAGGATCTAATACTCATAATGTTTCTGCAACTGTTAGTTTAAAACAAACTGAATGGGATAAAGCTGGAAAATGGATGTGGGAAAACAGAGATCATTATAATGGTTTATCTGTACTACCTTATGATGGCGGAACCTACACTCAAGCACCTTTTGAAGACATAAGTAAAGTAAATTATGATACAGCTATGACTCATCTTAAAGATATTGATTTAAGTAAAATAGTAGAGGTTGATGATGAAACTGATTTAGCTGGAGAATTAGCTTGTGTAGGAGGTGCATGTGAGATAACATGAAAAAAATAGCAATAATAGGTGGTTTAAGCTTGATAAGCTTTGGAACTACTAATATGATTTTACATAAACAAAGGATTAATTTAAGCCCTAACACTTTAGCTATAGCTAGTGGTGGGGTTTTTATTGCTCTTGGTATTACTTATAGATTCTAAAATTTAAATTATGTGTGATGGATGTCCGGGCGTATTTTGCCCATGGTGCTAAATATAAAAAGGGGAAGTCTTAATTGACCTCCCCTTTTTTGGTTACAGGAACTTTGGGTATGGTGCCCAGTTTTTTCTTGTTCCTAGTTATCTATATCTACCCCTGTTGTTCTTCTTTTTCTTACAGTCTTTTGTTTTGTTTTTTGTCCTGTAGTATTGCCACTACTTGATTTATCTTTAGAACTTATCTGCCATTCTGGCCATCCAGCTATCATAGCTACCGATTGCCACCACTCTGTTTCTTCATCAAGAGCTGCATCGATGTTTTTCATTTTAAGTAAAACTCTATCAAGTGGAACATTTGTAACTGCTGATACAACTTTAGTTGCTGCATCGTAACCTGGATTCTCTAATCCAAAATCTTCCATAGCTTTTTTTCTACGTTTCTTACTGTCCATTTGCCATGCAGCTGCTCTAAGTCTAGATATTTTAGAACTTATAGGTGGAGAAAATTGTAATAATTTATATATAGAATCTGTATATTGAGGTCTTGATCTACCTGATCTTCTATATATATCTAGTAAAAAGTTTTTCATAACTGCAACTGCAGCTCCTCCCATTCCCATACCTCTTAATATAGAATCAGCCATGCCATTGGCGACATTTATAGCTTTTTTAGTTTCTTCTTCGTCATCATCTTCACTATTAAAAGCTAAAGCAAAAACGGCTTGTTGTAATGCGTTAAATATTAAGTTTTGTACTACGCCGTAATATATTATTTTACTTACATTTGTTTTAGCATCGCCTCTACCATTAGCTAGATCTTGAAAAGCTCTCTTTTGCATACGAGCATATTGCATTGGAGTGTTAGCATAAGCTAATATCAAACGACCAGCGTCACTTGATTGTTGTTGTGATATTCTGCTTGGATCAGAAGACTGTTGAGATTCTTCAGCTTTATCTCTAAATTCAATCATTGCTTGTTCTTTAGCTTCTGCCTCTGTTTTTCCCTCGTTCTTTATTAAGTCATTTACTCTATTTCTAAAATAAGTAGCACCACCTGTAGCAATAGCAAAGCTATCAGCAAATTGAGTAGGCGCATAACCTTTTGTAAGAATATAAGATATAACAGCTTGAGCTTTATTACCGCTAGTATTAGCTGCATTTGCTATTTCATTTTCAGATATGTTTATTCTTAATCCATTACGTCTATCAACTAAAAAGTCT
>ENA-OSJC01003765-OSJC01003765.1-marine-metagenome-genome-assembly--contig:-NODE-3765-length-10684-cov-4.869709_pt1 | contig 10684 bp, 15 predicted proteins | sample MGYA00237885_ERZ534234 | MGnify/ENA primary metagenome ERZ534234 (study PRJEB26413, sample SAMN06343907) | marine metagenome | isolation source: coastal waters | place: Atlantic Ocean: West Antarctic... | reverse complement strand
GCACGCCTGTGTTTTACTGTAACCGATTTAGCACCAAGCGCGCGACAGTGATTCGGATCCCGCCCATAGACTTCCAGAGGATGGGAGCTGATAGTCGCCAGCGAGTCCCCCTCAATATCGGCAACAAGAATATATTGGCCTGGCGCCACGAAGTCGCAGCGGAAAACACGCAATTCACAACAACAATGTGTGGCGATCAGTATTTAGCCTTCGATTCGCCCCAAAGAAACGAAGTACCTTTATATCTTAAGGTCCAGGATGTCAGGACGAAAGAGGAGATATGGATTTATTTCTTAAGTAAATGGGTGAAGTCGCGGCCGTCCCACCGGCGGAGGATGTTTTTATTAAGACCAGTATCTCCCCAGGAGCATGCCTGGTCCGGATGTGGGCAAGGGAAAGATACCGCCAGGTTGAAGGACCGCGCCTGGAAGAAATATGTTGATCGCAAAATAAAAGGTATTCATTGGGATGATGACGATGGAATGAGGACGGTCACTGTATCTTATGAGACCCGCGGCAAGACAGACCCCGTAAATGATGTATTTAGACTACTTCCTCAAAGAAATGTAAAGAAATCCGATTATAAAGAAACAGAGAGACACGTCAGTCCCCTATTACCTATAGAGCGGCTTGAAGGACCAGAAGAATTCGAAGAAGAAGAGGACCAAGATTGGGTAGCATTCAAGAGAAATCTTACAGGATTATGGCGAGAATTTATGTCTGACAGGCCCGTAACCGATATTGGGCCTAAAGGCGTACCACCGCCAGCTGGAACCCGGGACAAACCAGTTCTTGGCGAACTTTTGACGACTGTACAAGCGACCGATCCAGTTTCTGGCGAACTTTTGCCGCCGACTGTAATGGCGGAGGCGGTGCCCCCGGAGAGCGGCAAGCTGCCCGTCGGGGGCGCCACCGGGTATTAATTAGTTGAGTCGGGGGATCTGAATGTAGATCCTAGATCCGAATCCCTTGTCGTTATTTCTGACCAGAACTTGGGTGTTGATGTAGCGGCAGACCACTCGCATTGTCTCTGCTGAAATCTGAGTGGTTGGGAAGATTACCCTCTACTAAAAATTCAAAAAATAAAGAGAGATATACTCAATGACTTAGAATTTGGTTCTGCTCATCTGGCACAAAAGAAAATAAATCAATTGCCCAAAATAAGAAACATCTTAAAGATTTTTTAAATTCTATCCAAATTGAGAGGATTAGCGATGTAGGATCTAGGGCGCAATCTACTAGTCGGTTTAAACAGATTAAATGACCGAAATCCAATAAAAAAAACTCGTAAAAAGAAGAAAAGAAAGACCAACAAAAGAAGATAATCATTCGCTTTCTCTTAGCCAAAGATTAAACGCCCATTTCTCGCCTTTAATAACGGGCAACCCAGCATGTCTGGACTTAAGATTTAATGTTCCATCATCATTCACATTAGTGAAAACAACCATTCTCCCTTTTTTAGCCTGAACTTGAATCGGTTCTCCGTATTCACTTAAATTATCAAATCCGGTTCCTCCTCCTTCTTCTACATCATTGAGATATACTAAGACGGTTCTTAAGCGATTACCTCTACCGAATTCACCCCCACAGAACTTTTCATATTTTTCTTTATCATTGATATCATATGCATCATAATGATATCTATATTCTTCTGATTCATTGTAATGAATCACTTGATAATTCTCAAAGTGTTTATAGTCACACTTAATTTTTTTCGCTATTTTCTTAGCGATTTTCAATGTTTCTGGAGATTTATCAATAGGCATCCAATGGGATGAATTTGTCCTGCCTTTATATTTCCCAGGTTCTAATTCTTTATCTCCATTTATTCTGGAAACACCTGCTGACTTTAGATTCCCTTTTGAAGCATTAATAATGAAGGTACATTCTTTATCTGTTAGGAAATTATCTATCGTATAGAGATAAGGATCATTACAAAGAGTATTCATTTATCAGTATCTATAGATATTTTTTTTATTTTTAACTTAAAAAGATTGTATGAATATTTTGTATGAAGTATCAGTTTGATCAAATAAGGGAAAGAGATGAGTATCTAATCCTTGAAAATAATCATTTATTTTCAAGAATTAGTGAAAAAATTAATCGGACAAAATCCTTGATAGACGAATATCCGAAAGAATGGGAGATCGCGAAGAAAATGATTCATGATTATGAATATATTTATACGTCATCTTATCGTAAGAATATTAGTAAGATTTCACCAATAAGTCGGTCGTATTTTAAATTCAAAGAAATGTTTTATACCTATAATCTGGTTAATCGGGATATAAAGAATAAAATAGTTTGTTTAGCCGAGGCTCCAGGAGGATTTATTCAATCAATTAATCATTCGCTAACTAGATCAATTGAGAACATCCATGGAATAACGCTTTTATCTTCAGATAAGAGCGTCCCGAAGTGGAATAATATGTTGAAGAGATATCCTAATACTATCTTTGAGTATGGAACTAAAGGAACAGGTGATTTATATGATTTCATGAATGTGATATCAATGATTAAAAAAATAGGAAAAAGTTCAGTTCATTTAATTACAGGTGATGGAGGATTTGATTATTCTTCAGATTATTCAAAACAGGAAGAAAATTCATTGAAACTAATTTATTCAGAAATATTCCTAGCTTTGAATTTACAGATTGAGGGCGGGTCGTTTATTTGTAAATTATTTGATTTATTTCAGAGAGAGACTATCATGTTACTTAATATTCTGAGATTATCTTATAGAGAAGTTTATATTCATAAACCTAAGGTAAGTCGTTATTCTAATTCCGAGAAATACATTGTGTGTCTAGGTTATAAGGGATACAACAAAGATATCATATCATTATTGTGTCATCATTTCAAAGAGAATGACTTAAATATACCGATTAAAAAGACTTTCGTAAATAATATAGTTGAGATTAATAGGATCTATTGTGAAAATCAAATGAATCATATCAATCGCGGAATTGATATAATTAAGAAACGATCGTTATCATCATCTCCAACGAATAATCAATTAGAACTAGCACTACAATGGTGTGAAGAGTATGATATACAAATTAATCATAAATGTATTTATCTTAGATAGCACAATCACCCACCTGTGTCTGGATAGGAGAAGACCAGGATTCATTCTTTTTCAATGATGCGTTAACTCCGTTATAAAATGATCCCCCATTCATGACTCTATCATTTACATCATCTCTTTCTCTTTTATCTTTGTAGATACCAACTTCATTCAGTGCATAACACGAACGAGGATCGGTGATAAGCTTAGGAGGTATCAATTGTAACCTAGTGCTATCTTCGCAAAAGGTCCGACCCATCTTATCAATATAACAGCTATCAGAAGGTAATGCCTCAGTATTAGATGATGTCTTATCATTGTATTGATTATTTTTATCAAAGAAAGAACCGATATTAGTTAATTCGTCCTTAATAGTGGCATTATAGAATGCTGGATGTTCTGATACATTTTCATCCGTCCACGATTGTTCGGACTTATCTTTATTATCGACAAAAGGTCTTAATTCTCCTGTTCCTATATCATTCCCACTTAATCTATCTTTGCGATAAAAATCAGGTAAATACATCCGCTGTTTAGTTAGCGTATTACCCATCATAGTGTGCCGCGTATATTTAAGATTTTTATCTCCCGTAGGTAATATTTCTGATTCATTATTGAGAGGTGATGGTAATACACCTCTACTTAGCTTCTTGAATTCGCGACTGATCTGAGGATAAGGATAATCCTGAATATATTGAGTTTTATCGACATATGTTAAATCTTGAATCTCATGTTGTTCGGGTTGATAATCTTTCTGCCCCATATTAGCTTTACCCGACTGGACAACTACTAGAAATGCGATTAGAATGATCGCGATAAGAAATAAATTATTCATATGTATAGAATATAAAATATTAAAAATCCATTTAAATTATCCGAAAGTATTTTCGGATGTATAAGTGACATATAAAAATCCATCTTTGTCTGCCATCTTTTCATATATTTCACTCAACGATTTATTGCTTGGACACAATTGATTATCAATCATTAAAAATAAACTCTCTGAAGATTTTAATTGTATTCTTTTGCGAATAATATAAATAAATTGATTCATGTTTAAATCTTTCGGGACTAAATATTTCTTCTTATCAATATCATTCAATAGACATCTCTTACATTTCTCAACAACTATCGGTATTCTAGATGGATATTTAGTCATTATCTTTTGTGATTCACCTGATCGCCTCTCAAAATCAAAATCATCTCTGAACCCCATTTATACTTATTAATATAACTTTTTTATACCGATTTAAAGTTTTTATAATATATAATTTAATTAATGAAGTGTGTTCAGATTTATCGTGATGATCGGATGGAAGAAATAGAATTTCCCCGAAAGACAAAAATAACTAGTCTTACATTAGATGAATTAACTAAATTCTTATGCAAACATACTAAGAGTCAGGGTCGTGATGAGATTAAGGAATTATATAAATGGACACATGAGGACTGTGAAATTAAATGTCTTGGATGGTATGATGGTGAAGCAGGATTTGAAAATAAACACGATTTACCTCCAGGTGGTGGTAGTTCTTTTTTAGAAGAAGATTCATCCGAAAAGATATTATTCGGTGATATATTCATCATTAAAACCAAAGAAAATAAAATAAGCAATATAAATATTTCTGATTATGGTGAGTTTTATAATGTAATTTTCGGTGGATTTGATGATTGTGATACATCAAGTGAAGAAGAATGCGTAGTAAATGATATTGATCATGAAGAAGATATACAAGGTGATACAGACGATGATTATGAAATAGTTTCAGATTGCGATGAAACTAATAAATTAGAAATTGATACCACAGAGTATTAATAAATTTGATTTAAATATTATCTTATTCATTATAATTAAATGAATACCAGTTATCAAGATAGTTATCGCAACAATTGTGCATCTCTAATTAATAAAGTATTAGAAAATGATAAAAAATCGCGTCAAATAGAAAAGAGTATCTATAATTGTGTAATTGATTATTCCAAAGTTAATAATATTAAGCGTAATTGGGATAATACGCATTTCAAATCCTTGTATCTATCAAGACTAAGATCTGTCTATACAAATCTTAATTGTGATTCTTATCTTAAGAACAATTCTTTTAAGGAACGAATTATTAGTGGCGAAATAGATTGTGAAACAATCTCTTCTCTTTCTCATTATGATATTTTCCCTGAAAAGTGGAACGAGTTATTTGAAGAGAGAGCGCGAAAAGAAAAACTTAAGTATGAATTAAAACCCGAAGCCATGACAGATATATTTAAATGTCATCGTTGTAGTAGTAGGTCATGTACTTACTATGAAGTCCAAACTAGATCTGCCGATGAACCTATGACACAATTTATTACATGTTTGGATTGTAATAATCATTGGAAACAATAAATTTAATACTGAATTCCTTGTCCCAAACCATTAGGATCATTCATTTGATAGTTACATCCTTCTGGGGTACAGTTGAGGATAGTCTTAACTGGCAGAACAGTGTTATCAGAGCACTTGGTGCATGCACTAATAGCTTCTTGATTCTGGATAAATTTTTGTCTAATTTGCTCAGAATTTTCTGTTAAATAATTTCTGTATTCCCAACTCCCTTTGCCCTGGGCTAATCCGTTATTTAATAAACAGTTCTGGCGATAATCAGTAAACATTCTTCCGTCTGCCATTCTCGCGGGAAAATCTAATTCAACATTATCGGTAACTTTACTCATTATTTATATTGTTAGGATAGAAAATAATTTAGGCGTTTATAATTTAAGGATTTTCTTTGATTCTTTCAATTAGTTTCGTTTTATTTCCAGAAACGGTTAAATTTTTATCTGTTAATATTTTTTTTAATTCTGAAACAGTCATTTTAGAATAATCTGGTTCAATAATTTTTGTATCATGTTGATTCATAATATCATCCATGATATCATCTATTTCTTCATTTACGTTTTGATTCAAATCATCCATGATTGTCCGTGGTTCCGTTGCCACATCACTTACGGGCAGATCAATCACATCATCATCAGGCAAATCAATAGTCTCATCGGGTAAATCGGGTAAATCGGGTGAATCATTAATTTCATTCTTCAAATCGGGTGAACCACCTGCTATATCAGATGGATTATCTGTATTATTTTCTGTCTCAAAATTATTCATTAAATGATGGATTGCGTTCCATTCATCTCCACCTGTATTTATATCCGGAGGGATACTTTGGTCTATCGGGGATTCTTCAAATACTTGATTTGCGATATGTCCAGCAGGTAAAACTTCAGTTGGATTAATCAGTTGGTTTGCCTGGGGGCCAGTTAATTTGCTAGTATGAATATGAGTTAGTTCTTGGTCTATCTTGTTTATCTGAACTTTAATCTTATGGATTTCATAATAAAGATATGCTCCTACTAGAATTATTAGGCCTATGATGAGGATAGATTGAATACTGCTAAAATCAAAATGAATTTCGGCGCTCATGACTTAATGTAATCATTTAATTTTTTACGTTAATTTAAACTTAAAGAATTATAATGAGAAGAAATATATCATGGAAACTAAAAAAAAGCGCGGCCGAAAACCCAAGAACAAAATGATTATCAATGAGAATCCTCAATTTGATCAAGAAAATAAAATAGATAATTTAATTGCGTCGTTACAGGTAAATAAACCTAAAACCAATCTAGAAACAGAGATAGATGTGATAGGGGGGGTTAATGATCACTCTGATGATAAGTTTAGTTTTATTGATGAAACGCCTACTAGTAAGATATGTTGGAATTGTTGTTACGATATTGAATTGATGACAAGTTTTCCTATCAAATATATGGACGGTGTATTCTATACATGTGGTAATTTTTGTTCTTACGAATGTGCTGCAAGATATATCTTCGATACTTACAATTATAAATCGTTATGGGAAAAGTATACCTTATTAAATTTATTGTACAATAAGAATCATAATACTTCTGTTAAAGTAAAAATCGCCCCGAGCAGATTAAGACTAAAAAAATTTGGAGGAGATCTTACATATGAAGAATATATCAATAAATCATCACGTGATATGATACCCGATATTTATATCCCACCATATATGATGCACGTAACACATGAAGTTTCAAATGTTGAAAGTGTTAAATTAACGGATAGTGGTTCTCTTAAAATGTCTAGGAAATCGGAGATGGTAAAGGATAATATTCATCAGAAACTTAAGGATAATTCTAATGAAGAGGACAAGTAGAAAAATTTGATTTAGGTTTTTGTTTGTTTGTTTATAACAAACAACGAACTCTCAAGATGCCGTGTGGTATCTGTCGTCAAGCGGGTCACAATCGCTCAACATGTCCTCAAAGAAATATTACTGGTATTCCTTTGCAACGGGTCACACCGACTCCGCCTGTAATGGCCCCTGTTCCCAGGATTTCTTCTCAGACACCTCTGCAAATCAGAACACGTTGGAAAAAGGCAATCAAGAGTGTATTGTATTTCAGGAGATATGCGAAGATTGTTTCTCTATGGTCTCATTTGGGATACGATGATCCGCGTATCTATTATCCTTCTTGGATGAAAGTGAAAGATTTGAAAGGTCATCTATTGGATGAGATAACGGATCATTGGAAATATAGGATTTATTACTGTATGCGCATCTATGAAGCGGACGGTCTTAACGTATTCCAATGCATCCGCAATGCTTGTTTGATCCTGTATCTTGAGAGAAGTCCTCCTGTCGCAACTATTCCCGACGATAACAGACATGTATGTCTTAACAATCTGCGCGAAGAAAATTATCTCGTTTATTGGGTCGTTGGCAATTATATGGTAGAGGAGATGGACGGACGCGAGAACAAAATTAACTATATGGGTCTCCTTCTGAAAGGTGGTTCATTAAAAGTGAAGACATTAATCGGTCATAGATTTTATCTTGTCCCTCATCGTCTGAACACTAATCCACCCTATCATCCTCAGACGGATAAACAGTTCTTTATTGAACCATATTGTCAGATTAATATCCATGAAGGTACTGAAAGAAAGATTTATATTGACGATAAAGATTCTCTTTCAGAAATGAACAAATGGAAATTTAATGCTCTGAAACTTGATTATCTTATCAAGGAAGTAATCAAACTTGGAGGGAAAAACAATGATGTATTGGAATCTATCCTAGACCTACATGAAGATGTGAAACTGGATTCGGTATCAGAGATGGAAAAAGATATGGCTGGTATCCCATCACTAATGACTAATATTACTTAGTTGGTCTAAGTCTTGATAGTGTAGTTTGTAATTCTTCTAGGGTAGGTGGTTCAAAGTGATTAGGATCTTTTTCAATTATCTTTTTAGGACGAGATTTTCCTTTTTTTAATTTGATATTCATTAAATCAGATGCTTTTATTTTTGGGATGTCTCTTGATTTTATCACGACTTGTGCAGATCCACCTGGTGGCGGTGGTGGCGGAGGTATTTTTCCGTCCATTATTTGTTGTCTTATAACTGCCTCTTTCGGAACTCCCATCTTTAACATTTTATCATACTTATCAGATATTTTCTTCTCTTTATTTTTTACTTCATGGATTTCATCTATAAATGAATATTCTTTCAAATGAATCGGTATTTTAGCACATGCCTGCAGTAGAGTCCACTGAAACCATATATCATTTTTATTAATCCATAATCCTTCAAGATGAATAATAAAGGATCCATATGTAAAACGATTGATTGTTTGAATATTATTTCGCGATTCATCATACAAAGATGTACTTTCAAGTAATTTAAGGCGAATACACTCATTAAAATCCGTATTCTTAATGAAAGGATTAACCTTGTATTTGCTTTTGTATTTTCTATTAATGATCTTGTAAATACGATTTAAATTATATAAAAATGAGGATTGCGAATTATCGTTATTTTTATTCTGAAATGAAATATCTATGACTCTCTTACCATTCGGTAAAGTCTGAATACCAAAAGGAGAGAATAATAATGGCGTCTGTAAAATACATTTATGATAATCATTATCTTTATGGAATTTAATAGGAACAAATGTAAATGATTCTGAATATTTCAATGGACCAGATAAGACTATTGAATATTGTGATAAATCTTCTTTGTAATGAATTATCATATCACTTATGCTATTTACATAATAATTACTTAAATAATTATCGTTTATCAATGGTAATATGTCATCTGAAGAATGTTCTATTTGTGGAGTAGATATCGGAGATAAATTTTGTTATGAATTAAAATGTTCTCATAAATTTCATTATGATTGCTTGATGAAAACATTCATGATATCATCAACTAAGATTAATCATAATAGTTGTCCTTATTGTCGTCAGAATACAGATTTATTGCCACTTGTAAACGGTCTTAAAAAAGTAGTTCCCGGTATTCATTGTAATCACTCAACTAAAGAATTTATTCTTAAGAAACAAGAATTGAAAGAAAATTATAGCGAACCATGTAAACATGTCCTAGTAAGAGGAAATAATAAGGGTAATCAATGTAATAAAAATTGCCTCTTAGGATATGAGTATTGTAAAGCTCATAAGAAAGATTGATAACAAATTTGATTTTATGATATAATATCAGTATGAAAGTAAAAGATTCATCGTGTTCAAGTGATGCCCGAAGAGGAGATTAAGAGGCATGAAAAACGGAGGGCAGATGAAGATGAATGTTGTAGAAAGATATATACGTTTTGCTGTTTAGTTCTATGTATTTTGACATTCGTTTATTTGATTGTATTGACAATCCTTGTTATGGTTCATTACAATGAGCAAGATGATAATCTAGGTGCTAATGATCTTCTATCAGATAATGGCAGCCAAAGCCAATGAAGAAACATATTATATCCGTTAGTATTAAAAATTTCAGTGTATATTTTTTATCCTCAGACTCAGGATTATCCGATAAATTTATCATTTATATTTTTCATGAATATTACTTTAAGTAAATTTGATTTAAGACTTTCTTACTCTTATTAATAAAGAATGAATAAGATTATTGAAGCCAAGAAGAAACAAGTAATGTCCGTCCAAGAACTATTAAGTTCGGCGAAAGTATCAGGGGAGAACCATGATAGCACTCAAGAACCATTCTTTTCAAAAAATATATCGGGTGACCATCAGATGGAACATAAAGAATTGCCAGAATTCCCAGATTCACTTAATCGTCATATCAAGATAATGTATGAATTGATCGGTAATCCTGATGTTGAAGTATATCTTGGTGAATGGACAATCATGTCCTTAACTAAATCCCTAGAAAATTACAAAAAATATTGCGAAGATGGTCAAGAGAAAGTTTTTGATGTCGCGCTTACCTATATGGGTATGGGGCATGTAATGGTATTGTCTTGTGATCTAGAGAATCATCTTCTCTTTAAGAGAAGAGACGGCGGGTCCAATGGCTACGATAGGGACGCTAATTATCAGGATTTACTGAAATATGATAAAAATAAGTATGATCATATGTATTTCTGTCAATGGAAAAATAGTATTCAGTTATAGTAATGTTTTAGCAATACATTCCGAAAGGAACTTTCTCTTCTTTTGGACCCTCTTTTAATAGAATATCAATATGTTCTTTATTTAGTGTAACAGGTAAACTGAAATCCTTCAACTTAAATGATAAATCATCAT
>ENA-OSJC01003763-OSJC01003763.1-marine-metagenome-genome-assembly--contig:-NODE-3763-length-10690-cov-10.740507_pt1 | contig 10690 bp, 12 predicted proteins | sample MGYA00237885_ERZ534234 | MGnify/ENA primary metagenome ERZ534234 (study PRJEB26413, sample SAMN06343907) | marine metagenome | isolation source: coastal waters | place: Atlantic Ocean: West Antarctic... | reverse complement strand
GCACTTATAGAATTAGATAAATATGAAGTAAAAATTATACCTCAACGTTGGGGAAATACACCTCAAGGATTTATAAAAGATAATCCTGAATGGGAATTCTTATCAAATTATATAATCTCAGGACAATTAACTAAACAACCTGATATTTTTACTCAAATAACAGTCCCAAATGAATTCCAAAAAGTAGGAAAATATAATATAGGGATTACAGCTGGAATTGAAAGTACAATAGCACCATCTGAATGGATTGAAGGGTGTAATAGAATGGATTTAATTTTAGGTTCATCTAAACATACTATTAATGTCTTAAAAAATAGTAATTTTGAAAAAAGAGATAAAAAGACTAATCAAGTAGTTGGAACTATTGGATGGAAAGGGAAAAGTGAAGTTCTATTTGAAGGTGCTAATCTAGATGTATATAAACCTACAAAGTCTAATTTTAAATTAGATATTAAAGAAGATTTTGCTTATTTATTCTGTGGTCATTGGATTAATGGTCAAATTGGAGAAGATAGAAAAAATGTTGGATTATTAATTAAAGCCTTTTATGAAACTTTTAAAAACAAAACAAAAGTACCAGCTTTAATACTTAAAACAACATCAATGGGTACTTCATATATGGACCGTGATGATATTCTTAGACGTATAGATGCTGTTAAAAAAACTGTAAAATCAAATAAATTACCAAATGTATATCTTTTACATGGTGAATTTACAGATATAGAGATGAATTCTATATATAATCATAGAAAAATAAAAGCCATGGTTAGCTTGACTAAAGGTGAAGGATTTGGACGTCCATTACTTGAATTTAGTCTTACTAATAAGCCGATTATAACAACTAATTGGAGTGGACATATTGATTATTTGAATAATGAATTCACAACATTACTTCCAGGCACAATGACTAAAATTCATAAATCAGCTGCTAATAATATGCTTATGAAAGAAGCTGATTGGTTTAGTGTTGATTCAGGTCATGTAGGCCATTACTTAAAAGATGTATTTGAAAATTATAAAGGGTATGCTGAAAAAGGAAAACGTCAAGGTTATTTAAGTAGAACTAATTTTAGTTGGGATGAAATGAAGTATTTCTTAGATGAAATATTAGATAAAAATATTCCTGAGTTTCCAAAAGAAGTAGGACTAAAATTACCTAAACTTAAGAAAGCAGGAGGAACAACTGAATTGCCAAAACTAAAACTTCCTAAACTTAAAAAAGTAGGTGAGAAGCAAGAATTACCTAAATTAAAATTACCAAAATTAAATAAAGTATAAAATGGAACAATTTGATGAAATCATAAACTGTCCTAAATCAGGAGGAGAAATTTGTTACCGAGTACAAATAACAGATGAAGTATCTAACTACATGAGTTTATCATGTGGTTTTATAACCAATACACTTATGAAAGAGGGTGAGAAATTATATGAACAATCTATAGAAACTGTACCTGAACTCTATAAGGATTTGGCCTGGACTGATCCTAAGACAAATATGATTTGGTTACCTAATACTATAAATGTTGAAGATGTAGGTATGGTTTTTCCTTATGGTACTAATAAAGATAATTGGACATGGGCAGCTGTAAAAGCTGTTAAAATTCCTAAAGATGAACAAAAAAATCATCCTATACCAGGGCAAAAGGGAAAGTTTTTAACTTATAAAATGGACATGAATACTATGGAAAATTTTTCTGAACGTAATTATGTTAATGCTTTAGATTATATAGGAATTTTAGGAAAATAGCTTGGTTCTTAGAGAAAAACTCATTATATTTAAATAAATAAGTTATATTAAATGAAAATAAGTTACGCAATTACAGTATGTAATGAATTTATAGAAATCCAACGTTTAGTTAATTTTTTAATTAAAAATAAACGCCCCCAAGATGAAATAGTTATTCTGTATGATGGAACTAATGGTGATATTGAAGTTGAAAACTATTTAAGATCACATTCAATAAATGGAGAATTTCACTGGTATAAAGAAAAATTTGAGGGACATTTTGCATATTGGAAAAATAAACTAACCTCATTATGTTCTGGAGATTATATCTACCAAATTGATGCTGATGAAATGATTTCAAAATATGTCCTAAATTTTCTTCCCGAAGTTTTATTATATAATAATATTGATGTCCTTCAAGTACCTAGAATTAATACTGTAGAAGGCCTAACTCAAGAACATATTCAAAAATGGAGGTGGAGAGTAAATGAAAAGGGGTGGGTTAACTTTCCAGATTTTCAGTATAGAATTTATAAAAATAATGGTGAAATAATATGGAAAAATAAAGTTCATGAAGTACTTGAAGGATATAAAACCATAACACAATTACCTTTAGAAGAACCTTGGTGTTTAAAACATCCAAAAACAATAGAAAGACAAGAAAAACAAAACAGTTTTTATGAAACACTTTGATTTATCAAAAAATTTATTGTATTAACTGTATTATAAAAGTAAAATTATGAGAATTACAAACATAGATAATCTAAGTGCATTATTAGATAGACTAACTACAGAAAGAATTAAAGAATATAACTTTGATAAGCAAGGTAAAGATACTGAAGCCGCACATCAGAGAGAGGTAGTAATAGAAATTAAGATAAAGTTAAATGAATTATTCAGAGAAGTATTTGAAACCAACTCATATGAGTATGTTAGTGAAAAAAGAACTTTTGATGAGGTAAAATTATTAGATGATGTAGAGACATTAATTGTTAATGATCTAGATGTAGGTGATGCATACTATACTAAGACAGAAGGAGAACCTACATTGGAAAAGTTTATGATAAATGAAGCTAGGTTACGTAAGGCTAATGAAAGTAGAGGTAGAATGAAAAATTCAATTGATGAAAAGTTTGGCAATATCATTAACGGTAAATAGAATAAATCTTAATCATGGATAAGAAAATAGTTATAATACCAACTTTTTGTGAGAGTCATTTGATTAAATGTCAAATACCTAATATTGTTGAGACAATTGATCCAGATTATATTATATATAATGAGGGCATGTTTCCTAATGGAACTGAAGGTAATAAACAATTAACTAAAGAGTGGTTAGATAAATATACTTTAAATGGAGAAGGTAAGCGTGGATTTGATTACTTAGAACTTAAAAATATTATTGAATCAGCGCAAAAAGAATATCCAAATGTTAAAATTATTTTAAATGAAATAGAATATACATTGGGTATGTCATCAACAGATTGTTTTCGAAAGGCGACTACAAATTTTACAGAACTAGGAATAGATGTACAGGAAGGTGATTATATATTTCCTTATGAAGGAGATGTATTCCATCACCAAGATGCTAAAAAAGAAATTGCCGGATATATATCACAACTTAATCCAGGAGAAGGATTTCGGTCAATATGGATAGATTACATGCAAAACTTTTGGTATGCAGAAAAAAATAAAATTGAACCATGGCTTAAAAATTACCAAAATAAAGATGATAATTATATGTCAAGAAGAATTTGTTTTAGATATGACCATAATGGAGTTAAATATCTTAACATGATAAATAATTTTATGTCAAATGATTATCACAATCCTATAACAGGATATGGAATGTTATACCCAACTGACTTGATTACATATCATTATGCATGGGTACGTCCTAATAAATTTAGAGAATTGAGATGTGATCAATTACAACGCCACCCAGGATATTGGGAAAACTTTATGTTGGGATTAGATGAATGTGATAAATATGAATCAAATGAGATTTGTATACGACCTAATGATACACATATTACAAAAGGATATGTTAAATTCTTTAACCATTTTGAACATCCAAAACATGTAAGAGAACATGAATTATGGATAGATTTGAGTAAAGAGCATCAAGAAGAGTTAATAACTAAAGGAAAAGAATAAATGAAAAAGATTTGGTATGCCCCATATAAATTTGAATCATATGGAGAAGAAGAAATAAAAGCAGTAGAAGAATCTTTAAGATCTGGATGGTTAGGTGGACAAGGTCCTAAATCAGTTAAATTTGAAGAAGCTATTGCAAAACGATTTGGTAAGAAATATGGAGTATTTGTCAACTCAGGTTCATCAGCTTGTTTATTAGCAATAGCAGCATTAGATTTACCTAAAGGAAGTAAAATAATTACACCAGCGTGCACATTTTCTACTACATTAGCACCTATTATTCAATTAGGATTTACCCCAATATTTGTAGATGTCAATCTGACATCATATTGTGCAATTATTGATGAAATTATTGCAAAGATAACTGATGATATAACTGCGATAATGTTACCAAACTTAATTGGTAATAAACCTTATTGGGAAGAACTCAAATCTAAACTAAATGACTTAGGACGAGGAGATATTATATTAATAGAAGATTCAGCAGATACTATTACAGAAACAAATATAACTGATGTTGCAACTACAAGTTTTTATGCTAGTCATGTTATAACAGCAGGAGGTGTTGGAGGAATGGTGATGTTTAATGACAAGAAACATGTTACTAAATGTTTACAATATAGAGACTGGGGTAGATTAGGAAATGATTCTGAAATTGTTGATGATAGATTTAATCATGTAGTAGACGGAATTCCATATGACCATAAATTTTTATATAGTGTTTTAGGATATCATATGAAAGCATGTGAGATGAATGCAGCATTTGGCTTAGTCCAATTAGAAAGATTTAAAAAATTCTCAGATATTAGAAGATCTAATTTTGAACGATATTTAGAAAATCTTAAAGATGTTGAACAATTAACATTACCAGATGATAGCTTAAGACCAAATTGGCTAGCTATACCATTACAGACAGATGATCGACTAGAATTATTAACATATTTAGAGTCTCAAAATATACAAACAAGAGTTACATTTGCGGGCAATGTTACAAGACATCCTGTTTATAGAGAATATTTAGAAGATTTTAAAAATTCTGATACCATTATGAAAAATGGATTTTTATTGGGAGCTCATCATGGAATGACCTTTGATGATGTTGATTACGTATGTAATAAAATAAAGGAGTACTATAAATGAGTCAAGTAGATTTACAATCATCTATAAAAGATGTAGGCAAATGGGTAACACAGATAATTCATTTTGTAAGTGGCGAAAAAAGAACATTTGAACACGTTAATTCATCATATATCAAACAAGGACAGTTTACTAAATTAGTAACTAAAGATGGTAGATATATTTTGATAAATGATAAGAATGTATTATGTATAGAAGTATTTTCAGAACATGCCAAATAAAGTATTAATTTTAGGAGATGGATTATTAGCTACAGAATTAGCTAAACAATCAGGATATGATATACTTTCTAGAAAGAAGGATGGTTTTGATCTTACAGATACAGATACTTTTTATAATATGACCAAAATATCTCAGGATGTAGTACAATCAATGCCCTATGACATAATTATTAATTGTATAGCCAATACAGATACTTATAGTGATAATAAAGAATTGCATTGGGATGTAAATTATAAAGGTGTTGGTGATTTAGTAGATTTCTGTAATAAATGGAAAGTTAAATTAGTACATATAGTAACAGATTATATATATACAAATTCTATTAAAAATGCATCTGAAGATGATGTGCCCGTACATTGCAATAATTGGTATGGGTACACAAAACTATTAGGTGATGCCCATGTCCAACTAAAATGTAACAATTATCTATTGATCCGCTGCACTCATAAAGCTAGGCCATTCATATATGACTCAGCATGGGAAGACCAGATAGGAAATTTTGATTATGTTGATGTTATAGGAAATAAAATATTAGACTTAATTAATAAAGATCAGTCAGGTATTTTTAATGTCGGGACAAAGATTAAATCAATGTATGAATTAGCTACAATGACAAAACAAGATGTACAAGCAGGTAAAATCCCACCAAATACATCAATTCCTGAAAATGTAACTATGGATATTAATAAAATGAAAAATTATTAAGAAAATCTAATGAAGAAAGAGTGATAAATAAAAATAGATTAGATAAAATATTTAAATGGGTGGTAAAAAATGATAAAAATTAAATTAGTAGAATTAGATAAACATAGAAATGAAATTGCATTTCGTCCATATATATGGGCTCAAAATATTTTACAAGATATAGGAATAGAATTAACAACAGATAACTCTTATGATTATGCATTAGTAGCCCAAGCTAGTTATATAGATAAAACAATACCATTACAAGAATCAATTGAAAAAGGAATAGATTATTTATCTAGAATCACCGGTGATTATATTATGTTAGATGGTCAAGATTCTACTTCAATGATAGGAACTATAGATGTATTTCGTCATAGTAATGCTAAATTATTTCTAAAAAATACATTATTGAATGACTGGGACTTATATAAACAAGGTTGGGCATCTGGTAGGATGTATTGGGGAAAAGGTGACTATTCAGTTCCGGATATTGATAATCTTAAAGATAAAATAAAACTATCAGGAGCTAATTGGATTGGAACTATCAAGCCAAAGTGGTTAGATTATAACTCAAAGAAAAAATATGATGTAGCGTGTATGTTTAGTTGGGGAGATGCGCAGAATTATGAATATAAATACTTAACATCAACATATTATGATGATCATAGAAGAACATTACTTGAACGTTTAGAAAACACAAATTACAATACCATAAGAAGAGAGAAAGGTATAAAAATTCCCCAACAACAATTCTATCAGAACATGTTTGATTCTAAAATAGTAATGGCTCCGATTGGGTATGGAGAAATGGCTGTACGTGATATAGAAGCCGCATCATTTGGTAGTGTATTAATCAAACCAGATATGAGTTATGTATCATCTGTTCCATTTTTATATGAAGACAAAGAAACATATATAGCATGTAAATATGACTGGTCTGATGTTGAAGAAAAAATAGATTATGTATTATCTAATTGGAAAGAAGTTCAAGAAAAATTAACATATAATATGCGAACTAGATTTGATGAACAGTATAGTGATGAAAAATTAGCAATTCATATGTATAATATACTTGCAAATTTAGATGAAGTAAAATCAGAAAATAATTAGGATTTACCAGAAAAATTTAATAAAGAAAAAAGATGTCTAAAAAAATTAAAAACCCCCAAACTATATAAAATCATGAAAAAAACTATATTAATAACTGGAGTTGCAGGATTGTTAGGATCAAGACTTGCAGATTGGATTATAAAAAATACAAACCATAGAGTAATAGGAATAGATAACCTATCAGGAGGATATACTGAAAATATACCTGAAGGAGTTGAATTTTTTAAATTTGACTTAAAAGAATTAAATAGTATTGATGAATTATTTAAAAAACATCCTCCTAATATTATATACCATTTCGCGGCATATGCAGCTGAAGGTTTATCTCCTTTTATAAGAAAATATAATTATGAAAATAATTTAATCTCCTCAACTAATTTAGTTACTTGTGCTATTAAACATGATGTAGATAGATTCATATTTGCAAGTTCAATGTCAGTTTATGGTAATAAATATAATCCTCCATTTCATGAAGATTTGCAACAATGTCCTATAGATCCTTACGGGGTAGCTAAATTTAGTGTAGAACAAGATCTAAAAATAGCTTATGAGCAACATGGACTAAAGTATACCATAATTAGACCCCATAATTTTTATGGTCAGAATCAAAATATTTGGGATAAATATAGAAATGTGTTAGGTATTTGGATGTATCAAATTATAAATGATATGCAACCTACTATATTTGGAGATGGAGAACAAATAAGAGCATTTAGCTATGTTGATGATTCTATAATACCTTTTTGGAATGCCTCACAAAGAGATGAATGTGTAGACCAAATAATTAATTTAGGAGGTATTAAAGAATACACTATAAATCAGGCATGTGAAACCTTAATAAAAGTAACAGGTACAGATTTAAAACCAAAATATTTAGAAGGGAGACATGAAGCAAAACATGCTTGGGCAACTTGGGATAAATCTGTAGATTTATTAGATTTTGATCATAAAATTGATTTAGAAGAAGGATTAACTAAAATGTGGGAATGGGCACAAACACAACCTAAGAGAAAAAGATTTTTTTGGGGAGAATATGAATTAAATAAAGGAATCTATGAATATTGGAAAACTGAAAAATAAAATATGAAAACATTAGCCGTAATATATAACCATAACATGCCAGAAATAACTGACTCATTATGGGAAAGTCTTAAACCCTATGAACGAGATGATTATGATTTAATATTAATAGATAATGGGTCAAAACAAGAAGGTAAAAGTAAATATACTACCCATGAAACAGGTCAAAACACATATTTTGGGGGGGCTCTTAATATAGCTTTACAATTCTTTTTAGATTCTAATAAATATGATAGTTTATTATCATTGAATAATGATTTAATATTACAAGGACCTAATTTTGTAAGAACTTTAAGACAAGAAATGTTTGATGGTGGTTATAAGATTATATCTCCTAGTGTTTTACAAGTAAAAAGTCAATGTAAATGGAAATCTATGCATTGTTGGAACAGTAGTACTACAAGAAATGTAAAATGGGTTGACTTTCAAGCTCCATTATTACATAAGGATTTTATAAATCATATAAAACAATACCCAGAAGAATTAATATATGGATGGGGGCAAGATATGCTTTCAGGTATTATATGTAATCAAAAAGGCTGGAAAATTGGAGTTGTAGATAAATGTCCTTTAATCCATCACTCAGCCCAAACCTATAAAGAAGGAGCTTCTGATTTAGATTTAACTACATATTGTAGAAATGCAGAAACAGGCATGTTTAATTATTTTAATAGTCAAGGATTAATGGATAAATTTCATGAATTTAGACGCTTATCTTCAAATTACACTTATGAATAAAAATGCAGTTATAATAACTTCTATGAAAGGCTTAGTAGATAATTCTTGTGAAGAATATTGTCTTAATACATGGAAACCTTGGTGTGATAGAAATAATATAGATTTAATAACCCTTTCAGAACCCATATCAGATACTAGTTATACTAAACCTACTTGGCAACGTTGGTATGTTTGGGATATATTAAAAAATAGTGGATTAGATTATGAAAAGATAGCTCTAATAGATGTTGATACTATGGTTCATTGGAATAGTCCTAATATATTTAATGAAATTACAGATGAAATAGGGGTTTGTGTTGATAATGATAATATAGGGTGGGTAAACCAAAGTATTAAGGGTTATAAGCATATGTTTAGTACTAGTGTTGATTGGACTGAGTATTTTAATTGTGGTATGATAGTTTTACATAAATCATCAAAAAAATTTTGTAATGAGATTATTAAATTTTGGGAAAACAATCATCAAAGCTTAGTTAATTTACAAGATACTTTACGTAAAGGAACAGATCAAACACCTGTAAATTATATAGCTAAAAACTATAAAGTTAAATATCTTAATAAAAAATTTAATCTTACTCATCTTAATCGAAAAGAAATTTTAAATAATTTAGAATTTATAGATTGTGGTCATATATTCCATTTTAATGGTTTTGACAAATCCCATAGAACCCCCTTGATGGAACAAACTTGGAATAAAATTAAACAAAATTATGAAAACTAAATTTGCAATAGGATGTCTAGTACAATGGTATGAATGTAATATTATTGAAGAATATGTTAATTCATTAAAGGATGCATTAGACCAATATGAGGGGCAGGTTACAGTTGATTTTACAATTTTAGGAAACCAAGACTTAGAAAAATGTATATCAGAGGATCAACTTAATAAATGTATTGAGCAAATTAAATTGATATGTAATTTTGGAAATATTCGTTATATAGACAAACTCTACACAATAGCAGATTATAGAAGAGGATTCCTAGAAGAATATCATTCCCAAGCTGATGTATTAATACAGGGTGAATCTGATGCTTTAATGCCAAAACAAACATTTATAGTATTAGATATGTTACATGAACAAGTAAAAGATTTAACCCCTAAATATATAGCTACATTTGGTATTAATAAAATGTGGGATAGCAGTTGGGAGCCCTTAGAACATATTGAATTCACAGATAAACCTTTTATAAATGATGATGAAGAAAATTGGTGGAGTATAAGATACACCATGACTAAAGAAGAAATGAATAAATTTAATGATAAGGTTGAGAATTTAAATATAATAAATATAAAACCACATAAATTTAATGGTTGTGGACTTATTATAAGTTCTGAGACTGTTAAGGCTGGAGTAAACATCCCTAAAGGAGCATTTTTTATAGATGATACTGCTTTACAAAATATGGCGCATCAACTCCTCCCCAATATGCCTCAATACCATTTCAAAAATGTATTAATAGTACATAATAGGAAGCATCCAAATAAACGTAGTTTTATATTAAATGAAGATACTATAGGTTATATAGATGATAAAAGAAAATCAACAGATTGGTATACTATTGCAAATGAATTTTGCAAAATAAATGATTCCAATATATTTAACCCTAACCATAAATTTTACACTTGGGATGATGTTTGGGAAAGTATAAATAAAAGCAATTAGGCTTTTCACAAAAAAATTATTATATTATTAATAAATAAAAATCATTTAAAATGAAAATAGCATTTATAACAGGAATTAGTGGTATGGATGGTAGTCACCTAGCTGATCTATTATTAACTAAAGGATATAAAGTATATGGGATGGAACGACGCTCATCAAATGTTAGTGA
>ENA-OSJC01003762-OSJC01003762.1-marine-metagenome-genome-assembly--contig:-NODE-3762-length-10692-cov-3.641074_pt1 | contig 10692 bp, 10 predicted proteins | sample MGYA00237885_ERZ534234 | MGnify/ENA primary metagenome ERZ534234 (study PRJEB26413, sample SAMN06343907) | marine metagenome | isolation source: coastal waters | place: Atlantic Ocean: West Antarctic... | reverse complement strand
GCTACTGGCCAGATAGCTACAAGTGATATACGCCAATCTTTTATTACAACCATTCCTAGATTTATTCTCGAACTTATACTTATTTTTTTTATTACATCAATTGTTTCAATCTCCTTGTTTGTCGAGGGTAATATTCAATTAGTATTGCCCGTAATTACTGTATTTGCAGTGGCATCACTTAGGTTAATTCCAATAGCATATCAATTTACAAGATATATAGGGGCATTCAAATATTCAGAGGATTCAGTCAATAAACTCTATGCAGACCTAAATAAAAGTGATGCTGATGAATTAACTGATCATTTAGATTTAGAACTTAGTCAAAATTTTGAAAAAATTGAGTTTGCCAATGTATCTTTTACATATAATAAACAGAAGGACCATATGCTCCAAAATATCAATTTAAAAATTAATAAAGGCGAAGCAATTGCAATAACTGGCCCCTCGGGCTCAGGAAAAACTACTTTAATAAACTTAATGCTAGGATTAATTGATCCAATTGATGGTATTATTACATATAATGAAAAAAAATTAACTAACGTAATTAATTCATGGAGAGATCAAGTTGCCTATCTTCCCCAAGAAACATTTTTAATTAATGACTCAATTAAAGCAAATATAGCATTAGGAGTAGATCCAAAACAAGTTGATGAGATTAAAATTCAAGATTGTTTAAACAAAGTTTATTTATCAGATTTTATAAATGATCTCAAAGATGGTATAAATACTAACGTTAGTGAGAGAGGTCTAACTATATCAGGTGGCCAAAGGCAAAGAATCGCTTTTGCTAGAGCATTTTATTTTGATAGAGATGTACTAATATTAGATGAGCCAACAAGTTCATTAGACCAAAATACAGAAAGAGAAATTACTGAATATTTAAGTCAATTAAAAAAAACTAAGACAATTATAATAATATCACACAAGCCCGATTCTACTAAGTTTTGCGATCGAATTTATGAGATCAGGAATAATTCATTAGAAATCAAAATAACTAATATCATTTAGCTACATTATTGTATTGCTAGTCTTTTTATTACAGCCTATAAGTTTTAATAATGTATCAAAAACTTTTAAAATCAAATAAGAAATCAATAGGTGTATGGGGTACAGGCTATATAGGGCTTTCTACTATGGTTTATTTTGCAAGAGAAAATATTAAGACTATTGGTTTTGATATAGATAAAAAAAAAGTGAAAGATATAAATAGTGGTATACTTCCTATACCAGAGCTAGAAAGTTGGTTTGGATTTAAGATAGATAAATTAGTAGAAGATCAATACCTCTCTGCTACCTCTGATTATAAAGATTTAATTAATGAAAATATAATTGCACATTTTATAGCTATACCAACTGAAAAAAATGGAAAACCATACTTCAAAATACTTGAAGATGTTTTAGTAAAAATAACTGAATTAAAAAAACTTAATTTAGAACATAAACCTCTTATTATTGTTGAATCCACTTTAACTCCTAAAACTACAGAAAAAATGATTATGCCTATTTTTCAGAATCATAATCTTGAAATAGGTACTGATATACTATTTGCTGTGGCACCAAGAAGAGATTGGTTTGTTGAAGGCAATAAGTCACTTAGAGAGTTAGATAGAGTATTTGGAGCTGCAGATGAGCATTCAACAAAGGAAACAAAAAATATACTTGAAATTGTTTGTGATAAATTGCATGTAGCTAGCTCTTATAGAGTTTCTGAAATGGTTAAGAGTATTGAGAATGCATATAGACACATGGAAATTACACTCGCCAACCAACTTAGTATTGCCTACCCTGATGAAAATATGCGAGAAGTTTTGAAATTGGTTGGAACAAAATGGAATATTGGTACTTTCTATCCCGGTTTTGGAACTGGGGGATATTGCATACCACTTTCTAGTCAGTATGTTCTTCAGGAAATAGAAGATGAAAGCAAGCTTACGTTACTTAGAGAAACAATTAAAACTGATAATGAAATAAATATTTTAATTGCAAAATCTATAATAAATAGAGGCTATAAAAATATTGGAATATTAGGCATTTCTTACAAAGGAAATTTAAAAGTTAGCATCCTGTCCCCAATTATTCCATTCGTAGATGAACTAAAGAAGCATGCAGTTAATGTAGAACTCTTTGATCCATATTTCTCTAATGAAGAAATAAAAAAATTAGTGAATATTGAAAGCTTTAACTATCCAAGTGATCTGAATAAATTTGATGCAATAGTAGTTTCTGTTGATCATGATGAGTTTAAGGAAACTGGCAATATAAAAGAAAATCTAAAAAATTGTAAATATATTCTAGATAATTTAGGCATATGGAATGATCTTAATCTTTCAAAATTAGGCATTGAATACCATATTTCTGGTGATAAAAATTGGATTAATTAAGGAGATCAAGTTGTTATGAGTAAAAAAGTACTAGTTACTGGTGGTGGAGGATACATAGGATCAACTCTAGTGAGGCATTTACTAACCAAAGGCTATCAAGTTAGAGTTTTAGATAATTGCTCAATGGGCACAGATGGTATTATGTCTTTCTTAGGATATCCCTCATATTCATTTTTAAAAGGAGATATTAGAGATATAGAAGCTATTAAAGATGCTATGATAGATGTTGAACTAGTAGTTCATCTTGCAGCTATTGTCGGAGAACCAGCATGTCGAAAATTTGAAGATGACGCCAGAACAATTAATGTAGATGGAACAATGAATGTTTTTAATGAGGCGGTAAAAAATAAAATTAAAAGATTTATCTTTTTTTCTACTTGTAGCAGCTATGGGGTTCAAGATACTAATATTATGGCAAATGAAGAGACAGAACTAAATCCTGTTTCACTTTATGCTGAAACAAAGATACAAATGGAAGAGTACATTAAAAAAAATATTCCAGATGATATGTCATACACAGTTATGAGACCTTCAACTGTGCATGGTCCTTCCCCAAGGATGCGATTTGATCTTATAGTTAATCATTTAGTTAAAGATGCAGTAATACATAAAAAACTAGAGATATTTGGTGGAAATTTGTGGAGACCATTAATGTGGGTTGGCGAAGCAGGAAGAGCTGTGGAAAAAGCTTTAAGTGCAAAAAAAGATATAATTCATAACCAAGTATTTAATTTAGGAAATACAGAAAACAATGTTAAGAAAAAAGAAATAGCTGAAATCATAAAAAATCAATTCATGCCTGAACTTGAAATTAAATATCAAGATGAAGATGAGGATTTAAGAAGCTATAGAGTCGATTTTTCAAAAATAGAGAGAAATTTAGACTTTAAGCTTCAAAAACCACTAGATAAATCAATAGAAGAATTACTTTATTTATGTAGCAATAGTTTGATCTCTGATTTTGAAAGCATAAAGTACAGAAATCATTAGCAAAATGTTACTCATTAATAAAATTTCTAAATGATACCACTATCAGTACCTAATTTAAAAGGAAACGAGAATACATACTTAAAAAATTGTATTGATACAGAATGGGTCTCTTCTGTCGGTGAGTATGTAAATCAACTTGAAACTAAAATAGCAAAATACACAGGAGTAAAATATGCAATTGCTTGTTCAAGTGGAACTGCTGCGCTGCAGCTATCACTAATAGCCGCTGGTATTAAAACAAATGATGAAGTTATAGTTCCCACTATGACATTTATTGCTACTCCAAATTCAGTATCATATTTAAATGCTAATCCAATATTTTTCGACTGTGATAAATATTTAAATATAGATATTGAAAAATTAGAAGATTTTATAAAAAATGAAACTTATTTTCGTGAGGGATTTACATTTAATAAAACTACGAAAAAAAAGATCTCAGCAATAATTCCAGTGCATGTTTCAGGAAATGCTGTAGACATGGAGTCATTATTAAATATATGTGAGGATAGAAATATTAAGGTAATAGAAGATGCAGCTGAAGCAATGGGTACAAAATATATAGATGGTAAATTCAAGGGCAGACATGCTGGATCAATTGGACTGGCAGGTTGTCTATCATTTAATGGAAATAAAATAATTACTTCTGGTGGTGGAGGAATGGTTATTACTAACAATGAAAGCATTGCAAATAAAGTAAAATATCTATCTACTCAAGCTAATGACAACTCTCTTCATTATATACATAATGAAATTGGCTTTAATTTTAGGCTAACTAATATTCAAGCAGCTGTTGGTGTAGCACAATTAGAACAACTTGATAAATTTGTTTCAAGAAAAAAAGAAATTAATAATTTTTATAAGTCCAAATTAGAGCAAATTAAATCTTTGAATATAAATCCCTCACCGTTATACGCCTCTAACAATCACTGGATGTCTTCTATATTACTAAAGGATGCAAAAGATAAAAATTTAAGAGATTTAACTATGCAGAAGCTTGCAGATCTAGGTATTCAATCAAGACCAATGTGGCATTTATGCCATTTACAAAAACCTTATACTCAAAAACAAAGTTATAAAATAGAAAACGCAATAAAGCTTCAGATGAGGACCATAAATATTCCTTGCAGTACTGGAATTTCAAAACAACAATTAAACGAAGTGTCTTTAAAATTAAAACAAATAATGTAGTATAAATTTCAATTTGTTATTTATTAATTGTGAAAAAAATAGATCTTATAGGTATTGGAGCCGGTGGACACACCAAAGTTTTAATTGATATAATCAATGATAATAATAAATTTAACATATTAGGCTTAATTTCTTCAAAAAATAATATCAATATTATTAATAATATTGATATTATTGGATCTGATGAAGATTTAGTAAAATTTTATAAAAAAGGTGTAAGAGATGTATTTATTGGTATTGGCTCAATTGAAGATACAAAAAAAAATAAATTAATATATGATAATCTTATAAAAATTGGATTTAATATTATTTCAGTAATTCATAACACGGCAATCATATCAAATTCTGCTAGTTTAATGTCAGGCGTAAAAGTTATGGCTGGTTCTATTATTAATCCTGAAACAGTCATTGGCAATAATTGTATTATTAACACTGGCTCAATTATTGAACATGATTGCTGTTTAAAAGATCATGTTCAAATTGGTCCAGGGTCATATGTAGCCGGGAATGTAATTATTGGAGAAGGATCTATTATTGGAATAGGCGCAAAAATTATTCAAGGTATAACAATTGGAGAATATTCGATGGTTGCGGCGGGTGCGGTTGTAACTTCTAATATTGGAGATAATAAAATGTTTGCTGGAATCCCTGCAAAAGAAAAAAAAACATGGTAAAGACAATAGCTATATTTACCTCATGCAGAGGAGATATGGGTATCTTCACACCTCTTATTAAAAAAATTTATAAATCTCAATCAATTAATGTTCTCTTGTTTGTAGGTGGTACCCACTTAATAAAAAGTTACGGTAACACCATTGAAGAAATACGAAGCTCTAATTTAAAGGTAACTGCAACGTATGACTATCAACCAAATAAAGACGATCCTTTCTCCTTATCTAAGTCAACAAATTATTCAGGTATGCTCCTTGCGCAGATTTTTAAAAAATTCAATTTTGATTTTGTCTGCATATTGGGTGATAGATACGAGAGATTGCCAATAATCTTGAATTCTATTTTATATAAAAAACCTATTATCCATTTACATGGAGGAGAGGTAACTGAAGGCCTTATTGACGAGCAAATAAGACACATGATTTCAAAGGCAGCTCACTTGCATTTTGTTATTTGTGATGAATATAAAAAAAATTTATTAAAAATAGGTGAATCTAAATGGAGAATTCATAATTCAGGATCTCTTGCAATTGATAATATATCAAAAGTTAAGAGATTAGATCATAAGAAAATATTAACTGATTTTGGATTAAATAAAGATAAACCATTTGCTATAATGACCTATCATCCTGTAACATTAGAGTTTAGTGTTAATCAAGATGATCAGGTTAATAATATATTCAATGCAATTGAAAAGACAGAAATTCAATATTTAGTAACTTTGCCTGGAAGTGAGGTTGGATCAGAAGATTTAATAAGGCTTATCAAAAAAAATATAAAAAAATATAAAAATAAAATAGTCTTAGTTGACTCAATTGGATCAGAAAGACTATACAATATTATACCGTTTGCTAGGTTTGTAATAGGCAATTCTTCATTTGGTATAATAGAAGTTCCTTATTTTAAAGTGCCTACGATTAATATTGGCGATAGACAGAAAGGTAGATTTATGCACGATAGTATTATTAATACAAATTATAGCGTACAATCTATTGTAAAGGGCATTAAAAAAACATTAGATCCAAGTTTTATTAGAGCTATTAAAAAAATGAAATATCTATTCGGAAATGGTAATGCTGCTAGCAAAATTATCAATATTATTGAGAAAACTAAAATTAACCAAAAACTTTTACGAAAAGTGCTATAAGTTAAGAAATTATGATAAGCAATAAAGAAAATAATGCCATTGTATTTGCCCCTCATCCAGATGATGAAACACTTGGATGTGGTGGGTATTTATTCAAACTAAAAAAACAAAATATAGATACTAGCTGGGTAATATTTACAGAAATGAATATAAAAGGTGACTTCAGTAAAAGAAAATCACTAGAAAAAAAAATACAAATAAAAAAAATTGTAAAGAAATATGGTTTTAAAAACATATTTGAATTAGGTTATGTTCCAGGCACGTTAGATGCTATTCCTATTAAAGAAATAATAGGAAAAGTTACTTCAATTATAAGCGAAGTTAAGCCAAAGATAATTTTGTTGCCACATGCAGATGATATTCATACAGATCATTTGATCTGCAATAGAGCAATATTAAGTTCTACAAAAAGCTTTAGGCATCCATATGTCAAAAAATTACTTGTTTATGAAACACTATCTGAAACAGAGTTTAAGGAATCTTATTCAACTCAAAATTTTATTCCAAACTACTTTGTTGATATCTCAAAATTTATTAATTTGAAAATAGCGGCTATGAAAATTTATAGTGATGAGGTTATGAAGAATCCACTGCCTAGGTCTATTTCTTCTATTAAAGCTCTTGCAAGATATCGTGGTTCTCGCATAGCAGTTAATTATGCAGAATCTTTCATGCAAATAATTAATATTGAGGATTAATGAAGTTAATAATTATTGGAGGGCTAACTAATGGAAAAATTCTTATTGATTATTTTTTAAAAAAAAAAAATATTTCAATTGAATTAATAATTACTTACCCAATACACTATAATATCCCAAGGTATAAAAATTTAAATATCTCAGATAAATATCAAATTCCAGTTGTTTACGATTTAGATGCCAATAAATATTTTGATTTAATTTCTAAAATAAAACCAGATCTTATTTTTGTAGTAGGTTGGTCAGGTATGATAAGTCAAAAAATTATAAATTTATCTAAGATTGGGTGCATAGGATTTCATCCTTCAAAACTTCCTAAAGATAGAGGTCGATCAGTAATAGCTTGGCAAATTGAAGAAGGTAAAAATAGAACATCTTACACTTCATTTTTCATGAAAAAAGAACCTGATACTGGTGATATAATTGTGCAACAAAACTTTAAAATTGAAAAGAATGATTATATCAATGCAGTTCTTGATAAAGTTGATTATGCACTAGAAAAAATGCTTCCTAAAATTTATACAATGATGAGGAAAAAAAAATTTGTTAGAATTAAACAAAATCTGAAATTAGGAAATTATAGAAAAGTAAGAAATGATAAAAATTCATTAATTAATTGGACTAAAAGTGCTCAAGATATTTATAACAAAATTAGGGCTATCTCAAGACCTTATCCAGGTGCATTTTATATAAAAAATAATATTAAGGTAAAAGTCTGGAAATCAAAAATTCTTAATTTAAAAATAAATACAAATTTTATAGCAGGTGATGTAATAAAAATATACAAGAATGGTAACAAAGTTTTTATGACTAATGATAAACCAATATTAATCTATTCAAATAATAATGAAAAAAAATAAAGTTTTTATAATAGCCGAAGTAGGCTGTAATCATAATGGAAGCATAGTGCTTGCAAAAAAATTAATTGATGCAGCTATATTTGCTAAAGCTGATGCGGTAAAGTTTCAGTCATTTAATGTCAATGAACTTGTTACTACATCAGCATCTAAGGCAAAGTATGCTATTAAAAGTACAAAAAAAAATGAAACGCAATATCAAATGCAAAAAAATTTGATGTTATCATATGAAAATCATGTGAAGCTTATTAATTACTGTAATAAAAAAAATATTATATTTTTCTCATCATCATTTGATATCGATAGTACAAAAATGTTAAATAAATTAAATGTAAAAATTATCAAAGTTCCATCGGGTGAAATAGTTAATTATCCAAATTTAAAATTAATTGGTAGTCTTAATAAAAAAATAATTATTTCAAGTGGCATGTCTACTTTAAATGAAGTCGGTCAAGCACTAAAAGTATTATATAAAGCGGGTGCTAAAAAAAAGAATATTACTTTATTACATTGTAATTCTGCATATCCTTCCATATTTGAAGACTTAAATCTTAAAGCAATGATTCATTTAAAGAAATATTTTAACTTACCTATAGGTTATTCAGATCATTCGCTTGGAACTGACGCTGCTATTGCGGCAGTTTCAATAGGTGCAAAGGTTATAGAAAAACATATTACTTTAGATAAATCTATGGTTGGCCCGGATCATAGGGCGAGTTTAGTGAAGTCAGAATTTTTAGATATGGTAATAAGCATAAGAAATGTTGAGTTAGCAATGGGTCGTTCTATTAAAAAACCTACTAAAAATGAATTAAGTAATATAATTGCAATAAGGAAATCTATAAAAGCAAGAGTAAACATAAAAAAAGGAGAAGTTTTTAATATAAAAAACTTATGTGTAAAAAGACCTGGCGATGGTATTTCACCCATGAAATGGGATAGAATTATTGGAAAAAAAGCAAAAAAATCTTTTAACAAGGATGATAATATTAAAATATGAAAAATTTAGAGATTACAATTAATAAGCCTATTATTTTTGCAATGCAAGCCTTGCAAAAAAACGCCTTAAAATGTTTGGTAGTAGTTGATAAATTTGGATTTTATAAAGGTACTCTAACCGATGGAGATATTAGAAGGTTCATTTTAGATAAAAAAAACATTAATGGAAATATATCTAAAGTATATCAAAAAAAAAGTATAAAATTCATTGAAAATGAATTTAAAATAAATGATTTAAAAAAAATATTACTAAAGAAAAATATACCTCTTATACCAATAGTTAATAGCAATAATAAATTAGTAAGTATAATAACTCTTTTAGATCTTAATAAGAAAATTAATAAAACAAATAAGATAAATAAGATAAATACGCAAGTTGTAATTATGGCTGGGGGTAAAGGCACCCGTTTAGCACCTTTTACTAATGTTCTTCCAAAGCCTTTAATACCTATAAATGATATTACTCTAATTGAATTAATTATAAAAAAATTTACCGATGTAAATATTAAAGATTTTTATTTAACAATAAATTTTAAAAGCAAAATTATAAAAGCTTTTTTTCAAGAAATTAAAAAAAATTATAAAACTAAATTTATTACTGAAGATAAAGAGCTTGGTACAGCGGGAGCTTTAAGATTTTTAATAGGTAAATTTAAAAAGCCTTTTTTTGTTACGAATTGTGATACAATTATTAATGATGATATTAAAAGTATATATAGCTATCATACAGATAATAAAAATAAGATCACAGTTGTTGCTGCAATAAAAAAATCGACAATTCCATATGGAATCTGTGAACTCAAAAAAAATGGTGATTTAAACTCAATTGTAGAAAAACCAACTAAGAATTTTTTAGTAAATACTGGAATGTATGTGATTAATCCTGAAATTTTAAGATTAATTCCTAAAGATACAATTTATCACTTTACGGATCTTATTAAGGCTGTAAAACAAAAAAAATACAAAATTGGTGTATATCCAATAAATGAAGATGCTTGGATAGACGTGGGCCAGTGGGATGAATACAAAAAAGCTATTAATATTTTATGATTAATAAAAAAAAATTTCTTGCTATTATTCCAGCAAGAAGTGGAAGTAAAGGTCTAAAAAACAAAAATTTTTTAAAACTAGGTAATTTACAATTATATGAATGGACTGTTAAGTCTGTGCTTAAATCAAAAATTATTGATCACATAATTGTTTCATCTGATAGTAAAAAAATTACTAACTTATCTTATAATAATATAGCTATTGAACGCGACCATAGAAAACCTAGTCTTGCTATGGATAATACTAAAATAATAGAAGTAATATTAGATATTTTGAAAAAAAATATTTCATATGATTATGTAGTTCTATTACAGCCAACTTCACCCTTTAGGAATTATAAGGATATAGATATTTGTATAAAAAAAATGATTTTAGGTAAATATAGTAGTGCCTTTAGCGCAAAGCGATTAGAGCACGATCCTAGATGGAGTTTTACAATGTCAAAAAAAAATAAATTAAATCCTATTATAAAAAATTTTCCAATTAGCACAAATAGACAAGATGCTTGTACATTTTATAGACCCACAGGTGAAATTTATATAGCATCATCAAAATGGTTAATTAACAAAAAAACATTTATTAGCAATAATTCATTAGGATATTTAAGCACTAGTCAATTTATTGTTGATATAGATAATAAAAACGATTTTCAATTTGCAGAATATTTAGTTAGTAGTAAAAAAGTTTCCCCTAGCTAAATTTATGTTAAT
>ENA-OSJC01003760-OSJC01003760.1-marine-metagenome-genome-assembly--contig:-NODE-3760-length-10701-cov-3.643072_pt1 | contig 10701 bp, 10 predicted proteins | sample MGYA00237885_ERZ534234 | MGnify/ENA primary metagenome ERZ534234 (study PRJEB26413, sample SAMN06343907) | marine metagenome | isolation source: coastal waters | place: Atlantic Ocean: West Antarctic... | reverse complement strand
TATTTTTGATGGCATAAAAGGAAATTATAAAGAAAGTTCAAAAAGAAATCCAATAAATAAATATGGTGAAATAAAATTAAACATGGAAGAATATATTCAAAAAAAAACTTCTAATTATTTAATAGTAAGAATCAGTAAAGTTTTTGGAATTAATAAAAATGAAAATTCTATACTTAACGATATAATAAAAAATTTGAAGCAGAAATATATATATAAATATGCATATGATGAATATTTCACACCTATTTTTACAAATGATCTATCTTTATTCATTTATAATCTAATTAAAAAAGATTTAAGTGGCGTATTTCACTTAAGGTCTGTAAATAAAATATCAAGATATGAGTTAGTAAAAAAAGTAAATAGTTATTTTAAACTAAAAAAATTAATTGAAAAATGTTCTATTAATTTAATTGGTTTAAAAGCAAAAAGAGGTTTAAAACTCCATTTAAATACAGAAAAGTATGAAAAAATTTTCAATCATAAACAAAAAAAAATAGAACATTATTTGAAAAAATATTAAGACAATTTTAAAATGGATAATAAAATTTATAAACAGCTTGTAAAATATAAAAAATTAAAAAAAAAAATAGTTTTATGTCATGGTGTATTTGATCTTTTACATATTGGGCATGTGACCTACTTCGAGCAAGCTAAAAAATTAGGAGATATTTTAGTTATATCTGTTACTGATGATAAATATGTTAATAAAGGTCCTTTGAGACCAGTCTTTAAAATTAATCAAAGAATTGCATTCTTAAAAAAATTAAAAATTGTCGATATAGTTTTAAAAAGTGATTTTGAAACAGCAGAAAAGATAATTGAAAGTGTAAAACCAGATATTTATTGTAAAGGACCAGACTATAAAAATAAAAAAAAAATAGACATAAATTTAAAGAAAGAAATTTATGTAGTTAAAAAATATAAAGGAAAATTTGTTACTGTAGAGCATAACACTCAAAGCTCTAGTCAAATAATTAATGAAGCTAATTTAGACTTAAATAAAGATGATCTTTCAAGATATCTTGGCAAAATAAGATCTAAATATAGTTATTCTCACTTAATTTCAGAAATAAAAAAAATACAAAACGTAAAATCATTAGTTCTTGGTGAAATGATTATTGATAAATATAATTTTGCAGATTCTGTTGGTAGATCAGGCAAAGACCCGATGATGGTATACAGGTTAAAAGAAGAAAAATCTTTTTTAGGTGGATCTGGATATATTGCAAATTTATCGTCATCATTAGCTGGTAGTACTAACCACATATTTCATGTTGGGGTCAAAAACTCTCAAGTAAGTTTTATTAAAAAGATGTTATCAAAAAATATTAAATACGAAATACTTACAAAATCTAACTCACCAACAATCAAAAAATTAAGATATGTTGATTTTTATCGTAATAACAAAATTATAGGTTTTTATGATATTAATGAGGAACCATTATCTGAAAAAGAAGAAAACCTTTATATAAAAAAAATATCTGAATATAAAAATAAGGTTGATCTGATTATTTTGGCAGATTATGGCCATGGAGAAATTTCAAATTCTACAATTCAATATCTACAAAAAAATCATAAAAAAATTTTTATAAATACTCAATTAAATTCATTTAATTTTGGCTCTCATAATTTAAAAAAATTTAAAAAAGTAAATACTTTATGTGTTAATGAAGGTGAACTACGTTTTGAATTAAGAGATAAAAAAAGCAATATAAATAATTTAGTTATGAGATATAAAAAAAGCTTTAATTGTGAAAATCTCGTTGTAACTCAAGGAAAATTTGGAGCTACAATATTTTCAAAAAATAATCAAAAATTCTTTTGTCCAGCATTTGATGTTAAGCCAATCGACACTATTGGTTCTGGTGATACCTTATTTACAGTACTTTCTTTATGTTTAGCATCAGGCATTAATCCTGAATTATCATTGCTTTTTTCATCAATAGCTGCTGCTATGAGCACTCAAAATATGGGGAATGATTTTAATCTAAACAACTCAAATCTTGAAAAAAACTTAAAGAGCTTATTTATTAAGCAAAACTAACGCCTATTAATCCAAAATGTTTTTTTTAAAAAAAATCCTTAAATACACTACATATGCTTTAGTATTTCTATTATCTCCATTATTCTTAATATTAATTATAATACTGAGAAAATTTATTATAATTCGAATCCACTCGATAGTTACAAATAGAATAGGTCATTTTGCAGGCAATGTAGATAATTATTTGCACAAATTATCCTTAGATGAGTTTTCTCATAAATATTATGATATTGCATTCTATCAAAGTTTTATTTGTAATAAATTTTTAGCAAAATTGTGGAAACGTAATTTAATTGTATTTCCCAATATTATTATTTTTCCACTTTATTTAATTCTTAAATATTTATCAAAAAAAAATAACTTTTTTGATCTTCATCTTGTAAAAAGTTATTTTACAGGTGCGGATAGAGATATAGATAATCATATTGACGAAAAGTCACCTAACTTAAAATTTAAAGATAGTGAAATTAATCTAGGGCAGCAAGAACTTTTAAAAAATTTTGGTCTTAAAAAAGAAGATAAATTTATCTGCTTAAATGTTAGGGATAGTTTTTATTTAAAAACTATTACTTCAGAGAAAGATATCTCTACCACTATTAGATGGAGTTATAGAGATTACAATGTTCAAAGTTTCATTCGCGCGGCTGATGAACTAACAAAAAGAGGCTATTATGTTTTCAGAATGGGAAATATCGCTAAAGATAAAATACAAAGTTCTAATGAAATGATAATTGATTATGCTTTTTCTCCACATAGAAGTGACTTTTTAGATATGTATTTACTTAGCAATTGTGAGTTTTGTTTAACAACAGATTTAGGAATTGATTTAATCCCATTCATTATGAGAAGACCTATAGCTTCTATATCTAATCCCTTATGTCTTTTAAAACTATCAAGTAAAAAATTTATGAATATTTTTGATCATTATTATTGTTTAGAGAAAAAAAGATATCTTTCTATAAATGAAATATTTAAAAAAAATTTAGGTTTCTTTGACAGTAGTTCTGATTTAATAAAATATAATGTAAAGTTAATTCAACCTAGTGAAGAAGAAATAAAAGATTTAGCTTTAGATATGCTAGATATCATAAAAAAAAACTTTCAAGATTCTTTAAAAGATACACTAAATAGAGAATTTCTTAAGATATTTGACGATAATTGTTCATCAAAAAATTTTATGGATCATTTTAGTTCTCATCCTAATAATATTAATAAATTTGAAGTTTTAAGATTACATAATAAATATTATGGAAGAATTTCTCCAACTTTTTTAAAAAAGAATCAATATTTACTTGTTCAATAATTTTATTAATAAATCAAAATAAAAAAATTTAGTTTAAATTAAATATTTTTGATAATTCTATTTTAGTTAATTGCAGACGGCAAATATATAATTGCTCATTTTATCAAAGCCCGTATGAATCACTTCGTCATTCATGGAAAACATGTAAACATTAGTAAAAAACTTATACAAAAACATTTTTAATTCATATTTATTTTTACAATTTACATGTCCAATTTTACTTAAGAAAGAAGCATATTTTTGACTTTCTAAAGTAGGCATTCCAATAATAACTGTGCCATTTTTTCTTAGAGTAAGTTTTATATTTTTAATAAATTTTTTTTCGAGAGATTTTGGAATATGCTCTAAAACATCTATCAGATAAATACCTTCAAATTTTTTATTCAATCTTTTCTTAACAAAATTATGAATTAAATAATTAGTTGGATTTGGATTCCATCTTAAGTAATCTTCTTTATTATGCTCAGCAATATCTATCAAGGTTAAATTTTTAACACTTTGTCTTATTATCTCAGATTGAAAACCATCTCCCGATCCAATCTCCGCAACATTATCGTATCCTTCTAACATTTTTGAGGCAAACTTATATCTACTCATTGAAAATGCTAAATGTTTAGGATCATCTTTAAATGCCTGCGACGTGTGTTTGCCTAGAGAAATTGTTTCAAATTTTTGATACAAATTTTTTAGTTTTTTTAATTTTTTTTCAGTCATACCCTATGAAATTTTTCTTTTAATTTTATTTTGATTTATCTTGAATAATTGAGTCAACAAGAAGCAAAAGTATTACTTGGTGGGCATTTTCAACCATATTATAAGATTTTGAATTAATAAAAATATTAGTATCCCCAATTTTTTTAAGTGGATTGTTTTTATTTTTTCCCGTTAAAGTTATAACATGTTTAATTCCATTTTTTTTTGCATTTTTTGCTGCATTTACAACATTTGGAGATGAACCGCTAACAGATATTAATATCAATATATCATCTTTCTTTGCATAATAATTTACTGCTTTATCAATCCAGTGTTCGTACCCAAAGTCGTTAGCAAAACAAGTTATTAAATCTGACTCATTATAATTCATAGCCTCTATGCCAGCATTTTTTGTTAGGTCAACACTTACGTGGCTTGAAATTGCAGCACTTCCACCATTGCCAAAAATTAATACTTTATTTTTTTTTGATTTATTAGTTAAAATTTTTTTTATTTTAATAATATCTCTAACTATTTTTTCGTCAAAACTAATTAGCTTTTTAAATTCACTTAAATAGGTGGCAATATACTTTAAATCTTTATTCATATTATTTTATTATTTTATTATTTTATTATTTTATTATTTTATTATTTTATTATTTTATTATTTTATTTTTTATTTTTTTTAATAAAAATTTAAGTAACATTTTACCACTTAGTTTTTCAAAAGACATAGGTAGATAAGTCCTAGAGGGCATTCGATTGTCTTTATTTATTACATTTGAAAAGTATTCCTTGTTTTCAAGGCTTTTCCCTAAGCCTTGGTAAGGAACTATAAAATTATTATCCTCATTTTTTTTAAATAAATAAAAAACTCCTAATTCGCCTGTTTTTGAAAAATCTACTGTATTCAAAAGATCTTTATCAATTGGTAAAGAAAAGTACTTATTTTTTATATCAACAGTATAGGCAGAATATAAAATACTGTAATTATTTACAGCAGCAATACTTTCAAAAACGCTTACATCAAAATTATAAAAACCATTACCACCGTATATATTTTGGTGTATCAACATTAAACCTGATTTTTTACAAAGTTTATGCATAGTTTTGTAAGTTTCTGCTACATCGAAAGGATGTTCATTATTACCAAAATCAGTTACTAAATCGTATTTTTTATGTTCTTTTACTTGATCTTCCAAAGGATAGTTTAGATCCATTTGTAAAAAATTATCACAAATGTCATTTTTTTCTCTATCTGTTTTATCTATATCCAACCTATCACAAATTTTAAAACCTAAAGAATGCCAGAATGTTGAAGATGAAACCCTAGGACGTTCTGGGAAAAATTTTGATCTAGCAAATCTTTTTTCTAATTCATTTTTATTTAGAAAATTTAGTTCTTTTGATAATAAATTATAATCTGCATGCAAGTCTTGATCTCCCATATCAATAACACTTTCAAGATCTTTAATATAATTATTTTTGTATAACTCTAAAGCTAAGTGTATTACTTTTATTCCTAAACCCATAAAATACTTCAGTTTTTTTCTATATTATTTTATTAATTAGATGTCTTAATATACTTTATGGTTAATATAAAGGATAAATATCATCAGGTGGTTTATCACTTTCATCTTTGGTAGCTTTCGCTTTATTTTTTTTCCAAAAATAAAATAGTACTACGATAAAAAGAATAGTTATTATTAGTAATAAAATATCCATAATATTGTCTTATATTATATTAATTAGTTTTTTTAATTTAAATAAAAAGTTAGTTGAATAGTTTAATTTTTTTCCATCATCATAGTATCTTACATCTATACTGTATCTTGGAACAAGTCCATTATCTTTATTGCTAGAAACAGACCTATGTAATGTTAGTGGGTGAAAAATAATTGCTTGTGATGGTTTAGTTTCAACTGTTAATATATCATCTAAAAAATCTGTATAATTTTTATCAATTTTAGCATTAAAGTAGCCCTGACCTTTTACAAAGGAATGTTCATATAGTTTATTTTTATGAGAATTTTTTATTAATTGTATAGAATTATTACTATTACTGCCATTGATTGATAGCCACATTGTTGCAGTGAATTTTTTTAAATGGTTTTTATTCTTACTTAAGTACCAAGTTCCCTCATCTTGATGCCAGTTGTATATTACTCTCTCTTCACTTGGGTATCTTGCTCTGAATGTGCATATTTCATATTTTTTTGGGTTTTTAAAAATAGCTTTAAAACTATCAATTATTGACTGACTAGAAATTATATCTTCAAATTCTTTAGATGAATTTACACTATTCATTATTTTTGACCAACTTTCCTTGGGTGGCAAACTTCTAAATGGAAGTTTAATTTTTTCTTCCAAAGGTATATCTGCATTATGAGGAACTATTAAATCTTTTGTATGAGAATAAATTAACTTTTGAAAATCAATTAATCTATTTCCTAAATTTAAATCAAACACTTTCGTATACCCAATTTTATCAAAATCGCTTAACATTTCCTGCCTATTATTATAAAAAATCCTGGATAATATTTTTTTTCTTTTAGTCTAGTTAACGAAATATCAAAACATTTTTTTTCTAATTGAATAACGTCTTTATCATTACAATCTTTTGAGAATTTATTAAGTGATGTTGATATAATATCTATATCTAAGCTTTTAAAGACCTTGCTAATCTCCTCATAAGTATGGGTTGTTTCGTGAGGATGTAAAACCTGATCTCTAAACCAAGAAAATGCGTGTTTATCATTTTTTAATTCTCTAAGTTCTTTAAATTTTAAAAATTTTTCTTCATCAGATAATTCGGTCATATTTTCAAAATACTTTAAAAAGGGTTCTCTTCCATACTTATGATACAGACCTAAAAAGAAATATGAATCTTTTTTTAAAAGTTCTGATATTTTTCTTATTGCTAGATGACAATCTGGTGTATGGTGAAGAACACCAATACTAGATACAAAATCAAATGATTCTGTATATTCCAAGTTAAATAAATCTGCTTTTTTAAAGGAGTTATTTAAATTTAATTGTGATTTAACATTATTGGCATAATCAACAGCAACGGTATTAAAATCAATGCCAGTCATTTTTTTTTCAGGGTATAAAGATGATAGTGAGTTTAAAAACCAACCCCCACCTGACCCAATATCAATAATATTTTTTACTTGATCCTTATCAATAATATCTTTTAAAACAGGATATGCAGACAAAGCATTATTTTCTATCACTTTTTTAGCCGCAGTATCAATACTATCATAAATATTAAAAGGTAGATCTGTATAAAAATCTAATACTTTATTGTGAATCTTAGAAAAATTGTTTTTGTAACTCATTTGAGATCCTTTCAGATAATATTTTGTAACCTTTATTATTAACGTGTGCCTTGTCTATATAAACAACATCATGAGTTTCATCAAAGATTTCAGTCAAATCTAAATACTTAATATAATCACTTTTTTCATTTATTTCACAAGATTTTAAATATTCTTTTAAAATTAAAGTATGCTTGTTTACATATTCAATTCTAGATTTATCTAAAAATTCATAATAATCGATTTCAGATAATTTCTTGTTTTTTTTTAATACTAAATCTGGTTGAAGAACATGAAGGAGGGAAATTTTTTTAGAACGACAAATTGAATTCATGATTTCAACTTTATTTTGAAATAAATAAATAGGTATCTCATTTTTTTCGGGTTTATTGAAAATTAAATTTTTATTCTCAATTTTTTTAAATTTTCTAAAAAACCTTAATATAGTTTTCGTAATAAATTTTATAATATTTTTTTCATTTACTATACCAATTGAGTTCCCTTTATTAAAAAAATTTATCCATGCTGTATTAAGATCAGTAAATTTAAAAGCATTTTTATAACCTCTATTGATATCGTTAGTTCCACTAAAACATATTACAGTTTTAGGTTTTATTTCGTCAAGGTAGCCAACGAATGTCATTAATTCTTCATGGCTGCTGTGCATTTGCTCTGCAAAGTTGATGATATTTATTTTTTTTTGGTATTTTTCCATTAATATTTTTTCAATTTGGTAAGACATTATATTATCGTTGCATGATGCTCCAAATCCCCAGGCAACAGATCCCCCTAATAACATGCAACATTCCAAATTTTTATCAATTGTTTCTAAGTCTTGGCTTCTCAAACCATTATGATTAGTTTGTATTGTTTCAAGTTTTTGATCTGGATTTGATCTCCAACCAGAAATTGGATGTGGAGAGTATTTTAAATTTTTTTTGACATCTAAATAAATTTTTTTAGCCATCTCATGACTTTCAAAAGCATCACTTTCCCAGCGGTTTACAAATTTTTTATTTTTTTTCATTTATTTAAATGCTAAATATAACTACTTTATTAGTTGTTTATTTATATTTTTAGAGCTAAATAATCAATTCTTAAAAAATAGCACTAACATGTCCTTACATGCGTATAAAAAAATTTAAATATTAAATATGACACTATTCAACACATTAAGATCTGTAAAAAATTTATTAAATTACAATCTTATAAAATCTTTATTTATTTTATATATCACTCTTTTATTGCTTTCAGTAATTGAATTATTGAGTCTTGCAACAGTGCCAGCCTTAATTTCATTTTTACTATCAGGAAATTACAATTTTTTTAATTCTAATAATTTTTTGTTAAATGAAGGTGATGGTAACAATTCTGCACTTTTTATTATTATTGTAATAATTATTATATTTACTTTAAAATCGTTATTTCTAGTTTTTGCAAATTATTATGAAATTAATGTTTTAAGAAAAGCAAGAGTTTTTATAACCAATGAATTGATGAAAAAATATTTAAATAATGATTATATTTTTTTTGTAGAAAATAATTCATCACTATTATCAAGAAATTTGATAACAGAAACTAATAATTGTATAAGTTATATTCAGTCAATAATAACAATATCTAAAGAAGTTTTATTACTGATAGTAGTATTTTCTTTAGTTTGCATCTATCAGCCATTATTGTCTTTAATAACTTTTTTTCTTTTTATCTTTTTTGCTTATATATTTTATGTTTCTACGGATAAACTTTTAAAAAAAAATGCAGTTACAAGAATTGCTTCTGCGGGACTTCTTTTTAAACTTGTCAATCAAAGCTTAACTTTTATAAAAGATATCAAAGTGTTCAAGAAAGAAAATTATTTTATGAATAATTTTTATAATACCAAAGATTTATTTGAAAAGAAGTTGGCTTTTGCACAAATTATAACAAGATTACCAAAAATATTTTTTGAATTTTTTGGTGTGCTGCTAATAGTTGTATTATTATATTATACCACTCTTAATGACTCAAGGGAGTCACTTATAAACTTGTTGCCTTTTTTAGGGCTCTTAACTGTTTCGGTGATAAAACTTATGCCTTCTTTTAATGGAATATCAGGTGCATTTACACACTTAGCATCCTTTAAAAATAGCTTCAATTTAATTAAAAAAGAAATCAATGAATCAAAAAATGGATCAAATAATTATTTTAATGATCTAGTGATAAGCCAAGATAATTTAGATAATAACATGATCGAAATAAAAGAATTATCTTTCTTTTTTAATAAAGACTCGGCACCTTTAAAAAATTTATCATTAAACATTAAAAAAAATACTATCTCTGGTATTATTGGAAGATCTGGCGCTGGAAAAACTACTTTAATAAATTTAATTTTAGGATTATTAAAAATTAATGATGGTTCAATTAAAATTTATTCTAAAAAGACATCAAATGAATCTGACAAAATTATATCTTATGTGCCTCAAGATATATTAATTTTAGATGATAAAATTTCAAAAAATATTGCATTTGGAATTGATGAAAATAAAATTGATGAAGAGCGAGTTAAGAAAGCTATAAGTATGTCAGGTTTAGACAGTTTTATGAATAAAAATAAATATAATTTGAATACTGTATTAGGAGAACGAGGAATAAATATTTCAGGAGGTGAAAAACAAAGAGTTGGAATCGCAAGAGGTTTATATTTTAGACCAGAAATTCTAATTTTAGATGAATCAACTAGTTCTTTAGACCATCAGACAGAATTAGAAATTTTAGAAAAAATAAATAAATTTAAACTAGATATGACTATTATTATTATTGCACATAGATTAAATACACTAAAAATTTGTGATAATGTATTTTTTTTAGAAAAAGGTATGTTAAAGGATAAAGATAAAATTGATAATTTAGTAAAAAAATATCCTGAATTATCTAAGAAAGACAATTAATCAAAATGAATATAAAAAAAATATTACTAAGTAGAAAATCAAAAATTGCAGTTTGGGGAACAGGTTATATTGGTCTTTCTTCAATGGTTTATTTTGCTGGTAAAGGAGTAATCTGTAAAGGATATGATGTTGATAAATATAAGGTGAGAATGATTAATGAGGGTAAGCTTACGATACCCGAACTTAAAGATTGGTTTAATATTGATATAAAAGAATTATCTAAAAAATCCTTTCTTTCAGCAACTTCAAAATTTCAAGATATAATTTCAGCAGATTATAAAGTACATTTAATTGCTATTCCCACAGAAAAAAATGGCAAACCTTATTTTGATATTTTATTTGATGTTTTAAAAAAAATATCAATTTTGATAAAAAAGAAAACTAAACCAATTATTATAATTGAATCCA
>ENA-OSJC01003759-OSJC01003759.1-marine-metagenome-genome-assembly--contig:-NODE-3759-length-10702-cov-3.904094_pt1 | contig 10702 bp, 10 predicted proteins | sample MGYA00237885_ERZ534234 | MGnify/ENA primary metagenome ERZ534234 (study PRJEB26413, sample SAMN06343907) | marine metagenome | isolation source: coastal waters | place: Atlantic Ocean: West Antarctic... | reverse complement strand
TATAATATAATTATTAGCTAATAAAATCTTTTTGTACCGCTTTAATTTGCAAAGCTAAAAATTTTGAAAATATCCTACATTGAGCTAAACTTCCAGCAAGAAACCATAATCCATTTTGTTTAGTTCGCATCCACATATTTCTTAGTTCTTGGGTATCCTCATCAAATCCCCATATAGGACCAATTTTATCACTAACTGATTTACCAAAAAAATTTTCAACCATATATTCCTGACCTTTATAACCAGTCGCTGTAATCATCAAATCTATTTGAAATTCATCATCTGATTTCAATTTTATTCCAGAACTAGTGAAGTCTAAAATATCTGAAAATTGTATTACTTTAATCTTTCCGTCAGCAATTAAATCAGAGGCGCCCACATTAAAATAATACCCTCCACCTTTTGTTAAATACTTAAATTGCCAACCCGTATTATCTTCTCCATAATCAAGTTTGAATCCAACATTTTTTAATTTATCTAGTAACGGTTTATCAATTTTTGAAGTTTTTTCAGTTAGCATTTGATGAGTTCTTTTTAAAACAGCTAACGGACTTGCAATCGTTATTAAATCACAATCATCTGTGCTAAGACCTTCGCTATATAATTGATATGGTAACTGAGCACTTGGTTCAACGTTGACAACCATAGATGGTGAACGTTGAATTATTTTTACATTTGCACCATGAATATATAAATCTTGAGCTACGTCATGAGCACTAGTTCCAGTTCCAAAAACTACTACGTTCTTTCCTTTATAATCTTTCCCATTCATATAATCAGATGAATGCATTAACTCACCTTGGAATTTATCTATTCCTGGTATTTTTACTCTATTAGGAATAGAGCTAACTCCAATTGCCATTACAATATGCTTTGGTCTGATTAGTTTGATAGATCCATCAGATAGTTTTATTTTTGCATTCCATTTTTTTTCATTTTCATCATATTGGGCATCTAAGAATGTTGTGCTAGACCAAACATTTAACTCCATACTTTCAGCATAATATTCAAACCATCCTGCTAATTTATCTTTTGGAAGATAAGTAGGCCAAGTTGGAGGAAATGGCATATATGGAAGATGATTAACATGCACTTGATTATGAAGCTTTAAAGAATGATATCTTTTACGCCAGTTGTCACCTACTCTTTCATGTTTATCAATTACTAGTGTATCAATATTTTGTTGTTTTAGTCTTGCAGCGATAGATAGACCCGCTTGGCCGCAACCCACTATTATCACTTCAGGATCCCTATCTTTATATAATTGATCTTCGTTTCTCAAGTCTAACCAATTTGGACCATTTATATTATGTTCATATAAGTTTTTATTTTTTGTTTCTTTAGTATTCAATTCGTCTAGTGCAGTTAGAAGACTCCAAGCCTTAAGCTTTCTATTATCTTGTGTATCATTATAAAGCCTAACTATTCCCTCACACTTTCCAAATTTATTTTCAAAAGTTAAAATAACTTCAATGACTATTTTATCTGCTCTAGATACTTCCCTGGGTTGGACTCTATTTTTATCAACTAGAAAACCTTTAGCTTGAACATTTAAAGCACTATCATAAATTTTGTTTATTACATGCTTCTTTCCCGATAAAGTTTGAATTTTCCATGTAAGAGCTAGTAAATCTCTCCAATGGCAATCGTCTAAAAATAATTGATCCAACAACTCAATAGCTATTTCTTTATTTGCCTTTGACGAAATTGCTTGATTAAAATTAATTAACCATTCATCTATTTGATTAGTGATATCTACAATATGATTATCTAACAAAATCTTCCCCTCAAGACTAAATAAAAGATATATAAATATATTATCAAACAAGGCTATCAAATAACAGAAAAATTTTGTTAAGATATATTTCAGAATTTTAAAAATATAATTAATTTTGAAAGGAATATAAAATGGATAAAATCAATCAAATTGCTAAACATATGTTGAATCAACATCGAAATAAAATGCCGTTTCAGAATTTACCAGTATCTTTAAATCCGTCTGATATTAATGAGGCTTATAAAGCACAATCTGTTTTTCATAAAGAATCGGGTAGAGGTGTATTAGGGGGATATAAGATTGCTTTAGCATCAAAAATACAACAAGAGCTATGCGGGATAAATCATCCGATTGCAGGTGGAATATTTGCTAAAGAAATCAAAAGTAGTCCTTCTACCTTTGAATTAAAAAAATATCATGGCTTAGGTTTAGAGTTTGAAATAGCTGTGACATTATCAAAAGAATTAAATGCTGAAATGGGCATGTTTGATAAAAACAACATTAGGGAATATATTAAGTGCTTATCTCCAGCGTTTGAAATGATAATAGATAGAGAGGCTGATTATTCAAATATAGACGCTTTAACTATGATAGCAGATAACGCATGGTGCTCTGGGATTGTTCTTGGCGAAGAACTTCCTAATTGGGAAAGTCTAGATCTTGAAACACTTAAATCTAAACTTTATTGGAACAAAGAAGTACCTCAAGACGCATTGATAAATGATGCAAATCCTTTGGAATCTTTGTCTTGGGTTGCAAATTTATTAATTTCACAAGGTAGAGTTATTCCTAAGAATAGTGTTATAATAACTGGAAGTGTAATTAAAACTCGTGCACCTTTAATTGACGATCATATAATCTATAATGTTGGAGGATTATCTGAAGTTGAAATAAGAATTATATAAATCCATTAAAATAATTAAGTAATTTTATATATTTTTTTAAAAAACATCTAACTCTATTAATGATTGAACAATCATTTTAAAAGCGGCTAGACTGAAAAAAATTAGAAGTAATTTTTTAAAAGTTTGAGGATTAATTTTATCCCTTAATTTTGCACCAAATTGAAAGCCAATGACTGCCGTTACAGAACCAAGGGCTCCATAGATAAACATATTTGGCTGAAAAACTCCAGTTGCTATATAACCTATAGAGACTGGGAGACACCCTGTCATAATTAAAAATCCACTTACATCAACAAAATGTTTAGGAGTAGCATTCTTCATCAATAAATACATTGTAACTGGAACTGCCCATATTGAAGCAATTCCTCCAAATAAACCTCCTATCGCACCAAGTCCACTCTGCCAAAAACTATCATGCTGAGGTTTCATCTTAAAGGTGAATCCAATAAAGTTTATACCAACGAACATAAAAACTGTAAAAGCAAAGATTAACCTAACAATATCGTCCCCAAAATCCTGAGCATAAAACGATGTCATTAAAATAAATAACACTAAAAAAAATGCAAAATATCTATAGTCATATATAAGTTTTTTTGGATTATCTGCTTTACTAAACTGCCAAATGTTTGAGACAGTCATTGGAATTAAATTTAGGCCTAAGGCCATCAAAGGTGAGATAAAAAAAGTCATAATCGTTATAGCAGTAGTTGGAAGCCCTATACCAATGACCCCTTTTACAATTCCTGCAATAAGAAAAGCAAATGCTACTAATATAGCTATCTCATTAGAGTTGTTTTCAAGATTCAAAATTAGTACCTTATGTAAGATAGTTTTATAATATCTGATAATAGTATTTATATACACGGTTATATAATAATATTAATTAGAAATTAAACAAATATATTAAAATTGTTTTGCTAAAAAATTAACCTAACCTCATCAAGAGGATCCCCAACAAAGAACCTATTATCAAAATAATTTTAATTAAGTTAAACTTTTCTTTTAAGAACCAAATTCCTAATAATAGAGCAAATAATATTGATGTTTCTCTAATTGAAGACACGACAGCAATAGGGAAAAACAAACAGGCCCATACTACTATTGCATAAGCAGTGTATGAAGCAGCACCTCCTATTAAAAACGAACTTTTACCTTCATATACTACACGTTTCAATGTCCCTGGAGAGTGTAATCGAACAAATATTGCAAAAATAATTCCATTAATCAAAGTCATTATACTGAAATAACTTATTGGATTTTGTGTAACCCTTGCTCCCAACCCATCAACAATAGAGTAAGAAGCAATAAAACATCCTGTAATTATTGCTAACCAAAAGCCTCTAATATTAGATTTATTTTTTAAATATTGCCATATTCCATAAAGTAAAATGGAAAATGAAATAGTAATTACACCTAATATCTCAAGAAAAGAAATATTTTCATGCAAAACAAATAAACTTAGTGTTGTTATAATTAAAGGTGATGCCCCACGAGCTATAGGATACACTTCTGACAACTCACCATATTTATATGCATTTAAAAGAAAGACTTGATAAAAAAAATGTAAAAATGCACTTACTAATATGTAATATAAACCATTAATATTTGGTAACCCAAATAAAAAAATTCCTATTAAAGCCAAAGGCAAATGACCCAGAACTACTGAAGTCATACTAAGTAATTTATCTTTGGAGCTTCTTAAAATAAAATTCCATAAAGCATGTAAAAACGCTGCGCATAAAATAATTAAAATTATAAATGTATCAGTAATATTTTAACCTTTAATTTAATTATTTCTCAATAACTAGATCTATCGAAGTTTTATTAGGTAATTAATTTTTTAATTATATCATAATCTCAATAAGATAAGGACCTTTTTGCTTAAGTGCGTGTTTGAATGATAAAACTAAATTTTCTATATTATCAACCCGGACAGCATCAACCCCCATGCCTTTAGATAGTGAAACCCAATCGAGTGAAGGATTAGTTAAAGACAACATTTCTAAAGCTGATTTTCCTGGATTAATAACACCTACATTTGTTAATTCACCTTGTAAGATTTTATAACTTTGGTTTGCAAAAATAAGTACAGTAATATCTAAATTTTCTCTAGCCATAGTCCATAATGATTGAACCGTATACATTGCGCTTCCATCACCTTCTAATGCAATAACCTTTTGATCAGGACAAGCAACAGCTGCTCCTGTAGCAACTGGAAGTCCAAAACCAATAGATCCACCACAATTATTAAGCCAGGTATGTGGCCGAGATCCTGCAGTTTGAGCAAAAAACTCTCTGCCAGTAGTAACTGACTCATCTACTACTATTGCATTTTCAGGTATTAGTGCACCTAACACCATACCCAAAGTAGTAGTATTGATTTCTCCTTTTGGAATTTCAGGTAAATTAGGTTTTGAAATAGTAGATGGCACTACCTTATTTGCATCAAATATATCTGTTAATGAACTTACCACTTTTGAAATATCATCTGATAATTCGGCTAATTCAATAAATTTAGTGTTTTCTTGAGTTAAAATACCTGGCTTATTTGGATAAGCAAAAAAGGCGACTGGTTTTTTAGCTCCTATAATTAAAATAGTATCAAATTCTTTTAAAACATTAACAGCTTTCTCAACAACATATGGAATTCTTACCGCATTTATTCTCCCCTGTCCCTTATCTATACGTGCGTTAAACCAATCAGTCATTACGGGGCAACCAATTTTTTCAGCTATTTTTGCAATATTGATGAAATTATCATCTTCTAATGCGCTACCTCCAACTAAAATCAATGGTTTCTTGGCATCTCTCAACTGTTTTGCAGCTGTTTCAATTTTTTGATTTGAAACTTGATTTAAATTATTTGGAATATTTTCTTCATCATAATTTGTACCTTCATTCCAAGCAGTATCACCTGGTAAAATTAAAGTTGCAATTTGTCCTGGAGCCACCTTAGCAGCTGCGATTGCTTCGGCTCCATCTCTTGCAATATCTTTGGATGAAAGACTTGTCTTAACCCAATGAGAAACGGGACGAGCTATACCTTCAATATCAGATGTTAAAGGTGCATTTAACTTAATATGGTCAATAGCATGCTCACCAACTATATTAACAATTCCTGAATGTGCTTTTTTAGCATTATGAAGATTCGCGAGACCATTGGCCAATCCCGGTCCTAAATGAAGTAATGTAGACGCTGGTGATCTCTTCATTCTATAATAACCATCTGCAGCGCCTGTCGCACCACCTTCAAATAAACATAATATACTTCTCATATCATGATTTGTATCTAGTGCTCCAACAAAGTGCATTTCTGAAGTACCAGGATTACTAAAACAAACATTCACATTACCCTTTAATAAGGTTCTAACTAAACTTTCAGCACCGTTCATAAAATTCTCCAATATAATTTAGTTAACATATCAAATATATTTAACTTTAGAAAGCTTTTCATAAACTCTACTCACTAAATCAAATACCACTTAGAAAAGTGATTGATCTTATAGCTAAAATTCTTTTCCCGCCGTCCATCCTCCATCAACAATCAAAGTTGAACCAGTACAGAAACTTGCTTCATCACTAGCTAAAAACATGACAGCGCTAGATATCTCAGAAGGTTCACCCCAGCGCTTCATAGCATGAAGGTTTTTTACTCTTGAGGATGTTTCTTCATCTTGAAAATATCTTTCAGTTAGTGGCGTTCTAATTACACCTGGACCAACCGCATTGACTCTAATTTTATATTGAGCAAAATCCATCGCTAATTGTTTTGTCATTCCTACTGTTCCGTGCTTTGAAGTTGTATAAGCGCATCTAGAATTTGCTGCACTTACGCCTAAAGTTGAGGCTGTAATAACTATATTACCTGGTAATTTATGCTTAACACAATGACGTGCAAAAGTTTGAGCAGTGATAAAAACTCCTGTAACATTTATGTCTATAATTTTTCTCCACTCTTCAATTGTCAAGTCAAGCGCTGGGATAATTTCCCTAATGCCTGCGTTACAAAATGCTATATCTAAACTTCCAAAAGTTTCAAAAGTATTTTCCATAGCTTTTATTGTTTCAGGCTGACTAGTCACATCTAACTTAAAAGCTTTTGCTTCACCTCCTGATGATTTGATTTCTTCGGCTACTCTATTCGCCATATCTAGATCTATATCTGAGACAGCAATAGATGCACCCTCTTTTGCAAAATTGATACACGTTTGGCGACCAATACCTCCAGCTGCCCCTGTAATAAATACTGTTTTATTTTTAAATCTCATTGAAAACTCTCCTTTACAATGTAAGTTTAGAAAAAATAAAATTTTTGACAACAAATAATATAAATATGGAGTTTTTAATTGGATATTGAACATTTAGTTTTTCAAAATGGACCTAAAAGAGTAGGACCATTCAGTCATGCGGTAAGAGCTGGTGATTTTCTTTTTGTTACTGGTCAAATGCCTACATTACCAGAAAATCCCGATATTCTTATAAGTGGAGATATAAAAGAACAAACTCATCAAGTAATGAAAAACTTAAAAACTGTCCTTAGAGAATCAAAGTCTTCATTAGAAAAAGTTACATTTGTTAGAATTTATCTTGTTAATTTTCAAGATTTTGATCAGATGAATGAAGTATATAAAAGTTACTTTGATATTGATAAACTTCCTGCTAGGACTTGTATTGGAGTAACTGGCTTAGCCAAAGGGGCTTCTGTAGAAATTGATCTAATAGCTAAGAATTAAAAAGAAATCTTTCAATATAATGTTTGTTAAAATTAAATTATTTTTAAAATCTAATAACTTTTCATATGGTCTTTTAACAGGATACAGCTTTCCCGGTATTGGAATGAGTTCAGCCATGCTTGGCTTTGGTGTCTATGCGGGAGAAGCAGGTCTTGATATATATCTTTGCATGGCTTCACTTTTAGTTCTTTGGAGTATGCCTGGTATGGTTATATTTGTATCTCTTTATACTGCGGGCGCCCCAATATTATTAATGTTTACAACTATTCTACTTGCAAACGTAAGACAGTTTTTTCTAGTTTTATCTGGAATAAAATTAATGAATATAGATAACTCAAAAATACCATTATTTAAAAAAGTATTTTGGGCGCACTTTATAAGTCCTACAGGATGGGCCGAGCTAATAAGAGTTAGTAAAGAATTAAAACCAGATGATCTTTATCCATTCTTCAAAGGATTGAGCTTAGGTCTAGTGTCTATTTGTATTTTAGGCACTTATATTGGATTTAAATTATTTGATATTCTTCCAACACACTTAATAGCAATTCCAGTCTTTATAATGCCTCTATACATAACTATCTTAATGTTAAGAGCTACTGATTTATTTTATAGAGTGGCCGTTATCAGTGGAGGTATAATTGGACCAATTCTTTTTCCATATATAGGTGATTGGAGTATAATAATTTCAGGTTTTCTTGGAGGAAGTATTGGCTTAATAGCCGATACCATTCAAAAGAAGAGTAGATTGAATGCTTGAAACCCTGATAACAAAGCAATACTTAATGCCTTGGATACTTCTTTTTACTGCAGCTTTAGGAATTTTTGTATGGCGATTTCTTGGAGTTGTCTTATCCAACAAGATTAAGAAAGATAGCAATTTTTCTAAATGGATAAATGCTGTTGCATATGCAATGACAACAGGCTTAATGCTTAGAATTATTTTTTTTCCTACCGGAGCTCTCGCTTCTACAGAATTATTTGACAGACTATTAGCTTTTATTATAGGAATTATAGCCTTCCTTCGCTTTCCTAAGAAACCAATACTTGGCCTGATAATTGGCATTAGTACATTTGCAACTTTAATATTTTACAAACTATATTTTTAGCTGTCAGAAATTAACTGTTTAGCAATAATTAATTTTTGTAACTCATTGGTACCTTCACCTATAACTAATAAAGGGGCATCTCTATAATATCTTTCTATATTATATTCTGGAGAGTACCCAAACCCACCATGGATACGCATAGCTTCTATAGAATTAAACAATGCAGTTTCTGTAGCAAATAATTTGGCCATTCCAGCCTGTAAATCAGATCTAATACCCGAATCATAAGCAATAGCCGCTTGTTCAGTTAATAATCTAGACGCCTCTAACTTGGTTGCCATTTCTGCTAGTTTAATTTGAATTGATTGATGCTCACCAATAGGCTTGCCAAAAGTTTTTCTTGATTTTGCATAAGCTATAGAATCTTCTAAGGCAGCTCTTGCAAGTCCAACGCCCCTTGCAGCGACGTTAATTCTTCCTAACTCTAAACCAGCTAATATTTGTTTTAGTCCTTCCCCTTCAATCTCTCCAATAAGATTAGAAGTTGAAACTTTAACATTTTCAAACTGAACTTCACCTGTATCAATACCTTTATAACCAAGTTTTTTTAACTTTCTTGCAACATAACCATCTTTCTTTTCGACTAAAATTAAACTCATACCTTTATGAGCAGGTTTGATTTTTGAGTCCGTTTTTACCAAAACAGCTAAAATACTTCCTTGAACCGAATTTGTTATCCAAGTTTTATTACCATTAATAATATAACTATCATTATCTTTAATAGCCTTTGTTGTTATTGATTGAAGATCAGTTCCACAATCAGGTTCAGTAAGAGCTATTCCTCCTCTTATTTCTCCTGAAGCAAATTTAGGCAGATAATATTCTTTCATTTGTTTGCTACCAAATCTTTCTACAGCAGCACACATGATTAAATGAGAATTAAATATTCCTGATACAGACATCCATACAGCAGATACATTTTCAACAATTTTAGAATAAGTGACAGCTGAAAGACCTAACCCACCATATTCGGGCGATATAGTTGCACCGAATAACCCTAATTCTGCCATTTTATCTGCAATCAATTTAGGATATTTATCCTCTGATTCAAATTCTCTAACAAATGGCTTTACATCTTTTTCAAGAAACTTATCAATAGTATCAAGTATCAACCTTTCTTCTTCTAAAATACTTGAAGAAGCTTTAACTTCAATAACACTTTGTTCATTCATAAAAACAACTCCTAAAATAAATTAAATATCAATTTGGCTTAATTCAAAAATAGAATTAACGGTATTAACATTATCCATTCTCATCATTAGGTCTGTTAATTTTTCTATTCTTTGTGAAGATAAATAAGGTTCTGTTAAGCTTGTAAATTTTGAAATAAATTCATCATCACTCATAAAATTTTCTGGTTCTCCTTTAGGAATCTTGATAAATTTTTCATGCTTTTCTCCATTAACTATTATTTTAACCTTTGCGCTCATGTATTCTGGACAGTGTTTTTCAGCGTCTTCATCAGGATTAACTTTTATACTACTACATAATGAAAGAGTATCACTATTTCCTAAATGAGTTTTATAATCATCCCAGGTTAAATCATCGCCTTTTAATGCTACTGCAGCACAAAATGCCATAGAAAATTGACCATCAACTACACTTTTAGGATTTCTTTTATCTAATTCTGGATATCCAATAATATTTAACGCTGTCTCAGACAACCCTATTTCAACATCATCTAAACTTTCTAATGAGAAATTTAATTCTTTTTTAAATTCAATAAGACCATCAATTGCAGCATGACTATATCTACAAGAAGGGTAGGGTTTAACACCTAGATTCAAAGTTTCATACTTTTCACCTAATCCATCTAAAGCTTTTGAAATATCACCACCAGAAGCATAAGAATGCAAATAACCCCATTTTCCATCAAATGCGTTAGCTGGACCTTTAAATCCTTCTCCAGCCATTATGGCACAATTTAAACCGTTTTGAGCAGCTTGACCAACATGTGAACGTTTTGTCCAAGCGCCATCAGCAAGAAATTGCATAGAACCAGCCGATTGACTTAAAGCTATCCCAAAAGCAGAAATAAATTGCTCTTTGTTCAAACCAATCAAATAACCAGCAGCAGCTGCAGCTCCAAATATTCCACATGTTGCAGTTGGATGAAAACCTCTTTTATAATGCGCAGAAGACCCTCCTGCCAATCCTAGCCTTATTTGTATTTCATATCCT
>ENA-OSJC01003757-OSJC01003757.1-marine-metagenome-genome-assembly--contig:-NODE-3757-length-10706-cov-23.379245_pt1 | contig 10706 bp, 11 predicted proteins | sample MGYA00237885_ERZ534234 | MGnify/ENA primary metagenome ERZ534234 (study PRJEB26413, sample SAMN06343907) | marine metagenome | isolation source: coastal waters | place: Atlantic Ocean: West Antarctic... | reverse complement strand
TCCTTCTTTGCTAGTGGAGATTGATGCAATGGCTGTGATTGACACTTAAAAGAATGAAGACTTTGTTGCTTAAAGGTCCAAATTTACTCTTAAATATTCTCTTTTTCTGTAGATTACAAAAATTTTTAATTCAAACACAATAACTATTTCTACGTTTTTATAAAAAAGATAACTTTTATTTGAAGGTATCCTATGTGATCCTAATACTATCGAAATTTTAGCTAAGGAAAGTAGTATGTATTCAGATTTAAGACGTGTTGTTACGGGACATAATAAGCATGGAAAGTCATGCATAATATTTGATGATCCTCCTCCTGAAAGTTATCGATTTGGTGACGGCGGTTTATTTGAAATTTGGGAATCAGGCGGTAAAGAAATATCTCCAACTGATAGATTAGATCGAGGCAAAGGTAAGGTTACTTTGGGACCAAGCCATGATAGTGCTAAGTTTAGGTATTTTTCAATCGCACCGACCCCTGAAGGAGCATCTACTGAGGAACTTGAGGATTTATTTTCTAATGTTTTTAGTGATATTGCTGCGAGTAAAGATAGGGTGGATACAACGAAACATCCTGGGATGCATAAAACGAAAACAATTGACTACATCATTTTACTTAAAGGGACAGCAAAACTAATTTTGGAAACAGAAGAAACACACTTGAAGCCTTTTGATGTCGTCGTTCAGCGTGGAACAAATCATGCCTGGGTTTGTACAGGTGTTGAGCCAGCTTTATTTATTGCTGTCTTAATAGATGCTGAGATTAAATAAAAACGTGTTTACAAGTCATAACTAACGGTAAACAGTGATCACAGTTAATAAATTTTAACTTAATTACTAAGCGAATTGAAAGCAGTATTTAACTAGGGGGTAAAATGAGAAAACTAATATTAGCAGGAATTTTAGCAACTTCGGTAATAGGGGGTAATTTAGTTTCTGCACCTTCTGCGTCTGCCGAAAATATAAATGTAACAATGGTGGCTGGCCATCCAGCTGTTTTTAGATGGGTAAAACACGCAAGTAAAACATTTATTCCAACAGTTAATGCCGCTCTAGAAGGAACTGGCGTTACTATGACTTGGAGTGAACAATGGGGTGGTTCATTAGCAAAAGTTGGTGACGAATTAGAAGCTGTTGAAGAGGGTCTTGCAGAGCTCGGTCTTGTATCATCTTTATTTGATCCAGGGAAACTTTCAGTGCAAAATGTGACTTACTTTACACCATTTGTGTCTAGTAATGCTACTTTGGTCGCTGATTGGATGGATCAATTACAAGAGACAAATTCTGATATGAAAGCGTCATGGCACGAAAATGGATTAGAGTATTTAGGGGGTGCTATCGGAATAGATGATTATTTATTAATGACTAAATTCCCAATTAATTCTATTAGCGATCTAGATGGTAAAAAAATTGGTGCACCTGGCCCAGCTGTTAATTGGTTGAAAGGCACTGGTGCAGTTGGCGTATCAGGAAATCTAACAACTTATTATAATGAAATTAAAACGGGTGTTTATGACGGAGTGATTGTGTTTGCGTCAGCGGCTCTTCCTGGAAAATTGCATGAAGTTGCACCGTATATAACCAAAGTAGGGTTTGGAGCGCAATATGCCGGTGGAATAGCAGCGAATAAAGATTGGTATGATAGTTTATCAGTTGAAGTTCAAAATGCTTTAAAAGAAGGGGCTAAAGCAGATCGAATAGCTTACCATAAAGATTTGGATGCTTCAGTTAGTAAGTTTTTGGGAATAATGCAGTCTCAAGGAGCGACAGTTACCGAAGTTGATCAAGCTTTTAGAGAAGAATGGGCTTCTGGGATGGAAAATGTTGCAAAAATTTGGGCAGCAAAATTGGATTCAGAAGGAAAAGCAGGTTCAGCTGTTTTGAGAACTTATATGGATACCATGAGAGCATCTGGGGCCACTCCAGTGCGGGACTGGGACAAAGAGTAAGCTTTTATGAGGGAGCTTAGAGCTCCCTCATAAAACCACTTATTTGACATAAATTAGATGCAAAATCGGCAAGAGAACATTCTACCATCATGGTTTTTATTTGTGAGAACAGTAGTGGACTCTATCACAAGTATATTAAACATCGTTGGAACGCTTCTTATTGTAAGTGTAATGGTATTGGTAAATTCAGATGTTGTTGGTCGAGGTGTTTTTAATTCACCCATTTCAGGTGTTCCTGAAATTGTGTCCATGTCCATTGTTGCTATTGTGTTTTTACAGGTAGCACAGGCTTTTCGAAAGGGACGCTTAACTAGAAGTGAGGCATTTCTAAATTTTGTTGGAAAATATAATTTTAAATTTCGCTCACTTATTGATTTAATATTTTCATTAGCTGCTATCGGCTTAATCTGGAAATTACTTGCAGCAAGTGGTCCCCTCTTCGTCAAAGCCTGGACCCGAAATACATTTGAGGGAACTGTAGGTGATTTTATAGCACCAATATGGCCAGTTAAATTAATTATATTAGTTGGTTGTACGGCACTTTTGGCGCAACTTATACTTTATGCTATTAAGGCGATAATTGAATTGCTTTCAAAACAGGAATTTAGTGATGACACCGTTTGAAATTGGATTAACTTCCTTCGGTGGAATGGTATTAATGGTCTACTTAGGTTTTTGGGTTCCTTTCGCTTTAATGTGTTCTTCATTTGTGGGTGTTTGGGCTATTAAGGGCTCACCGATACTTGCCGGTAAATTATTAGCGCTGGCAGCATCGGAAACAATATCAAGTTATTTTTTTGGTGTTGTACCGCTATTTGTCTTAATGGGTTATCTTGTGTCAGTTACTGGCATGGGTTCTGATGCCTTTGATGTAGCTAATCATTTATTTCGCAGAATGAAGGGTGGGCTAGGCATTGGTACTGTTGGTGCAAATGCAATTTTTGCAGCAATTACTGGAATATCAATTGCATCTGCTGCTGTGTTTACCAGAATTGCCGTGCCAGAGATGATAAAACATGGTTACACAAAGCGGTTTTCTGTTGGGGTTGTTGCAGGCTCATCAGTATTGGGAATGCTAATCCCACCAAGTTTACTATTAATTTTATATTGTCTTTTAACAGAGCAGTCTGTTGGTGATTTGTTTATTGCAGGGATTATTCCTGGCCTATTACTTGCCATCGTTTTTGCGACTGGAATATTTTTAATGGCAATTTTTTGGCCTAATTTTATTGGTAACGATATTGACAGTGAAAGTGCTAAATTGGCAACAATTGCACCAAGTGAATTATTAGCAAAAGGGATGCCAATATTTATTTTAATTTCAATGGTAATAGGTGGAATTTATGGAGGTTTTTTTACTCCCATTGAAGCTGGTGCTGTTGGATGTGCTGGTGCGATATTAATAGGAGTTTTTAGAAAAAAATTAACTATTAAAGATTTTTGGCAAGTTTTAGGTGATACGGGCCTAATTACTGCAGCTATTAGTTTTTTAATTATATCGGCTCAGATGTACTCTCGGATGCTTGCTCTATCAGGTGTACCAGCTGAATTTGGAAACTTTGTCGTAAATTTTGACATTGGATACTGGGGGGTAATACTAACATATGTAGCTCTGGTAATTTTAATGGGCACGATTTTAGACAGCTCTTCTATTATGTTAATTTTAGTTCCATTAATGTTACCTGTTTTGGTTTCTATGAATGTTGATCTAGTTTGGTTTGGTATAGTAACAATTATTGCCGTAGAAATTGGATTATTGACACCACCTCTTGGCATTTCGGTTTTTGTTATAAAATCAGCATTGGATGATCCCTCAATTACACTTGGTGATATTTTTATCGGTGCAGCACCTTTTGCCCTTATGATGCTTTTGGTCCTTGCTCTTGTTTTGGTATTTCCGTTCTTAGCAACTATATTAATATAATAGAAAGTAATTACCATGACCCGGCGATACGTTGATTTATCAGTACCTTTAGAAGATGGAATAGTATCTGATCCAGAAATCATGCTTCCTAAAATTGAATATTTGAATCATAAGGATACGGCTGAGCAAATTTGCTCTATGTTCCCAGGGTTGTCCAAGGATCAATTGCCTAATGGTGAGGGTTGGGCTGTAGAAAAACTACAAATTGCGACCCATAATGGTACGCACCTTGATGCACCTTATCATTATCATTCAACTATGAATAATGGTGAGCGAGCAATAACGATAGATGAAGTGCCTTTGGAATGGTGCTTTAATCCGGGTGTGAAGCTAGACTTCAGAAAGTTTGAGGATGGTTATATTGTTACCGCTGGTGATGTTGAGAAAGAACTGGAGCGTGTTGGCCATAATTTAAAGCCACTAGATATTGTGGTGGTCAATACTAGGGCTGGAAATCATTATGGAAAACCAGACTTTCTCTTAAAGGGTTGTGGCATGGGCCGAGAGGCCACATTGTATTTAACTGAACGAGGCGTCCGTGTAACTGGTACAGATGCTTGGAGTTGGGATGCGCCATTCCCATTAACAGCCCAGAAATTTTTGGAAGAAAAAGATCCTTCAATTATTTGGGAAGGGCATCGAGCTGGCATGGAAATTGGTTATTGTCATCTTGAAAAATTAACTAATCTTGAAGACTTACCAGCAAATGGTTTTGAGATTTCGTGTTTTCCTTTTAAAATAAAAAATGCTTCTGCTGGGTTTACTCGGGCAGTAGCAATCTTTGAGGAGTAAGAAATGCGCTTAGCAACAATAAAAATAGACGCTGCAGAGCGGTTGGTAGCATGTGTAGATGATGAAAAGCTGATTGATCTTAGCCTTGCAGCTAAAAATATGGGCAGATCTCCTGATTTTTTTATAGATATGCACTCTATGATAAAAGGAGGAGATGCAGCTCTTTCTTTGGCATATGAATTAATTTCTAGCCCAAAAAATAATTGCTTGATAAATGTAAATGAGGTTTTATTTTGCCCTCCACTTATCCCAACACAATATCGAGATTGTTTGGTTTTTGAAGAGCATTTGAAGAATGGGTTTGCAGAAGCGGAAAAGATCACGGGTCGTCGTCATGAAATCCCAGATGTTTGGTATCAACAACCCATATACTACAAGGGAAATCGGTTGTCATTTATTGGAAACAATCAGGATGTTTTGTGGCCCAACTACGCTGAATATTTAGATATTGAATTAGAGCTGGCAATAATTATTTCCAAAGATGGAAAAAATATATCAAAAGCAGAAGCACCAAATTATATTTTTGGATACTCTATTCTGAATGATGTTTCAGCCAGAGATGCTCAGATGATTGAAATGGCGGGACAGCTTGGCCCTGCGAAAGGAAAAGATTTTGATACTGGTAATATTTTAGGTCCATATATTTTAACTGCAGATGAGGTCTCTCATCCAGCTTCTCTTAATATGGAAGCAAGAGTAAATGGACAGCGGTGGGGTGGTGGTAATAGCTCAAAGATGCATCACAATTTTGCTGATATAATCGCTTTTATTTCTAAATCAGAAACGCTTTACAGTGGTGAAGTTATAGGATCTGGCACTGTTGGTACTGGATGTGGTTTGGAAATTGGCAAACGATTAGAACCAAATGATCAGTTTGAATTGGAAATTGAAAATATTGGTATTTTAAAAAATAAAATTATTAAGGAATTAATAGATGAGTGATCAACAAGAGTTCAAAAACATGCCAAGCAAAGCTATTGTTGAGTTTACATGTAGTGGCAAAGCTGTTGGAAAAATGCGCAATGAGTTAGAAGTAAATATGACTAAGCCCACTCAAGAGAGTTTTGTTCTAGCTACAGATGAGGGTTCGTTTCATGGGGGAGATGCTACTGCTCCGCCACCATTAGCCTTGTTTGTTGGTAGTTTGACTGGCTGTATAATGACACAGATTAGAGCTTTTTCGAAGAGAATGGGAGTGCAATTAAATGATTTGCATGTAAATACAAGAGTTCAATGGAATTGGACAGCTATGGGTAAAATTTATGAAACAGCACCAAAGTCTTTTGAAATTGATGTCATGATTGATAGCAATAATTCAATTGATGAAGTAAAGGAATTGGTAGCCGCTGCAAAAAAAGGTTGTTTTATTGAACAAACCTTGGGCCAAAAGAATTCAATCAATCATCGCATTAAAACAAAAAGTGGCTGGATAAACGTTTAGCGTTTGATTTAAAATACTTAGAATGAATTAAAGATTTTCTATTTGATTTAGTTATATGAGGCTCAAAGAGTTTTGGTTGGCTTAAAGGTTTCGTTGATAATTAATAAATTAATAAAGTGAAATTAAATGAAGAAATTAATGACCCATGAAGAAACAGCTATTCATAATGCCTCCAATGGGCGATTTATTAGTGTTTAATAGCTTTTAACTAATGTCTGCTTTTTAAACTATAGCAGTTCATAATGCATAACTAGAGCACTAGATTTTCTGGGCGTATGGTCGTTTCCAATTCAGGTAACTTTTTTCCCAAATTAACTGTCTTAGTGACACTACGTAACCACTCGTAGTAAAGAGCTTTGACGGAACTGATCGCGACACCCGCATCTCGCATCCGTCCAATACCGATTTCCTCATCAGTATCCATACTGGCGACAGCATCTCGTAGAGTAACTACATTGTAGCCCTCACTGAGCAAACCAATGGCAGATTGTGCGACACAAACGTCTGTTTCCACACCGATGCAGATTACTGTCTTTCGGCCTGTTGCGGCGACTTCATCTAGAATTTCAGGATTACCCGCGATACCAAAAAAATCTTTATTGTGAACCTTAGTTTCTTTGGGTAATGCATCTTGGATTGTCTGGGTTAAGGGACCAGATAGCTCAATTGCCTCTGCCATAGCGACGACTGGCACGCCGAGATGTTTAGCAACATTCAATAGCCAAGAAACTTTACTCACCAAACTTTGACTCTTTGCCTGATCATACTTGTTCAAAAAATGATCTTGAATATCAATTAGCACAAGGACTGAATCATCGACGTTAACCAATGATTTTTGTATGTGTGATGGTGTGCTCATGCTATGGACTCCCATGTTTAAAGGCGCATTGATACATTACATGCTCATTACAATGTAACTTTAGGGCTCATATATAATAAGCTCAAGTAGAGAGTTATCAAGCAATGGTTAGTAATTATTTTAAACCAAAAATTAGTAAAATATTTGCTCCTGGCTGTTAACAGTTTAAAACCAGTTTGCCATATAGCTAAGATCTGGTGTTAAGGTTATTACTAAGCCATGATGGAATAGGGGGCTGGCCTTAAGTTTGGATTTTCTGTCGTTTAGGCACCGTCATCAAAAGTAGTCCTGTCGTTAGTCCTAAAATGGCAAGCCAACTCACCAATCCCATTTGCTCATTGAGCAACCACACACCCAAAATTGCCCCAGTGGCTGGAACAATCGCCATCATTGCAGAGGTAGCATCTGAGCCAATAGAGCGTGATGCATGGGCAATCAGGATTAGACCAACCAAATTTGGCAACAGTCCTTGATATACGCCTTGCAATAGAATTTCAGAGTTATCTGCTACGCTTAATCCACTGGGCAATAAAAAATACCAGATCGGGAGATAAATAATAACATTCACTATTGAGCCACAAAACAGAATTTCAACTGTCTTTATTGCCCATTGGCGCGCTAAAGTAACGTAGACTGCAAAAAATGCTCCACCTATAGCAAAGCAAAGATCTCCAACCCAACTTTTGGAAAGGTCTAATCCTGTGGTGTTCGTCCCCAAAATTGCCGCAGCACATAATATGACTAGTGCACCACTGAGTTTTTTTTGCTCGAATCTAGCGGCAAAAAATATCACACCAATCATGACGGTAAATATTGGCAGCAGACCATTCATGAAGATACCTCCATGAGCGGCTGGCGCAAAGATAAATCCAGAAAATACAGTTAGAATATAAACTGGCCCCAAGAGAAAGCTCAGCGATAAGATACGAATTAAAGAAAGTGTCTTCCAAGGCTTGAAGTATAATACAAATGGCAAAGAGACAATTGCGGAAATCCCGTAACGCATGGCGGTAAGGTCATAAATAGTCAACTCGGATGCAGCCCCAATCCGGCTCACGATAAGCCAGAAAGACCAGATAAAAATAATTGTAAAACAGGCTGCATATCCGGACAAAGGTGAATTTAGGAATGCCCTCATTCCAAACCCTTTTGCGTTGGACATAAGAAGTTAGAAAACTCGCTTTGGTCCGAGCTTGATCGAGTGGAAAGGAGGTTTGCTAACACTGAGAATCCTGTCGGAAAACTATTCAATTTGCTCTTGTTATGACAAATATCTGACAACATCCAGCATACGGTGCACAGTAAGTAAAATACCTAAGGTTAAACAATACCATTCGTCACAGGAACAGACACTTAAAAAATAAATGTGTCATTCTTTATTATGCGGCAACCTGAGCATAGTATGTCTTTATATATTTTTGGATTTGCCACTGACATTCTGTGCCCTTTGGCATGAAAAAACAGTCATTGGCTGCCACCTGGTGCACTTTACCGTCAGTCTCAAGAATTGTGGCTTCTCCTTCCAAGACATGTACAAATTTATGAGCTCTAAGGGCTGACATTCCATAATCTGCTGCGCCAGATTCCCAAACGCCAGCAGTCATATTTTTTGCATCATTGGTAAAGGCAACATGTGCGTGCTCTTTAGTCTGGCCAGAATCTTGCACATCACTTAATTGCGGATGCGGATCCAATACAATGACGGCACCTTGCGCAGATTTGATATCTGGTTTTGGGACTTTTGGGTTAAGATAGGTAATAAAAAACTTCTTAAGGTAACCCTCTTGTTTCCAACTCATTGGGGCGCCATTACGTAAGGCAACGGCGTCACCTTTAGATACCTGCACGGCGTCCCCTTGCGCGTCGATCATTGCAAATTTTCCCTCTAACACCGAGATAAATTCATCTCCAGGGTAGGGGCCAAACGTCTCTTGCATTGTTGTTGTGTCCCACACACCTACCGTCAGCCCAATGGCTATATCCTCAAAAAAAATATGTGCAGTTTGCACTGGAAGTGGGGATTGAAATTCTTGGGGGTCTAAGTCCAGCTGGGTCAAACCTTCAGCGTTTGGGCCATCTGGACTAATGTGAATAAGACGGGGTTGGTCAGGCATAATAACCTCAATTTCGTTTCGGTGGAAAGTTGACATCCGGGCCTTAAGCTTAATACAATTAATATCACAACGGAAAGGTATATCTTCGGTATTATTAGTTTCACTAGTGTGTTTTTGTCAAAAAAATGGATAGCACACATCTAAACTAATTTGGGTTTTGCAAATATTGTTAAGGGGTCAAGCTGATATTGTTATTGCTAACAGGCAATTAGTTTAAATAAGTTTTGTGGTTTGTTTGCTTGCTCAGTTACATCTAAAGAGCTTAACTTTATCTAAAGTAAAAAAGAGGAGATTCTATATGGTTGAACACATTCAAGTTGCTAATTCGGTTTACGAGAATGCATTGGTTTGGGATGCTCACGCTGGCTTTGAGCTGACCCACGAGAGGGATCTAGAAACCCTGTCGGTTTGGCGGGACGCTGGGGTGGACTATCTTTCAGTTAATGTGGGCTATGATGTCCGTGACTGGCGGGTAACTGTCAAGAACCTTGCCCTGGCGCGACGATGGATAGATGCACAGTCTGATATTGATCTTGTAGGCACAGTTGCTGATCTGGATCGGGCACGGGCGGCTGGGCACATGGCCATCACATTCGATATCGAGGGAATGTGTGCCTTGGATGGCTCCATCGACATGGTTCGGCTTTATCATGATCTTGGCGTTCGACAGATGGTGTTCGCTTATAACTTAAACAACGCAGCCGGTGGTGGGTGCCATGATAAAGATATTGGCTTAACAGATTTTGGCCGTGATGTGATCCGTGAAATGAACGAAGTTGGGATGTTTGTCGACTGCTCTCACACTGGATATCGGACTACTATGGAGGCTATGGAGATTTCAGAAGCGCCGGTTATCTTCTCACATTCTAATTCTAGGGTCTTGCATAATCACGAGCGTAATATCTGGGACGATCAGGCATTAGCTTGTGCTGCTGGTGGTGGGGTAGTTGGGGTAAACGGAATCGGTGTCTTCTTAGGTGAAAATGATATTAGCAGCGCCACAATGGCACGACATATTCTCCATTATGTTCAGTTAATCGGCGCCAATCATGTTGGTATTGGGATCGACTATGATATTAGTGATGACTCTGAACTGGATAATACCGATTTCTGGCCCCCAGAACAGTATCCAGGCGGGGCTGTTCTGTGCGCTGCACCCTCGCAGATGCGTGATATAGCGGCCAATCTATTGGTTGAAGGCCTCAGTGAAGAAGAAGTCGTGGGCATCCTTGGAGGTAACTTTCGTCGGATCGCCGCACAGGTCTGGGGTTAGTCATTGAATGCTAAGGCTTTCGTACTACGTAACTTTTGAGTATGACCATGTAATTTATAAACAGGGTTAATTTTTAATTGTTTAAGCAAACTGCAAAGGTGGTCGTTTAGCAATAAATGACAGAGTTGATTAAATAATTCTTAACTATCCAGGGGAATAACTATGACTGCTATTGTGTCTATTAAAGACCTGCGCAAAACCTATTCAGGTGGGTTTGAGGCTCTTAAAGGGATTAACTTAGAAATTAATACTGGTGAAATTCTTGCCCTTTTAGGACCCAATGGTGCTGGAAAAACAACTTTGATCTCAATCATTTGTGGCATTGCAAACTTGACGTCTGGTAAAATTACAGTCGG